>ERZ1048068.1118-NODE-1118-length-21501-cov-6.828080_pt1 | contig 21501 bp, 19 predicted proteins | sample MGYA00383098_ERZ1048068 | MGnify/ENA primary metagenome ERZ1048068 (study PRJEB29581, sample SAMEA5548368) | metagenome | biome: marine; feature: coastal; material: water | depth 1 m | study: Short-term variability in the microbial, nano- and picoplankton... | reverse complement strand
GGATGTGGCAATGTTCAATATCCACAATTTTATCCCACATCCCTGGAATATGGAACCCAAGCGCCGTGCGGTCTTCAATTTTATTGTTTCCATTAATTTCCTCAAAACTAAGCCAGCGTCGTGCAGAAAAGCTAAATTCCATCTTGTTTCGATAACCAAAGGTTTCTTCACAGCCGATGATGGGCGCATAGTTTACGTTTTCGAGACCACCAATGCGTGCCAAAGCTTCATTTACCTCAGTTTGTTTGTGTCGCAACTGCGCTTCGTAAGACATATGCTGCCAGCTGCAACCACCACACACGCCAAAATGATCGCAAACAGCTTCTATTCTGTCTGGACTGGCCTTGATGATGCTAGAAACCTTGCCTTCAAGGTGGCGGCGCCTTTTCTTTTGAACAGTAACGCTGACAATATCCCCGGGGATGGCACCTTTTACAAATACCACTTGGCCATCTGGAGTACGACCGACACCTTTGCCTTTTTGGGCAATGCCATCTATGGTTAATTTTTCGATAGGGGGTTGTGGTTTGTTTCTTCGCATAGCGCAAAAATACACATTGCTTGTGCATTAATCGGATATCTGTTTATGATTTAAAAAAAATAATATTACATTCACATACTGATTTTTTAAAACCCTCACAATGAGATCTATTACGTTCTTACTTACTTCGCTATTACTCTGTTCCACAATATTACATTCACAAGACAAAGAAAAAGACAAGAGTCCTGTTGAACAAGCCTTAAGTGGCTTTTCCTTTCGCAGCGTAGGTCCAGCGTTTATGTCGGGTCGTATCGCCGATATTGCCATTGATCCCAATAATGAAAACGTGTGGTATGTTGCTGTTGGTTCCGGTGGTGTATGGAAAACAAAAAACGCTGGAACTACTTGGAAACCGCTTGCAGATAAGCAATCATTTTATTCCACGGGCGCAATTACGTTAGATCCTAACAACAGCCAAATCGTTTGGTTGGGAACCGGTGAGAATGTGGGCGGCAGACACGTTGGTATTGGCTATGGCATGTATCTGAGTCGTGATGGAGGTAAGACTTGGGTAAGTAAAGGGCTTAAAAAATCAGAACATATATCTAAAATTATTGTACACCCAACAGATTCAAATACACTTTGGGTAGCCTCGCAAGGTCCGTTGTGGAGCTCGGGTGGTGAAAGAGGCTTATATAAATCTACAGATGGAGGTAATACGTGGAGACAAACCATGGATTTGGACGAATGGACGGGAGTTACCGACCTTCTTATTGATCCGCGTGACCCAAACGTGCTCTATGCAGCCAGCTGGCAAAGACACCGCAATGTAGCGGCTTATATGGGTGGTGGACCTGGAACAGCGCTCTATAAATCTGTTGATGGCGGCGAAAGCTGGCGCAAACTTAAAACAGGTTTACCATCCTCTAATATGGGTAAAATAGGTCTTGCTATTTCCCCTATGCAGCCCGATGTAATTTACGCAGCTATTGAGTTAGATCGCAAAAAAGGTGGTGTTTATAAATCTACAAATGGCGGTGAAAGTTGGAAAAAGATGTCCGACACCGTTTCAGGTGGTACAGGACCACATTACTACCAAGAGTTGGTGGCTTCACCCCATCATTTTGATCGCATTTATTTGATGAATGTTCGTGTGTTGGTTTCTGAAAATGGCGGCAAGGACTTTTATACCATGAAAGAATCCAACAAACACTCCGATAATCATGCTATGGTCTTTAAAGCCAATGATCCCAACTACATTTTGGTGGGTACTGACGGGGGTATTTACGAAACTTTTGACGATACAGAAAACTGGAAGTTTGTGAACAACCTACCGCTTACACAGTTTTATAAACTTGCCGTAGATGATGCTTATCCTTTCTATAATATTTTTGGAGGTACGCAAGACAACAATACCCAAGGGGGACCTTCACAGACCTTTAACAGTAATGGCATAAGCAATGCAGATTGGTTTGTGTTATTGGGCGGCGATGGACATCAACCTGCCACAGAACCAGGCAATCCAGATATTGTATACGCACAGTCACAACAGGGTAATTTACACCGTGTAGACAGAACAACAGGCGAAGCAGTGTATATACGCCCTCAAAATGGATTAGACGAGCCCTATGAGCGGTTTAACTGGGATGCACCCATATTAGTGAGCCAACATGATCCAAAACGTCTTTATTTCGGTTCACAACGTGTTTGGCGGTCCGAAAATAGGGGAGACAGTTGGAATGCCATATCTGCAGATTTGACAAAAAATGAAGAACGCTTAGCATTGCCGATTATGGGTCGCCAACAGAGTTGGGACGCCGCTTGGGATGTTTATGCTATGTCAACCTATAACACCGTTACTTCTTTGGCTGAATCTGCACAAGATGAAAATATTTTATATGCCGGCACTGACGACGGACTCTTGCACGCCACCAAAGATGGCGGTGCTACATGGAACACACTGACTGTTGATAAGCTGCCCGATGCGCCTGCTACAGCCTTTATCAATGATATTAAAGCTGATATGTTTGATGCTAACGTTGCCTATGTGGCATTGGACAACCACAAATTTGGTGACTATCGCCCCATGCTCTACAAAACAACAAATGGTGGCAAGTCATGGAAATCCATTACTAATGGTATTCCAGAAGGAACGCTTATTTGGCGACTGGTTCAAGACCACGTGAATCCCCAACTGTTGTTTTTGGGTACAGAATACGGAGTTTATGTAAGCCTAAATCAAGGGGATGCTTGGCATAAATTCAGCAATGGCATGCCCACAATTTCAGTACGTGATTTGGCTATTCAAAAACGCGAAAATGACTTGGTAGTCGCTACTTTTGGTCGTAGTTATTATATCCTTGATAACTACAGCCCACTGCGTGCTATTTCAGCTGAAAATCTAGCAAAAGGAGCTCAACTTTTCCCTGTAGAAAAAGCCTTGCAATATGTGCAAGAACGTGGCGGTACTTCTAGTCAAGGCGCATCTTTTTACACAGCGAAAAACCCAACCTATGGTGCACAGTTCACCTACTATATCGCAGACGACACCAAAACCATGAAGGCCAAGCGTAAAGCATCTGAAAAGAAATTGAAGAAGGACAAAAAGGATATTCCATTTCCAGGTTGGGAGGCGTTGGATGCCGAAGGTTTTGAAAAGAAACCACAAGCCATATTACGTGTTACAGCTACTTCTGGCAAAGTGTTAACGGAAATATCGGGGGCATACACCAAAGGAATCCATCGGAAGCATTGGGATTTGCGTGAGCGTCTTGCATCGGCATTGGATATTCATTCCAGTCGAGATAGCGGTACTGGGTTGCGTTCTGATGTAACGCCAGGCACTTATTATGTGCAATTGTTTAAAAAGCACAATGGTGCCTTACTTCAGCTAACACAAAAAGAAGCATTTGAAGTAGCACGACTACGTCAAAATGTATTGACAAATCCAAAGGCCGCTTCACATATTGCATACAAAGCCAAGCTTAATGCACTGTATGTAAAATCCGAAATCATGGATAAGAAGCTCGAGAAAACAAAGAAGAAAATTGCAGCTATATCAAAAGCAATTGGTTTTGCACAAACCGATCAAGATGAGCTTCATAAGACGGTATATGATTTGCAAAAGCAGCATTATAACTTGGCACGCAAGATTGACGGCAGTGATGCTAAAGGTGAAGTAGGGGAAAAAGATACCCCAACACTTTCGTTTAGGATTTCTGTGGCATCACGCGGTTTTTATTCAAACACTTACGGTCCAACTGCCATGCATATGGAAAGCTATGATATGGCAGTAGCGTTGCTCAATGAATTAGTGCCACAAGTGGATGCACTTGCAGCCGCAACAGCTAAAGCCATAAGCGATAGCGAAGCGTTGGGCCTACCTGTTATTATTGATTGATAAAATCATCAACCAGAAGATCGACCACTAGCGAGTAACTTCTAATTCCTGCTTGCTGTTGGTTGGCTTTTAGGTATTGGTCGTAACTACGTTCAAAAACTACCTCAAAAGGATTTTGATATTTTTCCCAAAATGCACGTACTTCTCTAATATTTTCTAGGATTCCCTCAGGTAGCTTATCCATTACTGCTTTTGCTTGCTGTGCGTCTGCCCTGTACAGACTATTGACCAAATGTTGAAAAGCCAAGAGGTGCCCTGCATAGCTAACCACAGCGATTTCTGAAGCAGTTGTCGCTTTGATGCTGATATAGTTGGCTTCATCTTCTGCAGCAATTCCCCATTGATGTGCAATTTCATGACAGGCAGTCGTAAGCACACGAAGCTTGGGTTGTAAGGTGTTTACTTGGGCTTCGTGCGTAAAAGGGTTTATATAACCACCAAAACCCATATAACTTAACAGGGTAGGGAATAGGGTAGCTTTAGCCTTGCCATGAATTTTGGAAGGACGCAAGCTAGAATGTTCCATTGTGAAGGTAGCCAAGGCAAGCAGCGCATCAGTTTTCAAAGGGGTTAGTACTGCTGTTGCAGGGTCTGGGTTAATTTGTTGGTGCAGTGCTGTTAATGTATAGGCATAATGTTGCGTAGTCTCTTTTAAATGCTCCGGTGATATCGTCGCGGGTAGTTTGCGCGAAACACTCAATGGGGTTTTAAAATAATGCATGCCCCAAGAGACGTAGAACAAGCTAATGATGACAAAAAAAGTAGCAAGAACAAGCCCAATATGGCGTTTGAACTTAAAACGTTTTAACCTTATAAAGATGAGTAGTATTCCAATTGCATACCCTAAGTCGCCAATCGAAAAAGGCACTTTTGACCACAAAAAATGATTTAGGGCTGCTAAGTTTGGATAGATACTTTGACCATAAAGGCTTTGCACCCATTCATTGTCTAAAGGCAGGATAAAAAAACCCAAAAAGAACAGGAAAAAACACAGCAGTATTAAATGCCGTATTTTAAAAATCATTCCCCAACGAGCTCAACAACTTCCACTTCAAAAATAAGCGTTGATTTGGGTGGGATTACAGCATTCCCTTGCTCGCCATAAGCGATTTGATAAGTGAGGTATAGCGTTGCTTTTTCACCTTCTTTCAGTAAGGATAAACCTTCTTTAAATCCTACAATAAGCGATACTTCTGGATCAACGCGTGCCTCAATGGGTTTGTATCCACCGCCGCTTTCACGTCTATGGTCGTGTTTTCCATAAGCCTTTGCGATCTCTGAAATTGAAGTATCCAGCAAATCCCCATTTTCAAAATAAACTGCATAGTGTGTACGTGCTGTTTTTCCTGGGACAACAGCGGCACCATCCGTTTTGGAAGTGATAACATAGGCCAATCCACTTTCAGTCACGGTTGCATCTGCTTTGAGTGCGCTCAAGGCTGCTGCCTTGTCTGACATTACTTTTTCTTGCGCAGCAAGTTTGGCTGCTTTTCTCTCTTCGATACCATCAAAATATGCATCAAAAATCTTATCTGCTTTGAACTTCCTTGCTTGGCTACCCTTGCGAATAATGTTAACTGAAACAATGGTATCGTTTTGCTGAATGGAGTCAATCACTTTTTGACCCGAAATTACCTTGCCAAAAACACTGTGTTTTCCATCTAGCCAAGGCGTTTCCTTGTGGGTGATAAAGAATTGGCTTCCATTGGTGTTGGGTCCGGCATTTGCCATAGATAAAACCCCCGGGCCATCGTGTTTTAGATTTTCAACAATTTCATCCTCAAAAGCATATCCAGGACCACCGCTTCCCGTTGCCGTTGGGTCCCCGCCTTGAATCATAAAATCAGGGATAACACGGTGAAAGACTAAACCGTCATAATATTTTTTACCAAGATAAATACTGTCTACTTGGTTGTTTGTTCCTTCTGCCAAGGAGACAAAGTTCGCTACGGTATTGGGTGTTTGGTCATAGGTTAGCTGAAGGGTGATGATTCCTTTGTTGGTATTGAATTCAGCATAAAGCCCTTTGTCTAAACCATTTTTTGAAGTTGAGCATCCAACGATTAGGGCAAGAATAAATGCTGTGAATAGGGTTTTGTTGTTCATCTTTTAAATTTAAGATTGGAAAAGTACAAAATATGTGGTCATGATAAAAATGTAGCCAATGATTTGAGAAAATAGGCCTCAGTTTCTAATAGCGATTTGTCTGACTTCCCGCCGGCTGCATTGATGTGTCCACCGCCTTCAAAATAGGTTTTGGCAAATAGATTAACGGCCAAATCTCCTTTACTTCTAAAAGATAGTTTAATTAAGTTTTCTTTTTTGCTTTCTGTCATAAGCACTGCCATTTCTATTCCAGCAACAGACAGCCCGTAATTGACAAAACCTTCTGTATCGCCTTTTTGATAGTTGCAGGCGTCTAACTCGTCTTGGCTAAGGGTGATGTAAGCCGTCTTATACTTAGTAATAAAAACCATGTTATTGAGCGTAATCCCCAATAGTTTTAATCTGTCGGGTCTTGCATTGTCCTTGATTTTTTCGTGAATCTGACTGTGGTTTGCACCCGCATCAATGAGCGTAGCCACAGCGCGATGGGTAGCTGCGGTAACACTTGGAAACCTAAAAGAACCTGTGTCGGTTACAATTCCTGTATAAAGCGAACTGGCAATGTCCTTATTTATGTTCTCAACCAGCCCCAGTCCTTTAATAATTTGAAACACAAATTCGCATGTTGAGCTTATGGCGGGGTTTGAGAACATGATATCGGCATAGTCATCTGGCTCTTGATGGTGGTCAATCATGATTTTTTTGGCAGAACTTTCTGACACACGAACGCCCATTTGGTCGATGCGTTTGAGCGTGTTGAAGTCTAGTGTAAAAGCCATATCTGCAGCAGCAATAAGCTTGTCAGCCACTTTTTGATTGTTTTCATAAATCAAAACGTTGTCGTGTCCCGGGAGCCAATGTAAGAAGGTAGGGTAGTCGTTAGGTGCTATCACAGAGGTGCTATGCCCCAGTTGATTTAGTATGCCTTGCCAAGCAAAACAGCTGCCCATGGCATCGCCATCGGGGTTTTTGTGAGGTATAATTACGACCGCTGCTGGCTTGTCTAGCCATTGCTTTAATTGTTCGAGTTGGTTTTCAATCATAAAACAAAGATAGCTATTGTAGGTATTAGTCCGCTTTTTGTACATTTGATATTCAATCCGAGACCGTGCGACTATCCTTTAACAAACAGCGTAACAACAGAAGATTTAACTACACCCCCCGCTACTACAAGGGGAAGGAGGAGACAAATCCCTATGCTTTTGAAAATACGTTCGAACGCTATCGCGATATGCCAAACAAAAATGATTTTGGCGCACATTGGCGTGAAGCACGCAGCATGAGCCGTAATCGAAATAACAAAGGGGTATCCCCTTTGTTGTTGATGATTATAGGGTTATTGTTATTAGGGGCACTCTATGTGCTCGACTTTGATCTTTCTATTTTTTGAAAAATATGGGAGACGTCATTCAATTACTTCCCGACCATGTAGCCAATCAAATTGCTGCAGGTGAGGTGGTGCAAAGACCCGCTTCCGTAGTCAAAGAGCTATTGGAAAATGCCATTGACGCTGGTGCAACACGCATATCACTTGTTGTTAAAGAAGCTGGCAAGGCCCACATACAAGTGGTGGACAACGGCAAGGGCATGAGCGAAAACGATGCGCGCATGTGTTTTGAACGCCACGCAACTTCAAAAATCAGCACCGCAGCAGACTTGTTTAAACTGAGCACCAAGGGCTTTAGGGGCGAGGCCATGGCTAGTATTGCAGCCGTTGCACAAGTACAACTTATCACCAAAACCAAGGCCGATGATTTGGGTGTTCGCATAGATATTTCAGGTTCTGAGGTAAACCAACAACAACGCACAACAGCTTCGCAAGGCACTTCCATAACAGTCAAAAACCTCTTTTTTAACATTCCCGCTAGGCGTAATTTTTTAAAATCGCCACAAGTAGAATTTAGACATATTACAGATGAATTTCATCGTGTTGCCCTTGTACATCACGATATTCATTTTGAGCTCTTGCACAACGGCAGCGAGGTTTTTCAGTTGCCCGCATCGAGCAGACGCCAACGTATTTCGCATATTTTTGGTGCTAAGTTTGACGAGCGTCTTGTGCCTGTAAATGAAAAAACAGAATTGGTTGAAGTCACCGGATTTGTGCTAAAACCAAAATTTGCCAAGAAGTCAAGGCACCAACAGTTTTTCTTTGTCAATAACCGTTTTATCAAAAATGGTTATCTCCATCATGCCGTTTTGGCAGCTTTTGAAGGATTGCTATCACCAGATCAACAGCCAGGTTATTTCCTATTCCTTGAGGTTCCTCCAGCACAGTTGGACATCAACATACACCCTACCAAAACCGAAGTTAAGTTTGAAGACGACCATGCGTTGTATGCTGTCCTTCGGGCTGCTATCAAACACAGTTTGGGTCAATTTAGTATTACACCTGCTCTGGATTTTGCAACGGACCCCTCTTTTGAAACACCATATGCCAAACACAAGGCTGCTCCCGTAGCGCCTAATATTAGTGTAAACCCCAATTTTAACCCTTTTAGCGCATCTCCTCAATCAAAACAGCCAACAAGTGCTGTGCGATTTGATGATATACCCGAGCAGCAGCACGCAGAGCCACTAATAGCCCTCCAGACCGATCATGTTCATGTCTCGTTTCAATGGCAACAAAAATATCTGATCGCACCACACGACAACGGTATTATGATTGTGCATCAAAGTAGGGCACACGAGCGCATCCTTTATGAGGAATTTATGCATAAATGGGACGATGAAGCTGTTGCTTCTCAAGCCTTGGCTGTTCCGCTGGCGATTACACTAGACAAACCTAGTGTCGATTTGTTAAAGGCACATAAAAGCGAATTGCACGACATGGGTTTTCGTTTGTTAAGCGCTGCGGCCGATACGATTGAGTTTGAAGCCATTCCTGAAGTTTTTGCCGCAGCCGATGTACCACACTTTTTGTCAGCTTGGCTGACACCCCTTTCGAATGGCACGGTTCATGCCTTCTCTCAGCGTGATATCATGGCACTTACCCTTGCCAAGCAAAGATGCATTCGGTCGGGTAGGACTTTGGCAGCACACGAACAAATAGAATTGATACATAAACTGCTTTCATGCAAAGAAGTTGACCGCACTGCCGATGGCAAACTGGTCTTTAAAATGATAGCAGCAAATGCGTTAGAAACCTTTTTTAGTCAATGAGATCCTTACCTGATATTGTAAAGCAACTGATTATCATCAATGTGCTGTTTTTTGCAGGCAGCTTTTTGATAAATCCCAATATCACAACAATAGCTACAGACTTGTTGGCCTTGCATTATCCTGGCAACGACCGTTTTGGCATCTGGCAGTTGCTTACCCATATGTTTATGCATGGTGGCTTTACACATATCCTTTTTAATATGTTTGGTTTGTGGATGTTTGGTTCACCACTGGCACAAATGTGGGGTAAAAATAAATTCTTATTTTTTTACATTTCGACAGGACTGGGCGCTGCTTTAGTACAGCTGACTGTGAATTATGCTCAAGTGAGTGCCATTCTGGAGCAATTGGTGTCAGCAGGATTTTCCGAGTCGTCTGTTGTGGATTTATTGCAATCTGAACGTTACAGCACCGCTTGGCAAGCTGTAATTTCAGAATCGCAACTCAACAGTCTTTATACTTCTTTTAACTTTTCCATGGTGGGTGCTTCTGGTGCCTTGTATGGGGTTTTGGTCGCTTTTGCCTTTTTGTTCCCTAATACAGAATTGATGTTGCTGTTCTTGCCAGTTCCCATAAAAGCCAAGTATTTTGTGCCTGGCGTTGTGCTGTTGGATACCATTTCTGCACTCACTGGCAGGTCTTTTTTCAGTCCAAGTAACACAGCGTTTATCGCCCACATTGGCGGTGCCATCACAGGATTTTTAATCATGTGGTACTGGAAACGAAATCAGTTTAACCAAAAACGTTGGAACTAATGGGATTTTGGCAAGACATAAAGTTGCGCTTTGCTAAGCTCAACACCCTAGAAAAAATCATCGCCATTAATGCGGTGTTTTTTGTGCTGCCCTTTATTTTAACCACTGTTCTCTACTTATTCAAAATATCAATTTCAGGATGGTTTGACTATGTTGAACTTTCGGCAAATATCGGGACAGCCATCTTTCGTCCTTGGACCATACTTACTTATGGCTTCTTTCATGCTTCCATAGGCCATATTTTCTGGAACATGATGTTGCTCTATATTTCAGGACGTCTGATGCTCAACCTGTTTAAAGAAAAGCTCTTGCTCAACACTTTTTTTGTCGGCATCATTGCTGGTGGGCTTACCTATTTGATATCTTACAACGTATTCCCAGTGTTTAATTCGGTTGAGGGAACTCTTATTGGTAGCTCGGCAGGGGTAATGGCCGTATTAATTTTTATGGCATCTTATATGCCCAATTCACCTATTCGTGTGTTTGTGTTTTCGGTACCACTGAAATATATTGCATTGGCGTTTATATTTATTGATTTGGTGCAAATACCCACCTCCAACGCAGGCGGTCACATTGCCCACTTGGGCGGTGCTCTATGGGGTTATGTGTATCAAAGACAGTTTCTACAAGGCAATGATATCGGGGCTTGGTTTATGAATACGTATGAAGTAATAAAAAAGTCCTTAAACGGAACACCCAAATCCAAACGTCCTAAGAGACGTGCAAAAGCGACTACCTCTAATGCTGTTGAACAGAAGAAGGTAGATGCCATACTTGATAAGATTGCATCTTCGGGTTATGCGAGTTTGACAAAAGCCGAGAAGGAATACTTGTTCCGTGCTGGAAAGCAGTAATTAGTAAGCAAAAAACGAAAACACACAACCGCCATAGCTACGGGCATGGCTGAAATGTGCGATATCCGACAAGTCGACTTGTTCGGCATGTTCCACGATCAAAAGGCCATCATCCGACAGTGCCTTCTTTTCAAAAATGGTGTTAATCATGGTTTTATAAGTCGCCAGTTCAAAAGCATAGGGCGGATCGGCAAAAATAAAGTCATAGCTATTGCTGTTTCGTTCTAAGAACAACAAGACCTGCATTTTAACAGCTGTAATGGGTAGTGAAAGAGCTGTTGCAGATTGAGAAATAAAACGAATTGAACCCGGATGTTGATCCACGGCAATGATACTAGCAACACCTCTTGAACCAAACTCATAACTGATGCTTCCCGTGCCTGAAAACAGATCCAGTACGTTACAATTCTTAAAATCATATTGATGCACAAGGATGTTAAAGAGGGCTTCTTTAGCTCTGTCTGTTGTGGGTCGAACAGGAAGTTTTTTTGGAGGGCTTATGCGTCTTCCTTTTAATGTGCCAGAAACAATTCGCATTAAAACAAGTTTAGCAAACAAAAATCTTGGTGGGTGCTGATGCGTGGTACCACATGCTCCAAATCGTTTTCTGCAGTAAGCGGATTGATGCTTCTCACAAATTCGTGTAAGCTCTTATAGATTTCATCGTCAACAGCAATATCCCCTGCTATAAAAAGCGGCACTTCATTGGGGCTGATGCTTTTCTCTTTTGCTGTGAGTAATACGTAATAAACCACGTCTTTTGCTTTCGTAGCCTCAAAGCAATTATAGAATTGCAATTTTTTGTTTCGTAGTAATGCGATGTGCAAGTGGTCTCTCTCTTTGTATAAACCCCAAACCAAGGCGCCATCGGCAGCGCTGTGACGGGATAAGGCGCTAAGCCATACGCTCACAGCATGGTAATAGCTAAAAGCTCCAAACGCATCTAGCAGCATGTTATTTACATTAACAAAAGGTGCATATACACAAATCCAATCTGTACTGGGTTCAACATCATAGGTGATGAAGTCGTTGGGTTTTACATCTATGTCTTTTTGCACATATTCGTGAATGGCGGCTTCTTCAAACAGTGATTTGGGTACCAGTGTTGCTAGATTGTTCTCAACGCTACAACGTACTTCATTGAAGTGCTGCTCCAGTATACCTTGTGTTTTGAGTGCTGCACGAATGTGTTCATGTAGGTTTTCTACAGGAACATAAGCATCAAAAACCTCCCTGTATATTTGGGAAGCCTTTTTGGTTTTTTGGTTGTGGGTAAAAAAAGAAAGTCCATTCACGTGTACGTGAATGGACAGCTTTAGGTCACTTTCTTTATTTTTAGTCTTGTATTCTGGCATCGTAAATGGTAGGCCAGTTTCCGTTAGTGCTTACTTCTGTCAACGAGCCCAAAACAATATCGGGACCATTCACACCATCTACGGAAATGGTAGCTTTTTCTTGTTCCAGTAAATACGGGTCTTGGTCGTGAAGCACCAAGTCTTTGGATACACTCACCTCAAATACAGCCACCGGATAGTTATTTTTTTCAATGACATCGGCTTTCATTACAAAGCTGGTGTCAATTCCTTTAACGGGAACTTTCATCATGGTCATATATTGATCAGATTCACCAAACAAGGAGTCTTTAACAGAAACAAATCCCAAGGTATCTACAATTTGTACTTCGCGCAGCATATCAATGCGATAGGTGCGGTCGTACTCTAAGTAACTGGAATCTCTTTTTTCTAAGATTACATACTCGGCAGTGTCTATAAACTTCACCAAGCTTTTAAAGTCTTGTGCGTAATAACCGTTAACAGACTTGTGTGCAACTTGTGCTTTACCAATATCCTTCAGGTTTGAAATAACTTGTGCATAACGTTCAACTTTGACGTTATTGAATTGAATGGGGTCGTAAATGGAATAGAATAGCTTATAAGCAAAGAATAAGATAAGGATCCATAAAACGGGTAGTAAGATTTTTTTCATGACAGCCAATAAATTTAATAGCATTCAAATTTACAATTTTTTTCAATCTATACGTCCTTCAACAAAACATTCCTACATTTAGCCAATGGATTCAACGGCTTTAACCAAGGCACTTATTGATGCATTTCCTTTTGAACCCACGGGGGCACAAGAAGAAGCACTGCACGCAATGGCATCTTTTTTTGATGATGAATCAGATGAGGCGGTGTTTGTCCTAAAGGGATATGCCGGAACGGGAAAGACCACACTTATTGGTGTTTTGGTGAAATCCATTGCCAAGTTACGCTATAAAACAGTGCTTATGGCGCCCACTGGACGGGCCGCAAAAGTCATGGCAGCATATGCTAATCGCGCTGCCTGTACCATTCATAAACGCATTTATTTTACGCAACAAGAACGTCAAGGCAACCTTAAATTCAAATTACAAAAAAACAAATTTAAGCGTACCCTTTTCTTGGTTGATGAGGCTTCTATGATTGCCAACCAACAGCAGCAAAGCAAACTGTTTGAAAACGGCTCACTGCTTCACGATTTGATTGAGTACGTACGTTCCGGCGAAGACTGCAAGCTGATGTTTGTGGGCGATACCGCCCAATTGCCGCCAGTCCATACTTCGCTTAGCCCGGCATTGGATGCAAACGTATTGTCGTTAGATTACAACCTAGCACCACAAGAGATAGAACTGGACGAGGTGGTGCGTCAAGGAAAGGACTCCGGTATATTGTTCAATGCCACAAGAATTAGACAGCAATTGCTCAACAACCAAACGGAGCGTTTTCAGTTTATTCTGGCTAAATTTCCAGATATCATCAGGCTGCAAGATGGCTATGAAATTCAAGATGCTTTAGAGACTTCTTTCAGAGAGGTTGGGCGAGAAGAAACCGCTTGCATTGTGCGTTCCAACAAACGCGCCAATGGCTATAACCAACAAATACGGTCCCAAATCTTAGGTAAAGATCCCGATTTGGCTACAGGCGATTTGTTGATGGTGGTCAAGAATAATTACCACTGGCTGGCACCTACTTCTGGCCCTGGATTTATTGCCAATGGCGATACGGTAGAGGTGCTCAAGATTAAGGCCATTAAGGAACTCTATGATTTTAGATTTGTCGAGGTAAGTGTTCGTATGCTGGACTATCCAGACGAAGAGCCTTTTGACACCGTCTTTTTGCTCGATACGCTCGCATCAGAAACACACGCCCTTTCTTTTGAGGAAAACACAAAGCTCTATCAGGCGGTTAGGGAAGACTATGCACATTTGCCACAGTATAAACAGTATTTAAACGTCAAAAAGAATCCCTTTTTTAATGCGCTGCAGGTTAAATATGCCTATGCCTTTACCTGTCACAAGGCACAGGGGGGGCAGTGGAAACGGGTGTTGGTGGAGAAACCCTATATGCCCGACGGTCTAGATGCCGGCTTTTTTAGATGGCTCTATACCGCTGTTACGCGTGCCTCTGAACAATTGTTCTTGGTAGGATTTGATGATTCCTTCTTTGATTCGGATTGATTTGATTACTTTTGTCCCATGCGCATAATAGCTGTTATTCCCGCCCGTTACGAAGCACAACGCTTTCCCGGTAAGCTTTTGGCCAATTTGGCCGGTAAGACCGTATTGCAACGCACCTATGAAGCAGTGCAACAGACCAAACTCTTTGATGAAGTTTGGGTTACTACCGATTCATATGCCATCGCAACGCATATCAAGACTATAGGCGGACAGGTATTTCGCAGTCGGTTGGCACACGATTGTGGTAGTAACCGCGTGGCAGAGTGTGCTGAACAGTTGGATGCTGACGTGATTATCAATGTCCAAGGCGATGAGCCGTTTATATCCACCCAAGCCCTGTCGGATTTGATCAATGCTTTTAAACAAGACAGCGAAGGTGTTATTGACTTGGCTTCGTTGATGATTCCCATTGCCAAAAAAGAAGATATTGAAAACCCAAATGTGGTTAAAGTGGTGTCGGACAATCATGGTAGGGCGCTCTATTTTTCACGTGCCGCCATTCCGTTTATGCGTGCTCCAGGCCAGGCTTTTCGTCATGTGGGGATTTACGCCTTTCGCAAGGCAGCACTATTGGACTTTTACGCCCAAGCGCCAACGCCACTAGAGCAGGCAGAAAAGATTGAAGCCATACGCTACCTCGAAATGGGTAAGGTGATGCAAATGTTAAAAACGGATTTTGTGGGTGTAGGTATCGATACGCCCGAGGATTTGGTAAAGGCTACTGCTTTACTCGGCTAAAACCATGGTGTGATAGACGTTTTGAACGTCGTCGTCTTCCTCAAGTTTTTCAAGTAGTTTTTCCACTTCTTCAACCGCCTCACCAGACAGGGTTGTGGTCGTGGTAGGAATGCGCTCAAAGCCCGAAGACAGGATTTCAATATCACGTTTTTCCAATTCTTTTTGGATGGCGCCAAAGCTTTCAAAAGGCGCATAGAGCAATATGCCGTCTTCGTCTACAAAGACTTCATCTACGCCAAAGTCTATAAACTCTAGTTCCAGTTCCTCGGCATCTAATCCCTCCGTGGGAATACGGAAGTTGCAGGTGTGATCAAACATAAATTCAACAGAGCCCGACGTACCTAGGTTGCCGTTGCATTTGTTAAAGTAGCTGCGGACGTTGGCCACTGTACGGTTGTTGTTGTCTGTAGCGGTTTCTACCAGTACGGCAATGCCGTGTGGGGCATAGCCTTCAAACAGCACTTCTTTGTAGTTCTCGGTGCTTTTGTCGGAGGCACGCTTGATGGCGCGCTCGATATTGTCCTTGGGCATGTTGACTGCCTTGGCATTTTGAATCACGGCACGCAAACGCGAATTGCTCTCTGGATGCGGACCGCCTTCCTTTACTGCCATGACAATGTCTTTGCCAATGCGGGTAAAGGTTTTGGCCATGGCCGACCAGCGCTTCATCTTACGTGCTTTGCGAAATTCGAATGCTCTTCCCATATCTTATTTTGGTAAAGATATAAAAGCCCTTAATGTTTGCAAAAGGGGCGTTGGTTTTAACACAAGACACAGCCCGGTCTGACGCCAGATATTTTTACACCTTGTTAGCTGTTGTTTATCTTATTCTCAAAAACTATTTCATAATGTTCAACTGTTGGAAATGGGTCATAGTAATCATGTAATAACTCTTTCAATTTCAGATAAACTTGGGATTTATGAAAACCGATTTCGTGACTTTCAATATCTTCCCAATCCACTAACAGTATATGTTGATTTTCAGTTTCTATACTCTTACGCAGTTTATGTCCTTTTATTAAACTAATATATTGACTAGCTAGTTAAAGCAAAATCTTGTTCAATTCGTTTATTAATATTCCTGTTCCCCAACTCACAAAAGCCTACCTGTCGGAACACAGGAATATCCATCAAGTATCGCCTTGGGCGAGGCTAACAAGTTCGTCATTTTGAAAAGTGCAGATTGTCAAGCAGTACGGTTCCTTTTACAAAGACCTTGTTTGCATCCTGTGGATTCCAAATGCCAAAGGGTATTTTGATATCCGATACATCCAGTCCCGTGAAATCAGTAAACGGAATTTTGTACTCCATAAATCCTTTTCCTACGTCTTTGCCGCTGTAATCTTTTAGATATACAGTAGCATTTGTTTTAGTACTCTCTAATTTTATTTCAGCATTTATCAATCCTGTGGGTTTTTTAAGCGAAAAAATTATTTGAGTAAAGTCGCTTAGTTTCACCCCTTTTTCCAATTCAATGTAGGCGCCTCCCCATTTGTCTCCAGGAAAATCTAAAGCTAAACTAGCACTTCCATCAATGGACTCATTTGATGCTGCTACAACCGGTTCACCGCCGCCGCCAAATGCCACCACCTTGCCCTTTCCAAGGTTGCTAAAACCATCCTTTATGGCATGGTTCACCACAGAGGGGTCTATGTTTTGCCCAATGGTTTCTTCATCCTTATCCAGTTTAGGTGCATCGGGTGCTTCATACCCATCCTTTTTGAATACGCGGACATATTCCACATACATGCTCTGCGGGAAAACGGTGCTTTTGTCTGGGTCTCCAGGCCAATTACCACCAACTGCCACATTTAGAATAAGGTAGAAACTTCTCAAAAACTCTTTCATACCTGTTGTAATGGGTACTTGATTTATCTCTTCATCATTAACAAGAAATCTGATTTTTTCATGATCCCAATCGACACTAAAAACATGATAAGTGTCTTTGAATGTAACATAAGACACTTTTTTTAATCCCTGAACTTCTTCGTGTTTGTTGTTGCTGTTTGTGTAGTGCAGCGTAGCATATATTTTATTGGGTTCATGCCCCAACATTTCGGCAATATCTATTTCTCCACATCCAGGCCAGCTGATGTCTTTAATGTTGTCGCCCAACATCCATATCGCAGGCCAGAGCCCCTTACCGTGGGGCATTTTAGCACGAACATCAATCCTTCCAAATCTTACATTTACAAAGTTTTTGGTGGTTAATTTAGCCGATGTGTATTTATTTTCAGCTGTTTTTTGTGCGCTTATGCGTAGTACAGAAGTGCCGTGGTTTTCTATTATGCTAGAGTTGTTAACTGTTGCGGTATAGACTTGTTTTTCATCATTTCCCCAACCAGCGGGCAGTCCGTAATCTGTTCCGTCACCTATTTCATATTGCCAATTTTCAAGATTGAGTAGGGGGTCGTCAAATTCATCCGACCACACCAAGCTATAGCCATTAGGTTCGTCTATTTGCGTGGTGTTTTTTGTTTTATCATCATCTGAGCATCCGTAAAAAAGGAATGTTGTAATGGTTGCTAATAATAGTTGGTTTAGATTGTTGTTTTTTATTTTTTTTCGCATAATACAATAGATTTGGTTATAGGTTTATTATCACAATTATTGATAGTAAACAATCCCCCAAAAAAGCTCAAAAGTCAGTTGTTATAGGTAATAAAAAGGAGAACAGACTTGGGGTCTTGTTCAGGACAAATATATAAAATGTTCAACAGAGTATGTCCCACTTGTACCCGTTTGCCTAATACAAGATAGGCGTGCGTTAGTTTTTTGAGGGTGGGGTAGTAACACGTTAGAAATGTGCGCCAGTGGACCATTATTTCCTAGTAAACTTAAAACGCTTCCCATGTTCTGTTTTAATAAAATAAATACCGCTTTTAATACTTTTAACTTCAATCTTCTGATTATTGTCAATATTTCCTGTGATTATTTCTTTTCCATGAATATTGTAGATGCTGTAGCCCTGTGGTTTGTTTAATCCATAAAATTGGATAAAATCATCTGTTGGGTTTGGATAAATGACAATGTTTTCAATTGCGGTATTTTTAATTGTGCTTAAGGTAACATTGTTCAATTCGTCTGTTTTTATAGTTCCTTTTCCGTTAGTGGCTTCCCAAAAATTATAAATCGGTGTAACATCTGCTGCCGGACTACCAAAAACTCTAGAATGATCATTAACCACTTTCCATTGCTCATTTGTCAATGCTGTATCGGTTAATACCATTATCAATGCTCTGAAATTTTTTTGTGATGTATTTGAGCTTGGATTTCTTTTACCCAACAAAGCCTCTAAGGATGAAGCGGTGTAAGTTGTTTTTTTTGTAGCATCAAAAGTATATGGATCACCTGACGTATCAAAGTTTGAAACACCTGTGAATACATCAAAATCGGCAACATCAGTAATCGGTATCATTCCCATTAAATATAATTATAGCTGGCTATATGGACCTAAGTATCCTTCATTTTCATTATTGCCAAAAGGTTCAACGGAATAAGACCCAGCACCTTTGTCAATTAATGTACTTTGCTTAAAACCGCCCAATTGCCCTTTAATGTTTCCGCCAGTAAATCCCCAATGCGGTTGATAGTTGTTTACAAAGTTAGTTCCGTCATCAGTCCCTTCTGTTGGTATTCCAAAATTTGCCCAGTTATGCAAGAGCTCCTGTAAGGTAGGCCCCCCTAATAAGTAAATCCTTTTCGTAAGATGTATTACGGCTTTTAAATTTCCTGATGATCCGTAATTTGAACTATCGTCAAATATGTTTAAACCAATTCCTGATACACTGTTAGCTACTTGAATGAGTTCGCCGTCAGGGAGTTTACTAGGTTTGTTATCTTCATTTAATATCAAGAAGATAAAATCAAATTCATCATCAAATTTTTTGTAAATTTCTTTGAATAAAGCCTCTCTAATAGCTTTATTTTTGAATTCATCATTCGCTTTCCAACTGTTATATTCAGTTGAAGGCATCAACAGCGATGCAGCTCTGTTGTCTGTGTGAATTTCTATTGTATACTTTTGGGCATTTAATGTAAAAAAAGTTAAAATCAGCAGTATTGCAGGTAGTTGTTTTTTCATTTTATGGGGTTTATGCTATCAATATTTTAATTGTAGTACACCCCAAAAAAGCTCAATAAATTTAGTTGTTGTAATTCCAAAACAAAGAACAGATTTGGGGTCTTGTTCAACTCAAATATATTAAATGTTATGATAATACCCGATATGCATTTTAGAGTAAGGTTACACAAATATGTCAGTTGGATAGATTTTTGACAGAAATTCACTCGAATTGACAGAACTCAATCATAATACACAACGGGTTGATTATAGCCTCCGTATCATACTGCGTATGCCATAGCCGATGCTCGCAAAGACGAGCGTAAAAATAAGTAGGGTAATCGCATTTCCACCATTGCATAACAACACACACCATGAGGTGGTTTCATAATCCATCCACCCCAAGGCCAAAGCCAAGCCAACAGCAATTACCCAAATGATCCCGTGCTGCTTCATTGCTTTCCTGGTATAATGATGCCCAAGCAGTTTTGTAGCACTGCTTCTGCGTTATAACGCAAATGTTTGGGCAGCTTGTTGTATTTGGGCAGTACCGCTATATAACGGTCAATATTACTGGCATAGACATGGGTGTAGCAGGGCTTTTTAGCTAAGTTCAAACCTTCTACCAGTTGGGCGATAAATTCATCGTGGTGAATCAAGTCATTACTGCCCAAATGGAAAATGCCCCACAAATCTCGGTTGATGATGTAGTGCAACTGTTGGGTGATAAAATAAGCCGCCGCAACATTAATGACCGAGTTTGGAAAAATCTCATAAGGCGTTTGGTTTGCTATGGCTGTTTTGAGTTCTAGCAGCCTGGGAGCACCCGCACCAAAGACCATGGGCAAACGCGCAATCGTCCAACTAAAGGGCGGCATACGCAAGAGCTTGTTTTCAATTTTTATCTTCCCTTTGCCATAAGCACTTTCTGAAAAGGTTTTGTCGTGTTCATAGCTAGGGTAGTGGCGAAAGCTGTCAAAAACATTGGCCGCTGAAAGGAAAATCATACGCACTTGCTTGTGTGTGGCATATGCGATAAGCATATCATGCGCCACAAACTGCCCCTCGTCCTCACCCCTAAGTGCCGATATGATCACATCGGGCTTGATGTATTTTAGTAATTCGGTGGGGGAGTCTTCCCTAAAATCGTATTCAAAATAACGTTTGTTTTTTGCATAACGTTCTTGTGTGCAATAGGTAGCATAAACGTCAAAGTATGGATGCAGTTCCTTGTATAAGGCACGTCCTATAAAACCACTACCGCCAACAATGAGAATGCGTTTCATGCTAGGAAATAAAGGGGATGCGACTTATGCACGCCTTAACATTTTTCTCTCGTATGCGCACATAGATTTCGGTACCAATCTTGGCGTATGCTTTGTCTATGTAACCCATGCCGATACCCAACTTTAACGAAGGAGAAGAGGTGCCAGAGGTAACCTCACCTATGGGATTGCCATCTGCTGTAACCAACACATACCCTTGTCTAGGAATGCCACGGTCTATCATGCTAAAACCAACCCGTATTTGTGCGGTACCTTCAGCTTTGTCTTTTTTAATGTGTGCATCGCCCACAAAAGATTTGTTAAAATCCGTGCACCACGCCAGACGTGCCGCAATGGGTGAGGTAGTGTCGCTTAATTCGTGTCCGTATAGGCAGTAGCCCATTTCCAGGCGCAAGGTATCTCTAGCTGCCAAGCCAATGGGTTGAATGTCAAAAACTGCACCTTCACTTAGCAGCGCTTCCCAAACTGTTGTGGCTTGGGCAACGGGAACGTAAAGCTCTACACCGCCTGCTCCAGTATAGCCTGTGGTGGCCACATAAACATACGCAGCAGCTACCGTTGTTTCCACAATAGAAAAGCTTTTTTGTGTGGCAGTATCAATAGGCGAGAGTCGCTTCATCAAGGCATGTGCTTTGGGGCCTTGTACAGCTAATAAGGCATAGGCATCCGATTTGTTTTCTAAAGTTGCTCCAAAGTTCCTGTTCTGTGCTGTTAACCAATCCCAATCCTTAGCTAGGTTGCTGGCGTTTACGACCAACATATATTTTTCCTCTTCTAATCGATATACTAATAAGTCGTCAACCACACCGCCGTTATTGTTGGGCATGTAGGCGTATTGTGCATCGCCTATGGCAAGTGCTGCAACATTGTTGCTGGTGGTATGTTGTAATAAGGCTTTGGCTGCATGGCCACTAACCATAAACTCTCCCATATGGGAAACGTCAAAAACCCCCACATGTTCACGTACACACAGATGCTCGGCTTTTACCCCTTGATAGGTGAGCGGCATTTCAAAGCCAGCAAAAGGGCCCGTTTTGGCGCCTAAGTCGATGTGTTGCTGATGTAAGGACAATTGCTTCATACCCTCAAAAGTAGCACAGTTTTAGCTATTTTAGCTAAAAAGAAGTTTATGTTACGCTCCATTTTATTCACAATAGTTG
>ERZ1048068.1113-NODE-1113-length-21559-cov-8.519950_pt1 | contig 21559 bp, 21 predicted proteins | sample MGYA00383098_ERZ1048068 | MGnify/ENA primary metagenome ERZ1048068 (study PRJEB29581, sample SAMEA5548368) | metagenome | biome: marine; feature: coastal; material: water | depth 1 m | study: Short-term variability in the microbial, nano- and picoplankton... | reverse complement strand
TTTTTAGTTGCACAGCAAAAATAATGCACAGCCAAGACAAAAAATACCGCTAAAAGTACTTTTTCTAACGCTATTAGGGCTTGAGCATTTACTGCATTAATGCTGTTTTTTCTTTGTATGTTTGTTGTACACAAGTAAAACAAAAGGGAAAGATGACTACAGAAAATAACGCTTTACGTCCTAAAATAGACCAAACCATTGAGACTGGTTTTGACGTCCTCACCCACGAGAATGAGACCGATAAGAAGCAACACGTCGTTCGCCACGTTGATGCCAGCTTGATTCAGTTTCACTTTTGTTTTCGGGGAAGTGCAACCTTTAATTTTAACGAACGTACTTACAGCCTGCCCATTTTGGACGAACACGTATTGTTGCTATACAACCCCCAGCGTGATTTGCCAATGGAGCTAGACGTTGCCGTAAACACCCAGCTAGTTACCGTGCTTATTTCAATTAAAAAATTTCACAGTCTGTTTTCGCAAGAAGCCGAGCAAATTAGTTTTCTTTCGGACGAAAATATTGACAAGAAGTATTATAAGGATCATGTTTTTACCCCTTCTATGGCTGTTGTTTTAAGTCAGATTCTGCAACACCAACCCAACGCTTTGATGAGCAGACTTTATCTAAAAGGGAAAGTTTATGAGTTGTTAAGTTTACATTTTAACCCTTCTGAAGCCACAGATATTGCCGAGTGCCCATTTTTGGTTGATGAGGAAAATGTGCGTAAAATTCGGAACGCAAAAAAAATCATGCTTGCTCGCATGGCAGCTCCACCAAGTTTGCCCGATTTGGCGAACGAAATAGGCTTAAGCTTAAAGAAATTAAAAGAAGGATTTAAGCAACTTTACGGCAGTACCGTCTATCAGTTTGTGCTGGACCACAAGATGAATCACGCCCGCCAACTTTTAGGCACAGGGTCTTTCAATGTTAACGAAGTTGCCATTCAGCTTGGGTACAGCAATTCAAGTCATTTTATTGAAGCCTTTAAAAAGAAGTTTGGCACAACACCAAAAAAATACCTTTTGTCTGTATCTTCGTAATGAAAAATGTTGCTATGAAAGGAGTATTATTGGTGAATTTAGGTTCACCCAAAAGTCCTACACCTAAGGACGTTAAGCCTTATTTGGAAGAGTTTTTAATGGATGAGCGTGTGATTGACGTGCCCAAGTGGTTTCGCTCGTTTTTGGTCAAAGGGATTATCCTAAAAACCCGCCCAAAAAAATCGGCAAAGGCCTATCAAAAAATATGGTGGGATGAAGGATCTCCACTTATTGTTTTGTCGGAGCGCTTACACGAAAAGGTTGCGAAAAAAACCTCCGTGCCTATTTCCCTTGCCATGCGATATGGCCAACCGTCTATCGCTTCAGGATTGGAAGAATTGCACCAAAAAGGAGTTGATGAGGTATTGATAGTACCACTATACCCACAACATGCCATGGCTACTACAGAAACCATTTTGGTTTTGGCAGAAGAAATTAGGGCTGCACAATACCCAAAAATGTCATTCACACATTTACCTGCATTTTATCATCACGCAGACTATATTCGGGTGTTGTCACATTCTATTCAAGAACACCTCCAAGACAAGCCTTGGGAACACTTGCTGTTTTCCTACCATGGTGTGCCAGAACGCCACATTCGTAAATCGGATATTACCAAATCGCATTGTAAGATTGATGGCAGTTGTTGTCAAACACCCTCTGATGCACACACCTATTGCTACCGTTATCAATGTTATGAAACTACCAAGCGGGTTGCGGAATATCTAGAGCTACGACCGGGAAGCTTTTCAACTTCATTCCAGTCACGTTTGGCGGGCGATAAGTGGTTGCGACCTTATACAGACAAAACAGTTGAGGAATTTGCCAAAACAGGCACCAAGAAGTTGGCGGTTGTGACTCCTGCGTTTATTTCAGATTGCCTAGAAACACTAGAAGAAATAGGCATGGAGGCCAAAGAAGATTTTGAAGAAAAAGGGGGCGACGAAATGCATGTGGTTCCTTGCATTAACGATCGGGACGATTGGGTAAATGTACTCAGCCGCTGGATTGATGAATGGGCAACAGCTTCTTAGTTTTGAAAAAGGCGTACCTTTAGAACAATACATAGGCGTGGATTATTATCTATACATAAAAGCACTTCATCTGATTTTTGTGATCACCTACTTTGCTGGGTTGTTCTACATGCCACGGTTTATGGTATACCTTGTTGAAGCTGCTGACCGTCCACAAGCGGAGTCTGACATTATCATACCTCAGTTACAATTGATGATGCGACGATTGTGGCAAATTATAACTGTTCCTTCTGCTATTTTAGGACTTATTTTTGGGCTTTGGATGCTTTGGACAAACCCCTTTTTATTGGGGAAATCGTGGATGTTGGTCAAACTAGTTTTTGTGGGACTTTTGGTTTTATACCACATAAAAACCCACCGTTTTTACAAGGCGTTTTTACAAGGAAATTGCCACCGTAGCGCCCGTTTTTTTCGCATCTGGAATGAAGGAGCAACACTTATTTTATTTGCCGTGATATTTTTAGCCATACTCAAAGACAGCATCCATTGGATTTTTGGCTTATTAGGTCTTTTTGGCTTGGCTTTTTTACTAATGCTCGGCATTCGTCTATACAAACGTCATCGCAATAAAAACGGGTAGTATATGCGGTTGCCATCTCTTCGCGCTCGGATTTTTATAGCCCTTATTTTTTTGGTAGTGGTGGCTTCGCTATTAATTGCTGGGGTTACCATAGTGCAGTATAGCGAGCAGTCCAACACCTATCACGAACAGCGTTTGGAGCGCAAAGAGAATCAACTTAAAAAGCGACTTAAGTACCTTTTGGAAAGCATGCCATTAGTTGTGGAGGCAGCAAACATTGCGGCGGTTTTTCAACCACACCTGAAGGAAACAGCAGACGTTTTAAACATTAACTTTAGACTTTACAGCCTATCTGGCGAATTACTTTGTTCTTCCCAACTGATGGAATCGACCCCCTCGCAAACACTTTCAGCTGCAATTTTAGAACAACTGCAACCCAATACCGGGGAAAGGCTAATAGATGTGAGTACAACCGATGGCGTAACAACACGCTCCTCATTTTCTTACATATATGATTTAAACGACCAACCATTGACCATTGTTAACGTACCTTATTTTGACGACGATTCGCTTAGTTCAATGGAGCTCAATGCCTTTTTGATTCGTTTGGTTCAAGTATATGTGATCATGTTGATTATTGCCATCGTATTGGCGTTTTTTGTCTCTTCCTATATCACACGTCATTTGGAAACCATCAGCATTAAACTCAATCAAACCAAACTTTCCAAAACGAATAACAAAATAGAATTGACCAAGGCCAGCCGCGAAATCTCTGCGCTTGTATCAGCTTACAACCATATGGTGGATGAGCTTGAAGACAGTGCGGTCAAGCTCGCCAAATCCCAGCGAGATGTAGCTTGGCGTGAAATGGCCAAACAGGTGGCACATGAAATCAAAAACCCCTTGACACCTATGCGATTAAGCATTCAGCATTTTGAACAACAAGTAGCAAAAGGCAATTCCGAATGGAATGAAAAGGTTCACGAGTTTAGCCAATCACTTATTCAGCAAATTGATACCATGAGTGCCATTGCATCGACATTTTCACAGTTTGCAACCATGCCAACAGGTCATTCAGAACGCATCAATGTTAAGGAAGTTGTGGGACGTGCTTTGGAGCTCTATGCAGACGCCCCCATTTCTTTTCAAGCAGTTTCCGAAGTATATGCCCACTTTGATGCTACCCAGTTGGTGCGGATCATCAATAACCTCATAAACAACGCCATACAGGCATGTGAAGAAGTCACGCAGCCTCAGATTTGCGTGACGATTACTACAGAAAAAAAATCAATTGTATTGGCTGTTGAGGACAATGGCAAGGGAATTCCAAAAGAATTACAAGATCGGATTTTTGAACCAACCTTTACTACAAAAACGAGCGGCATGGGCTTGGGCTTGAGTATGGTGAAATCTATTGTTGAAACCTATGACGGTTCTGTCGTTTTTGATTCTACACCAAATGCACTTACGCGCTTTGAACTTCGCATCCCAAGCGTTGATTAGGAATCAATTTCAGCGATAATGTTTTTTTCTAACTGCTGAAGGGTCTCCATTACGTTATCCCTTGGGCAATCCACAGGAGTATGCATCTTAAGCGTAATTTTAGCACCAACACCCATAGGGAAATAGCCATAGCGTGAAAGCTTCCAGGAGTTATTGATGGTAATGCCCACCAGCTTTGCCTCAGGCATGACATCCATCAATTGTTTTAACCCACCCAATCGAAAGGCTCTTGGCTTTGCGCTATTGCTTCGCGTTCCCTCAGGGAAAATCACAATGCTGCCGTTGGTTGCTGCCAGTTTTTCTCCAAACGCTTTGATGTCTTGCAGTGCTTGCTTGGGTTTTTTTCGATCAATAAGCACAGCGCTGCCGTTCCTTAGGTTAAACGAAATACTCGGAATCCCTTTACCCAACTCTTTTTTGCCCACAAACTTTGGATAGGCCTTTTGCAAATACCAAATAAGTGGCGGTATGTCATAGGTGCTTTGGTGGTTTGCAACAAAAATATACGACTGGTTTTTTTCTAACACGAAAGGACAATTCACCACAAATCGAGTTCCTAGAATATTGAGACACCTTAACAATAAAAAATTAAGGGCAATAATACTTGCACGATGCGCCTTAAAACCAAGAGCAAAATAGCAGATACGTTGAATACCATCAAACAATATTAGGGTAAACCCAAATAAGAGGTAGTATAACACGCTAAGCGGATAGGATATTAGCTTAGCCATTCGTGAGTTTTAGCAGTGCGCGTTGTACGCTTCTTTTAGGTTTTCTGCGATAGCGTCAGCAGGCCTGCCTTCAATGTGATGTCTTTCGAGCATATGTACCAATTCTCCGTCATTGAACAGCGCAATGCTGGGCGATGATGGAGGAAAGGGAACCATAAGACCTCTTGCTTCTGCGGTAGCTTCTTTGTCTACACCGGCAAATACCGTAACGAGTTGTGCAGGTGTTTTGTCATTGTCTAGCGACATACGCACGCCTGGGCGAGCGTTGGCAGCAGCACAGCCACAAACAGAGTTCACTACTACGAGCGTAGTGCCTTTTTGATTTATTGCCGAAGCAACACTTTCTGGAGTAGTACATTGGTCAAAACCTACGGCAGTAAGTTCGTCGCGCATGGGTTTAACAATTTCAGCAGGATACATAGCACATTATTTAGAGCACAAAGATAAGGAAGCTGTTGGATATTTAGGCACGTTCGCAATAGACCATATAGTATCGGGGTGTAAAATACCGCAATAGGGGTCTAACCCCAATTTTTTTAGGATCTGGCGAAGCCCAAATGAGGCTGTCTTTAACAACCCACCCACTTTTTTGTAGCAAAAAATCAAATTGCTTTTGCTCGAATTCGTGATAGTGTTTATCCCAATCGTCTTTTGAGTTCCAATAGGCAGAAGCAAACCAAAGCTTGAGCGGCACAGAAGCAATGAGCTTGGGGGTTTTAAGTTGACTAAGGATATTAAATGGCGCCAACATATGTTCAAATATTTCAAAAGCAGTGACGCAATCCACACCCGTATTTATATATGGATGAAAGTCTGTGTCGAGATTCTCCCCATTGGTGTTTTGCACTTTGTATCCAGAAGAGGCAATAAATTTAGACAGATCATTGGGAGTGCCTAAGTCTAAAATCTCACTACTGCTCACTAAGTGCTTTTGCACAAAAGAGCGGGTCTTTTCAAAACGTTTGGCTTCTGGAAATCGCATGAGGTAAATGTAATACAATATAAGATCATAAAAATAGGGCATAGTTTTTTTTCATTTGTACTTTTGCAGCGTGCGTTGGCTATTTGCATTTATTGGCTATATGATCTTTCGATTTCCTGGAGCCTTGTTGGGCTTTTTCTTGGGAAGTCTATTTGAGACAAATACACGCGCCAAATTCACCACCTCTTTCCAAGCCACACATGTTTCCCAGCAAGACTTTGAGTTACGCCTATTGGCATTGGCTAGCATGGTGATTAGAGCCGACGGTAAAACAAGCCAATCCGAATTGGATTATGTGCGCGCACAGTTTGTTCAATTCTTTGGTAAGGAGCGCGCCAATCAAATTTTCCGCATCTACAATGCAGACTTCAAACAAACGGGGATTTCTGCTGTAGAAATTGGGCAATTCCTTGCCAGCAGGACGCAATACGGCGCCCGTTTACAGATGCTCGACTTCTTATTTCGCATCGCCAAAGCCGACGGCCGCGTTTCTTCACCAGAGCTAGAAAAACTCGTAGAGATAGCGGGTTATATGCGCATTAGCACCCTTGACTATAACAGCATCAAGGCCATGTTTGTTGCCCAAACAGACAGCGCATACACCATATTGGAAGTGCCCAAAACCGCTACGGACAACGACATCAAAAAGGCATATAGAAACTTGGTTAAAAAGCACCATCCAGATAAAGTTCGTAACTTGGGACAAGCTGCTGAGGGGGCTGCAAAAGAAAAGTTTCAACGCATTCAAAAAGCATATGAAGACATTAAAAATGAACGTGGATTTTAGTATATCATGAACGATTTTACAGTTTATTTACGACTTGGTTTTGAGCATATTTTAGACATCAACGCTTATGACCATTTGCTTTTTTTGGTGGCCATGTCGCTTCCATTTGTCATTAAGCAAATGCGGTTGTTGCTTTTGCTGGTTACGGCATTTACCATTGGTCATACCCTGTCCCTATGGGCCGCATCGGCCGGAATTATTCGTTTTTCTTTCAATTGGATTGAGTTTTTGATTCCCATTACGATTTTGCTCACCGCCCTACACACCTTGTACTGGAATAACAGCTTGGAACGCAAACCATCATTACCATTTTTTGTTCTTGCAGCCTTTTTTGGCATCATCCATGGACTTGGTTTTTCCGGCTATTTTTCCATGGTTTTTCCGCAAAAATCAATAGGCCTTCCACTGTTGTATTTTACCCTAGGCATTGAGCTGGCACAGTTGCTTGTTGTAGCCTTGGTTATTGTTGTCAACAGTATCTTGAGCAATGTCTTTAGGGTTTCAAAACGCGACCGCCTTTTGGTAGGCAGTAGTATAATTATCGGTATTTTAGTGCCTGTTTTAATCACTGCAACCAAAGCACTATGACCAAAGCCGAAAAGAAACAATTGCGCTACGATACGGCCTATATGCGCATGGCTATGGAGTGGGCAAAGCTATCGCATTGTCAACGCAAGCAAGTAGGCTCGCTTATTGTCAAAGACCGTATGATTATCTCCGACGGTTACAACGGAACGCCAACTGGCTTTGAAAATGCTTGTGAGGATGAAGAACACTACACCAAATGGTATGTGTTACACGCCGAGGCGAACGCGATTATGAAAGTTGCTTCTTCTACGCAATCTTGTGCTGGTGCTACCTTGTATATTACCTTGTCGCCTTGCAAAGAATGCAGCAAGCTTATCCATCAAGCAGGCATCAAAAGAGTGGTGTATGCAAGTGCATACAAAGACATTTCTGGCATTGAGTTTTTAGAACGAGCAGGCGTAGCAGTAGTTGCCTTACCTCAAGACTAACCCTTCATTTTTTCTTTAATCTTAAGGGCTATTTTTAGAATAGTAAGTAAGATAATGGCACAGAGACTTGCACCAACACCCACCACAGCGGCAAAACTTTCACCTTCTAAAGGCTCTTCAAAATCTACATGGTATAAATTAAAAATAAGCAAGCCAACGGCCAGAACTAAAAAGATATATATGAGTACTTTCATGTGTTTATAATTGTTGTTTTTCAATGGTCACATGTAACCTTTGATGTTAAAAAATAATCATTGCCTTGAATGTTAATAGGGGTTTTTAACATGTCGGTTTCATTAGATAAATAATTGTTGAACATTTCCCGCAAATAGCTTTACAGCAATAGCCATAAGTACTACTCCAAATATTTTACGGATTACCCCAATACCAGAAGGACCTAACACCCGTTCAATACGTTTGGAGGATTTTAAAACGATGTAAACAATCAAAATATTGATTACAATAGCAATTATGAGATTAGCGAGGTCGTATTCTGCACGTAACGAAAGTATAGAAGTTAGCGTTCCTGCACCCGCAATAATGGGAAATGCAATGGGTACTATCGATGCCGTTGCTGAAGATTCGTCTTTGTAGAGTTGAATACCTAAAATCATTTCTAGCGCCAAAAAGAAAATGATAAGTGCCCCAGCCACTGCAAAGGAGTTGACGTCAATCCCAATAAGACTTAAAATTTGTTCTCCTAAAAACAAGAATCCAATCATGATAAGCCCGGCAATTAAAGAGGCTTTTTCTGATTGAATATGGCCTACCTTTTGGCGCAGCCCAATAACAATGGGAATGCTACCAACTATATCGATGACGGCAAACAATACCATGGTACAGGTGACGATTTCCTTTAGGCTAAACATATGCCAAATATACTTTATTTATGTTTCAAAATTGTAGTTTAGCAACATGTTTCAATTGGGCAAAACACTGGTTTCAGAAATGCTTTTCGAACAGGCATTTACGTGTGATTTAACAGCGTGTAAAGGAGCGTGTTGTGTGGAGGGCGAAGCAGGCGCACCGCTAGAGACGGCGGAAATAAGCCAACTTAAAGAACACTGGACAACGCTCAAGCCCTTTCTAACAAAAGAAGGCATAGCGGCCATTGAGGCACAAGGTGTAGCCACACAGAATGCATTTGAGGAATGGGAAACCCCACTGATTGACGGCAAGGCGTGTGCATATATTGCTTATGACAGTAATGGCGTTGCGCAATGCGGCATTGAGCAGGCCAATAAACAACAAGCCACCAACCTTCAGAAACCCATCTCATGTCATCTCTATCCCATCCGTGTGAAAAGCTACAGCGCATTTGTGGCAGTTAATTATCACGAATGGGCTATATGTGCGCCGGGCTGTGACCTTGGAGCTGCGCTTAAACAACCGCTTTATCAATTTGTGCAAACGGCTTTGGTTCGAAAGTTTGGGCAGGCGTGGTATGATGCCTTGCACGCGGCGGCGCAAGAATTTGATACCAACAAAAATTGTTAAACTGCGCCCTTACCATACAGATTATTGCAAGTAACTGAAAATCAAAACCTTAAGAACAGCCCTTTTTATTAGCTTTTGTAGGAAAAGCCTTAGTTCTTGTTAAAAACTAAAAGGCATTGTGGAAAAGTATGGCTTTCATTTGGTCATTTTTTTTGGAATATTTGTAAGAAAATTATTCATCCCTAAAACCCTTTAATTAAAAATTATGCCAAATGCTATAGAACCCATATTGTCTGAAAACAAAAATCGTTTTGTAATTTTTCCTATCCAACACCATGATATTTGGGAATGGTACAAGAAATCAGAAGCATGTTTTTGGACAGCTGAAGAAATTGATTTACATCAAGATTTAACAGACTGGTCTACTAAGCTAAATGATGATGAGCGTTATTTTATAAAACACATTTTGGCATTTTTTGCAGCATCAGACGGCATTGTAAACGAGAATTTGGCTGAGAACTTTGTAAACGAAGTACAGTACAGCGAGGCAAAATTTTATTATGGGTTTCAAATCATGATGGAAAATATCCATTCTGAGACATATTCCCTTTTGATTGATACCTACGTTAAGGATGAAGCGGAGAAGAATAATTTATTTCAAGCGATTGAGGTGTTTCCTGCTATTAAGAAAAAAGCAGACTGGGCATTGCGTTGGATAGATTCAGATTCATTTGCAGAGCGTCTTATCGCTTTTGCAGCTGTAGAAGGAATCTTTTTCTCGGGTGCTTTCTGCTCCATTTTCTGGCTCAAAAAACGTGGCCTTATGCCAGGACTGACATTTTCAAATGAATTAATTTCTCGTGACGAAGGGATGCACTGTGACTTTGCTGTTCACTTGCACAACAAACACTTGGTGAATAAAGTACCACCAGCCCGTATCAAAGAAATTATTATTGATGCTTTGAATATTGAGCGTGAGTTTATCACAGAATCACTACCAGCTAGTCTAATCGGAATGAACGCCAAATTGATGACACAGTATTTGGAATTTGTTACCGACCGTCTGCTTGTTGAACTTGGCTTAGAAAAAGAGTTTAATGTTTCCAACCCATTTGACTTTATGGATATGATTTCGCTTCAAGGAAAAACAAATTTCTTTGAAAAGCGTGTTTCGGAATACCAAAAAGCGGGTGTGATGAATCAAGAATCAGAAGAAAAAGAAAAGTATTCTTTCGGCGACGACTTTTAAGTTATCCAAAAGTATACGCGCAGCATCAATATTCACCAATAGTATTGGTGCTGTTTAACCAATAAAACCAAACGACATTATGTATGTAGTAAAAAGAGATGGGCGTAAAGAACCCATCATGTTTGACAAAATTACCGCCCGGGTTCGTAAACTCTGTTATGGATTTAATGAACTTGTTGACCCCGTAAAGGTGGCTATGAAAGTTATTGAAGGTCTTTATGATGGGGTTACCACTTCTGAACTCGATAGCTTGGCAGCCGAAACAGCCGCTTCCATGACAACCGTTCATCCCGACTATGCCCAACTCGCCGCACGGATATCTGTTTCTAACCTCCACAAAAACACCAAGAAATCTTTTTCTGAAACCATGGCAGACCTCTTTGAGTATGTCAACCCACGTACAGAAAAAAAATCACCGCTTCTTTCAGAAGAAGTAAGCCAGGTAATTCAAGATAATGCCGAGTTGCTTGATTCCACCATCATCTACAACCGTGATTTTGGTTATGATTACTTTGGGTTTAAAACCCTTGAGCGTTCGTACCTGCTCAAAATCAACGGTAATGTTGCCGAGCGACCACAACACATGTTGATGCGTGTTTCTGTTGGTATTCACCCAACGGATCTGGATGCTGCGATAGAGACCTATCACTTGATGTCTAAAAAGTATTTCACACACGCCACACCAACGTTGTTTAACTCGGGTACACCCAAGCCACAAATGTCGTCATGCTTTTTGTTATCTATGAGAGACGACAGCATCGATGGGATTTACGATACGCTAAAGCAAACGGCTAAAATTTCACAGTCTGCTGGAGGTATAGGTTTGTCTATTCACAATGTCCGTGCGACAGGATCTTATATCGCAGGCACCAACGGGACTTCAAACGGTATAGTGCCCATGCTGCGCGTTTATAACGACACAGCCCGCTATGTAGACCAAGGCGGTGGTAAGCGAAAAGGATCATTTGCCATTTACGTTGAGCCATGGCATGCGGATATCTTTGACTTTTTAGATTTGAAGAAAAACCACGGTAAGGAAGAAATGCGCGCGCGCGATTTGTTCTATGCCATGTGGATTCCGGATTTGTTTATGAAGCGTGTAGAAGAAAACACGGAATGGACACTTATGTGCCCTAACGAATGCCCAGGGCTTTACGATTGCCACAGTGAGGAGTTTGAAGAGATGTACCTCAGGTATGAAAAGGAAAATCGTGGGCGTAAGACCATCAAAGCACGTGAGCTATGGGAGAAAATCTTAGAATCTCAGATTGAGACAGGAACGCCTTATATGCTCTATAAAGACGCTGCGAATCGCAAGTCCAATCAAAAGAACTTAGGAACCATCCGTTCGTCAAACTTGTGTACTGAGATCATGGAATATACGTCCAAGGATGAGGTTGCCGTTTGTAACTTGGCTTCTATTGCACTGCCCATGTTTGTTAAAGATGGCGCATTTGACCACCAAGAGTTATACAATGTAACCATGCGTGTGACAAAGAACCTAAACAAGGTAATTGACCGAAACTACTATCCTGTTAAAGAGGCGGAGAACTCCAATATGCGTCACCGTCCAGTGGGCTTAGGCGTGCAAGGTCTTGCGGATACGTTTATCAAACTTCGTTTGCCATTTACCAGCGAAGACGCACAAACCTTAAACCAAGAGATTTTTGAAACCATTTATTTTGCTTCGCTGACTGCTTCTAAAGATTTGGCTGAAGTAGAAGGGCCTTACAAAACATATAAGGGATCACCAATTTCGAAAGGGGAGTTCCAACACAACATGTGGGGCATCAAAGACGACGAGCTTAGTGGCCGTTGGGATTGGGAAGGCTTACGCAAGCAAATCAAAAAGCACGGCGTTCGCAACTCCCTATTGATGGCACCGATGCCAACAGCATCTACCTCTCAAATTTTAGGTAACAACGAATGTTTTGAGCCGTACACTTCCAATATCTACACAAGACGTGTGTTATCTGGTGAGTTTATTGTGGTGAACAAACACTTGTTGGAAGACTTGGTAAATCTTGGCCTTTGGGACGAAGACATGAAGCAAGAATTGATGCGTGCAAACGGATCGATTCAGCACATAGAAACCATTCCAGCTGACATTAGAGAATTGTACAAAACCGTTTGGGAAATGAGCATGAAGGACATCATTGATATGTCACGTCACCGTGGATATTTCATAGATCAGTCGCAATCGCTTAACTTGTTTATGGAAGGCGCGACCATGTCCAAACTCACTTCGATGCACTTCTATGCTTGGAAGTCTGGCTTAAAAACAGGGATGTATTACCTGCGTACCAAGTCGGCTGTTGATGCCATTAAGTTTACGGTTAATAAAAAAGCGGAAGTTGCAGAAGTACCTGCAACAGCCGGTGCTGCTCAGCCAAAAACCAAGGCTGCTGTGGCAGTAGAGCCCCTTTCTCCATCTGAGCTAAAAGAAATGTTAGCAAAGTCTAAGCAAAGTGAAGACGATGACTGCCTTATGTGTGGCTCATAACAAACCATGAAAAACAACAAAAAAGCGCTCAGAAATGAGCGCTTTTTTTATTTGTCTTTTTGTTCGTCTCCCAATTTTATGGGTGTTATAGTGGGATCGTAATGCAGGTGGTAGTGCTCAATCAAATTAATGGTTGCTACAATAAGGTCTTTGGTTTCTACCATAAGACTAAAAAACAGGGTGGTGTTTTTTGGACTCTTTTCTTCCTTGCTTCTTGTACGCTGCACTTGTTGATTAATCTTCGCATCGATATTGGCAAACAGCTCTTCTTTTTTATCTGCAAAAGTGGCAAAGGCCTCAAATGCATTAATGTCAAATGAAAAGCGTACATCTGAAAGCAAGCCTTCCAAATCAGATTGCGTTTCTTTAAGTTCTTTAATCTGTGAGTATTTTAACTGGCGGTGGTTGTTATTTACGTGTTTGTAGGAAGCCTTAGTGATGTATTCCAGCGACTGCGCCATGTCTTCAAGGATGCTTATGAGGCTAATGTAAAAATGACTTGCCTTAACGTTTTCTTCTTCAAGTTCTTGGATGAAATAAAAGAGCTCATTTCGAAGTTTGTCGATTTCTTTTCCAAGACGATTTACTTCTTTTTTAGATGTACGAAGGCCTTCAGCGTTTAGTTTAGCCAAACCATTTATAGAGCCTAGGTAAATATCATTACACTTGCTAATTACCTTAGATACGTCCTGTGCGCTTTCCAAAATAAGACTTTGCACAGTTGAGCTTGAACTTATTTTTAAGTCACGCTCTCTTTTCGATTCTGCCACATTGACCTTATGCTTTCGGAAATTGCTCCACAGCACGCCTCCAGTAAGTATAAACATACCAATCAGGGCAGGCAACTTTCCTGTATAGACGATGACAGCTACGATGCCACATGCCGTAAAGGCTGTAAGGGCAGTCAAGAACCAACCGCCAATTACATTAAGCACTCCGGCAACGCGGTAAACAGCACTGTCAGCGCCCCAAGCACGATCTGCTAAAGAAGTACCCATAGCAACCATAAAAGTCACGTAGGTAGTCGATAGGGGAAGTTTATAGGACGTAGCGATGGAAATAAGCACTGCGGCTACGGTAAGGTTTATGGAAGCCCGTACATTATCAAAAGCGGGTGCATCTTCTGGGTTAACGTAGCGTTGAGATTTAGGTGGCGTGAAACGCGCCTTTACTTTTTCTTTTAGCCTATTTGGCGAAACAGCCTCAATGCTGCGCATTGAACCAGCAAATGCACGAACCAAACCTCTTGAAAAGGCATTGGAGTCAAAGCGTTCTTGTGTGCGTTCTTGACGAGATAAATCGATAGATGTTTTTAATACTTCTTGTGCCTTGGTTGAAAACCAAAGTGTGACAACCATGATCATCCCTGCTATTATGAGCAATAAAGTCGGAGTTGAAACTTTTGCCGACAAGAATGCCATATTAAAGAGTTCGGCAGAAACTCCAGAGGCTTTCCAAGCTTCAAATGACTGCCAGGCAGCAATAGGCACACCAATAAAATTGACCAAATCGTTTCCAGCAAAAGCTAGGGCAAGCGAAAAGGTACCCACAATAATAATGCTCTTATAGATGTCTGTGCGGAACAGGTATACCCCCAACATGGACAAAGAAGTCCAAAGGATTAAGCTTATGCCAATGACATTGTTGGATTGTGTCGCTACGTATTCTTTAAGTGACATGCTTCCCAAAAACGCATAAGTATTATCAGCAAATGGAGTGCCTTTAATGCCTTTGGCAAGAATAAAGTAAGTGATGGCAGTCATGGCAATACCGCCAAAAACAGCCCCCATCCACTTTGGGTTGTCCTTGAAATGGAAGGTGAGTATAAGCCTACTTATATATTGCACCACTGCACCAACCGTAAAGGCAATAACGACCGAGAGCAGTATGCCAAAAATAATTTGAGAGGCTTTGCTTACGTTGATAAATTCATACAGCGATGCATCGGCATTGCCCCAATATATTTTAACAAGTGATATGGCTACGGCAGCACCAAGCAATTCAAACACAATGGACACCGTGGTTGAGGTGGGTAGCCCAAGGGTGTTAAAGAAGTCGAGTAGTAAAATATCGGTAAGCATCACTGCCATAAAAATGACCATGATTTCATCGAAGTAAAACAGTTCTGGATTAAAGATCCCTTTTCGGGCAACTTCCATTAGTCCGCTAGAGAAGATAGCACCTGCCGCTACCCCCAAACTGGCAATAATCATCACCGTTTTAAAGTTTATCGCTTTGGACCCAATGGCAGAGTTTAGAAAGTTTACCGCATCATTACTTACGCCAACGACAAGGTCGGCGGTAGCAAGCACCGCTAGGGCAATGATGATAATCAGGTAAAAATCCATTTGGCAATAATATAAAAAAGCCCCCAGTTAATGGGGGCTTTTTGATTAACCTTTCGTTAATATTTTTTTATTGAAACCATGTCCATGAAGAGATGTCTAAAGCAGTCCCATTCCAAACATCTTCAGTCGCTGATGCTAGACCTGTTCCTTCAACAATAATATTTGTTGTTGGACCGTCGTCTTTCATGTCAACAGCAGTAGTATACCCTGAAACAGCTGCATTTGTAAAAGTAGCACCTGATTGTTTTTTGAATTGTAAAGCTGTTCCGTCAACCGTTGAAACCGCAGTAAAGTTTACAAGTGATGGGTTGTTATTGACACCATCAGCCTCAACTGCTGTAGAGAACCCTGCTATAGAGTGTTTGACGTAAGTATTTGTAACTGTTCCGTTCCAACCTTCTGTCCAATCCACAGCATCATCGTCATTGTTTTCAAGATACAAATTGGTAACAGAAACCGTTCCGCCAAAAAATTCAACACCATCATCTGCACCATCAATAATGGCTACATTTTCAATGGTTGTTCCTGATCCAACAGCATATAATGATAACCCATTGTATTGTGATTCTGAGTTGATTTGCGCACCAGCGCCTTTGATAACTAGGTATTTTATGCTACCAGAATTGTCGGCATCTTCAGAACCACCATAGATTAGTCCACCAACCTCAGCAGTTGCATCTACGCCTTCTGTTGTGCTAGCTTCTCCGCAGATCACCAAGCCACCCCAATCACCTGGGTTGCTATTGGCAGAACGCATAATGACAGGATTACTAGAAGTACCTTGAATATTAATTTTTCCGCCTTGTTCCACACCAATAAAGTTTCCTGTACCAACGTCAGAAACCAATACTGTTCCAGCAGGAATGGTTAGTGTTGCTCCGTCTTTGACCAAGTAGGAACCTTGAATAGCGTATTGTTCTGTTGCAATAAGTGTACGGTCATTGGTTAGTGAACCACTAAGAGCGGTGTCTTTAACAACTGTTGAAGGTGTATCCTCTATGACATTATTGTCATCACATGATATTAAACCAAGTGAAATAGTAATAAAAAGAATGAATGGTATAAAGCGTATATTATTTTTCATTTTTAAAAGGTATAATTAATATTAATCCGTAATTGTCTGCCCGTCTTATAAGTAAGCACGGTTTCATTGGTTTCAATTCCTGTGTTAGGATTTTTCACCAATTGGGTTAGGGAGATATTGGGGTTAAGAAGGTTTTTGGCGGTAAGACCAATTTGTAAGCGGTCACTTAGTGTCTTTTTTACTATAAAATCCATTGTAGGAATTCCGTTCTCTACAATGGCGTCGTTGTAGTCTACGTCTTTAGTAGCTTGATCTTCAGGACCCCCAAGAATCACAATCTTTTCCGAAGCATAATTAAAAGCCAACGTAGATTGTATGGATTTATCTGCAAGATTGTCGTAATTTAAAGAGGTGTTTACAATCAAGTCCGAAGCTCCTTGAAGCCCAACCTTGGTAAGGTCTTTGTATTTAAAGGTTTCTGTAACGGTCCCGTTTGCATCATACACATCTTTTAAATCTTGACTGTGCCACATTCGAGTTGCATTGAGGTTTAATCGAAGTTTTGAACGACCGTCATTAGAAATTAGATTCACTCTTGATTCTAACTCAAGCCCATAAACAGTGGCTTTTTCGGCGGTATTAAAAAAGGAGAAGTAGCCGGTAGAACCACGGGTAACAGAAGTGTTGATAGGGTCTTCAATTTTTTTGTAAAAAGAGGTTAAAGAAATCAGTTCACTATCGGAGAGGAAGTATTCCCATTTTAGGTCTACGTTTGTGTTTTTTGATGCAATAATATCAGGATTACCAAACGTAATTAAACCTGTTGGTGAAACGTATTGAAAGGGCGCAATTTCTTTAAACTCGGGTAGTGTTTGTGTAAGGCTTCCCGCTAAGCGAAGACTGTGTTTTTCATTCACGGCATATTTCACATTAAAAGACGGAAATAATCGATCATATGCTTTTGTTCTGTTTCCAGTTCGTCCACCTGGGGCTTGCGCGGCATTATAGGAAATATCAATTTGTGAACTGTCATAGCGTAGCCCTCCTTCAAGTGTTACATTGCCAGATTGGTACGTCATGGATAAATAACCAGCATGGGCAAGTAGCTCTCCATAGTATTTATCAGCTTGCTCAATGTTAAGACTCAATCGATTTGCATCAAAATTTCCTTGGGTGAAAATTGCAGATATTTCATCAATAGAAGAAGGAGTTACGGTAAACCCTCGACGTGGACCAACTCCAAAGTATTGTGATATAAAGTTACGTGTCTTGTTGCGGAAATTTCCGCCAAAATCAATTTTTAAACTTTTTCCCTCTTCGTCAATAAGGGTAAGCTGTACATTAGCCAAACCGTTAAATTCGTTGTCTTCTATAAGCTGGTAACTTTTTCTTTGTTGCGTATTTCCGGTTCTTCCAAGCGCTACAATATCTGTATTAAAGTTTACCTCGTTTCGAATTCGATTGGGCTCATCTGCATTCAAGTTGTTGTATCCAGCAGACCAGTTTACTTTTAATTTATCAGAAAAAAGGTGTTTCCCGTGAAGTTGACCAACAATAAGTGTTGTTTCTTTCAGATTTTGATCTCTTATAAATTGAAACAATCCTTCGCTTGGATCCGTTTCCTCAAAAATAGTTGCTGTTCCTTCGCGTCCTCCTTCAAAGACTTCATCGGAAACCTTATTGATGAAAAGCGTATTTCCACGCAGCGTAGTCTTAGCATCAAGCTTATAATTTATATCCAGAAGTGCGGTAGTAGAGATTGTTTTTCTCCAGGTAATTGCATCTGGAATAGAATCGTCAATAAAGTTAGAACGGAATCGTCTAAACGCGCCATTTTGATAATCGTAAGACGTGCTTTGTCCAAGGGTTCCTATAAACTTTAATTTATCATTAATTTTTTTTCCAAAACTTATTGCTGCTGATCTATCCAAAGGTGTCTTTTCAGTTTCTGGAGTCCATGATTGTTGTGTAATGGATTTTCGTGTACTTGTATCAGTGGCATAAAAACCACTTGACACATCACTTTGATTGGGAGATACTTTAAAATTTGAAAACACGCCATTTTTTGCAACATTTTCGTTGCCTCCTGCTCCAACAGAAACGCTAAACACATCATTAAGCCCTAATTCTTTTGAACTAACATTTATGTTTCCAGATGCTTGGTCGGCTGAAGTGGCAGCTGTTGTTGTTTTGGAGACAGACACATTCTTTATCAAACGTGTTGAAAACAAATCCAGATTTATGTTTTTCTTGTCTACATCGTCTGAAGGAATGGGAAGTCCGTTAAGTGTGGTGTATAAATAACGATCACCTAGGCCTCGAACATAAACGTCTCCTGACCCTTGTGTTTTTCCAATTCCAGCAATTTTGGTAGTCGCAGCAGCAGCATCGTTTACACCAAGTTTTGACAATTCACTTGCGCCAATACTTTCTTTAATGGAAACTGCTTTTTTTCTGTCTAACAATAATGCTTCTTCGCGTTCGCGGCTCGTAACAACTTGTACAATAACCTCATCCAAGGCATTGGACCCTGGGCCTAGGCTCACCGAAAGTTGTGTAAACTCATCGGCTTCCACGACTATATTTTCAAGCGTTATTGTTTCGTAACCAACAAAGCTAAAAATAAAACTATAGGTTCCAGGCTCTAGGTTGTTTAATGAAAATTTTCCATCAAAATCTGTTACGGTACCTGTTGCAGTCCCCTTAACAAGAACGTTAGCAAAAGGTAGGGGATCATCATTCATCTCCTTATCTAGCACTACTCCTTCTACGGTACCGTTTTGTGATAACCCAGAAAAAGAAATAGCGATTAATAAGATTAACGTGATGTTGTGTTTAATGCGTAGCATATGATTATTTTACAATGCAAATAAAGATTAGCTAATTGAACTAATGTTTACCTGGTTGTTATAAAAACATTCCTTGTACGTTATCTTAGTGTTATGCAATTTATTTTTTGTTCCTAGACCAGTCTTTTATACCTTTCAAGCATGCAATGGGAACAATTACTTTCACTTCGCCGACACGGCGATAAGCAAAAACGTTTACGCACCGAACAAGACCCTACACGAAGTGGTTTTGAGGTGGATTATGACCGCATTATTTTCTCGGCAGCCTTTAGAAATTTGCAAGACAAAACGCAAGTCATCCCCTTTTCAAAAACAGACTTTGTACACACCCGACTCACGCACTCGCTTGAAGTTTCAGTCGTCGGACGGAGCTTGGGGCGTATGGTCGGACAACGTTTATTGGACAAATATCCCGAGCTAAGTACCACACACGGCTATACCATCAACGACTTTGGCGCCATAGTAGCGGCAGCATCGCTAGCCCACGATATTGGCAATCCACCTTTTGGTCATAGCGGCGAGCAGGCCATAGGTGATTATTTTACCAATGGCGCAGGAGCCAACTATAAAAATCAACTTACACCAACGCAATACCAAGACCTCACTCATTTTGAAGGCAATGCCAACGGGCTTAAAATTTTGATGGAATCTAGAAAAGGCGTTCCTGGCGGTTTGCGTTTAAGTTATGCTACATTAGGAGCTTTTACCAAATACCCCAAGGCATCACTACCGCATCGCCCTACGACGCATGTTGCCGATAAAAAATTTGGGTTTTTTAATGCCCAACAAGCCGATTACCAAGCCGTAGCAACAGACCTTGGGCTTGTTAAAGGGGATAAGCTGATGCGTCATCCGTTGGCGTATTTGGTTGAAGCCGCAGATGATATTTGCTATACCCTTATCGATTTTGAAGATGGTATTAACCTAGGCTGGATATCTGAAGACTATGCCTTGGAATATCTTATTAATTTGGTCAAAGACAGCATAGATACCAACAAGTATCAACAACTCATTACCAAAACGGATCGACTGGCTTACCTACGCGCACTGTCCATTAGTACGCTTATCCAAGAAGCTGCGCAGTTGTTTATGCAGCACGAACAGGAAATTTTGACAGGAACATTTGCCATGTCACTAACAGATAAAAGCTCTTATAAGGCACAAATCAAGGACATTATTGATTTAAGTATCCGCAACATCTATCAGGCGCAAGAGGTTATTGAAAAAGAGCTCAAAGGCTATCAGGTAATTCACCATTTATTGGATGTGTTTGTAGGTGCTGCAGTTCGTCATCAAGCCGGAAATGCTTCTGCCTTTGATAAACTCGCCTTAAAGTGTTTGCCCGATACCATAGTATTGCCTCAAGATGATACGTATGGCTTGTTGCTTAGCGTGAGCAGTTATGTAGCAAGTCTAACAGATGGAAAAGCATTGGAATGGTATCAAAAAATGGCGTAATGGAAAACGTTTGGGACGATACTTTTTTTATGAAAAAGGCACTTGCCGAGGCACAACTTGCGCTTGAAAAGGATGAAGTGCCGGTTGGGGTAGTCATAGTAGCCAATAACAGCATCATTGCTCGGGCACACAACTTGACAGAAACACTAAATGATGTTACGGCCCATGCCGAAATGCAAGGCATTACTGCTGCTGCCAATGCTATAGGCGGCAAATATTTACAGGGCTGTACACTATACGTGACGCTTGAACCTTGTAGCATGTGTGCAGGCGCCTTGTATTGGAGTCAAATTTCAAGGGTGGTTTTTGCTGCCGACGATCCCAAACGCGGTTACCGCCAACAAGGGACGCCGTTGCATCCAAAAACAGAATTGGTTTCGGGTGTCATGGCTGAAGAGGCACGGGAACTATTGCTGCAGTTTTTTAAGGAAAAGCGGGCATAAATATTCTTGGGCACTGAGCTTGTCGAAGTGCCAACCAAAAGCACACCTATTATAAGGTATAAGACATAGCCCTGTATGCCGACAGGCAGGCTTGCGCCCGCCTGAACTTCGGGCAGGCCAGCGGGCGAAAAAAAGGACTTAGGACTTCTTCCTCCTTTTTTCAGGCTCCAGCGTTTCTTTCATCTTTTTAAGATTTTCTGGAGAAAGGGTGTAGTCTTTAAGTTGTTTTCCTTTCCATCGGTGTACTAAAAAAATGGGCATATAAATAAAGAAACCCGTAGCTACAGCTAGGCCAATCCATTTTTCACCCAAGGCCAGATCGTCTTCACGTATGACGTAACCCACAATAATATTGGCAATGACAAGCACAAAAAAAATGCGTAAAAACCACTTCATTTATTCCGGTTTTGGCTTCGCAATCAAAGCTAATGTATCAAGTTGCTCCGTGTCTAGTGGTGCCGGCGCATCAATCATCACATCACGACCGCTGTTGTTTTTGGGGAAAGCAATATAATCCCGAATGGTTTCTTTGCCGTCCAGTATGGCTACCAAACGGTCAAAGCCCAAGGCAATTCCGCCGTGTGGAGGCGCACCATAGGTAAAGGCATCCATCAAAAAGCCAAATTGTGCTTTGG
>ERZ1048068.1106-NODE-1106-length-21629-cov-6.363957_pt1 | contig 21629 bp, 20 predicted proteins | sample MGYA00383098_ERZ1048068 | MGnify/ENA primary metagenome ERZ1048068 (study PRJEB29581, sample SAMEA5548368) | metagenome | biome: marine; feature: coastal; material: water | depth 1 m | study: Short-term variability in the microbial, nano- and picoplankton... | reverse complement strand
TTTTTTGAAGTATTAAATTTTCGAATTGCTTTTACGATAGTAAAAGTTACTTTCCAATACAAAAGCTTGAAAAAATATTTCCTAGCAAGTCATCGGTTGTAATTTCTCCCGTAATTTCTCCCAAATGATGAATGGTTTCTCGCAGATCGATAGCAAGTAGGTCACCTGAAATTTTAGCTTCCAAGCCTTCTTGAACCAAGACAATGCTTTTAAGGGCATGATTTAGTAATTCAAAATGGCGCGAGTTACTAACTATTGTATTGCCGGCACTAGGTTTTGAATTTAGTTCCTCAGACAAAACACTTTTGAGGGCCCCTAACGATTTGGTATCCATGGTGCTTATTGCAATGATTGTTGAGCTGTAGCGATTCCTCCCTAAAGCATTTAATTTTTTTGTAAAGTCATTCTCAAAATAGCCGCCTAGCAAATCACATTTGTTTTGAACCAAAATAATAGTCAATTCCTTGCGTTGAAAGGTGGCGAGGTCTGCTAAAATTTCTTCAGGTGTTGTATCTAACTGATCGTATAAATAAAGTAAAATTCGAGCGTTAGAAATATGGTCTTTTGCGCGTTCAACTCCTATAGCCTCTATAGTATTGGAAGTTTCGCGAAGCCCAGCGGTATCAATAAATCGATAGGCAATACCATCAATTATCAGAGTGTCCTCAATGCTATCTCGGGTAGTCCCTGCAATATCAGAAACAATGGCTTTGTTTTCGTTCAACAAGGCATTGAGTAATGATGATTTTCCTGCATTGGGCTTGCCTGCAATGGCAACGGGAACACCATTTTTAAGAACATTTCCTGTAGAAAATGAGTCTAACAAATTTTGAAGGATTCCTTTTATTTTTAGCACCAACTCATAAAAGGTGTCCATGTCTGCAAAAGCCACATCTTCTTCAGAAAAATCCAATTCTAGTTCAATCATTGAAGCAAAATGCAATAATTCTTCGCGCAAGTTCTTTAAATGATTGCTAAAGCCACCTCGCATTTGTTGCATTGCAATTTGATGTGCACCTTGGTTTTCAGAAGCGATCAAATCAGCGACTGCCTCGGCTTGGCTCAAATCCATTTTTCCATTCAAAAAAGCTCGTAATGTAAACTCTCCAGCATCTGCTAAGCGAACCCCGTTGGACACAAACAGCTGAAGAATTTGTTGTTGCACATAAACTGACCCATGACACGATATTTCTACCACATCCTCTCCTGTATATGAGTGAGGATTTTTGAATACGGTAACTAACACCTGATCCAAAACACGACTTTCTTGATACAAATGTCCCAAATGCACAGTGTGTGATTTTTGATCTGAAAGTTTTTTTTGATGAATCGAACGAAAAACCTTATCAACTGACTGAATGGATTGGTCTCCTGAAATGCGAATAACCGCAATAGCTCCCATTCCCGACGGAGTAGCTAACGCAATAATAGTATCTTGTTGATTCATAGTCGCAAAAATACAACAAAGGTTGCGAACACCTAAATTTCTTTGCGATAGGTTCTGCGACGTTTGGTTAATTGGTAAGTATATTTTTTCCATAGCGCAAGCATGGCTTTGTTTTCCTTGAGCGTGGGATTGGTTTCGATTTTAAAAATCCCTTTGCGATCCAATGTTCGATGTACCTCATCAAAAAGAATAGCATTTAGTCCCTTTTGTCGATATTCTGGTAAAATTCCAATCAAATAAGTCGAAACAGTGTCGTGACAACGTAATGACTTTAGAATATGAAAAAATCCAAACGGAAACATAGAGCCGTTTGCTTTTTTCAATGCTCTGGAAAATAAAGGCAATACAATAGCAAAAGCAATAAGTTTACCATCTGACTGCGTTATGCATTTAATATATTGTGGATCAATATATTGAAAGTATTTTTCTTTGTAATAATTGATTTGATCCTCCTGAATGGGTACAAAGGACTCGAGTTGGTTGTAGGTATTATTTAGCAAATCAAACATCTTATCTACATAGGGAATCAATTCCTTGGTTGATTTAAATTGAAGGACTTTCAGCGCGTATTTTTCCAAAATAATTTTTGAAATCCGTCTTATTTTTTCGGGAGATTCAGCATATTTAGGAATGGTTATAGCAAACTCCAGCCATTCCGATGCGATTGAAAATCCCAGAGCCTTTAGATGTTCTTTTTGGTAGGGGTAATGATACCACGTGTTCATGCTATTGAGCTTATCGAAGCCTTCGCAAAGGAGACCGGCTTTGTCCATGTTTGAAAATCCAACTGGACCTTCTATAAAATGGAGGTTTTTTTGCTTTCCATAAGAGATTACAGTGTCTAAAAGTTTTTTACTTATTTGAATGTCATCCTCAACATCATACCAACCAAAACGAATTTTCGATTTTTTTTGTTGATTGACTTCAATCCAGTTTACGATTGCGGCTATTCTTCCGACTATTTTCCCGTTTTTTTTGGCAACAAAATACGCTGCCTCAGCATTTTTGAAAACAGGGTTTTTTGAAGGATTCATAAAGTGCCTTTCTTCTTTGGTTATTGGAGGAACCCAATAAGGACAATTTTTGTAGAGTTTGAAAGGAAATTTGATAAAGGCTGTAAGTTCTTTTTGATTTTGGATTTGGTGGACAGATATCATTGCATTGATTTATTCTTTGAGGCGTTTTCGTTCGGCTTTGGCTCTTTTTTTAGCCGCTTTTTTGGCCGCTTTTTCTTGTTTTTTTCGAGCTTTCTTACTATCTCTATTCAGTTTTTTTACGGCCTTTTCCTTATCGCGCATTTCTTTTGCAATCCTTCGATCTTGAGGAATTTCACTGTTGTGCCAATCCAATCGATAAGAAACTCCGATATTGGCAGTTAGCATACTGGGAGTTGTTTTCAGACTGCTTCCTATACTGGTTTCTAGCTGTAGATCCGTTGACACCAAGTAGGCAATTCCTCCTCGTAATAATGCATCGGAATATATATCGCTTTTGATTCCTTGATGCTCAAGATAAACAGACCATTGTGGGTTGGAGAGGTTGTGTGTTAGTGTTAGGATATAACCCAAACTAGGATAATCGGTTCCAATTCGGTCATAACTCACATTGGTTACAAATACCCAGGTTTCTTTAAAATGATTTTGAGTAGAAACTGCTACTTTTGGACTGATAGTAGGCTCAACCAAAGGGTCAAACGGATTGTAAAACAATTCGTTATAAACATCATCAAAGGGATATGTCTGGTCCAAAACAATATTGGCTCCGGCATACACAGCTACTGCAGGAATAAAATCAATCCAACGTATTCCTTGATTGGCTTTCCAGCTGTATAAATTGGGTTTGTATCGTTCCACGTTTCGAAAGGGATCATACACCAAATATTTAAACCCCAAACTGTGCCTGCGAAACCCTTTGCGGTTGGTTTTTATAGCCGGTGAAAATGAGGTGTTTGTTAGCTCATCAGTTTGGTAAGAGGCTTCCCAAATCACTTCGAGTTCTTCTTTCCAAAAGCCATAGCGAAGGGCTATTTCATATTCCTGACCGCTTATAGTAGCATTGTTGAATTTTTTATGCTCCCATTGATTAAATCCAAATCCAGCTTCTATTTGAAGAACTTTTTTGCCCACCGAAAAAGATCCAAAAGAAATCCCTGGGCGATTCGAATTAATAGTTTCTGTGTATTGTGACCATCCTACAAATGAGACTGCTGCCGAAAAAATACTAAAAAGATAAGACCTTGTTTTCATGAGTTTTGTGTGATGACTAAATGTTTAGACTAATGTATCTAAAAAGATAATTTATCACCAAAGATACTAGAATTTTGATTTTAAGGGAACACCCAATAGGCTATTCTTACCAATAATTGTATTTTTGAAATACAAAACTGCGAGATCGATTATGGCGCTTTTAAAATTTGTACTTATTGTTATAACCATTTATTATTTGGTTAAGTTATTATTTCCCTATGCTGTGCGATTTTTTTTCAGAAGATTGGAAAAAAAAATGCGACAGGCTTCGCAAAATCAATCGCCTGTAAATAAGCCTACGAAAAAGGCATCAAAGTCTTCCAAGAAAGTTGGTGAATACATTGATTTTGAAGAAATTGAATAACATGAAACAACTAAAATTTTTATTTCCCCATGTATTATACATTCTTGGTTTTGCAGTTGTTTCTCTTGTTTATTTCTATCCTGTTTTGGAAGGAAAGGTTATCGAACAATCTGATATCACTCAATTTTCGGGTATGTCCCGTCAAATCACAGAACACCGCAATGAATACCAAGAAGAGCCTTATTGGTTAGACAATGCCTTCGGAGGGATGCCTTCGTATCAGGTAAGCACTCGATTTTCTTCTGATTTTTTAAGAGCATTGGACCTGAGTATTCGATTTTTACCGCGCCCTGCCGATTATCTTTTTTTATACCTTTTTGCATTTTATTTGCTGATGATTTCACTTAAAGTCAAAAAACGCTATGCAGTTTTTGGCGCTTTGGCTTTTGGTTTTTCAACATATCTTATCATCATTTTGGGTGTGGGACACAATACCAAAGCACTGGCAATTGGCTATATGCCCATGGTTATAGCGGGTATTTTAATGGCTTTTAGAACTTCTCATAGAAATTGGGGTTGGCTTTTAACGGCTATTGCCTTGGGGCTACAAATTCATGCCAATCATTACCAAATGACCTATTATTTGCTCCTTCTGGTGTTGATTATAGGTGCTGTTTTGCTTTGGGATGCCATTCAAAAGAAGACCTTAAAACCCTTTCTAAAATCGCTTTCAGGACTTTTTGTAGCTGCTTTATTGGCCGTTATGATGAATGCTCCTCTAATTCTCGCAACTCAAGAATATACACCTTTTAGTACGAGAGGACAAAGCGAACTTACCGTGTTGCCTGACGGATCCGATACCACGCCTTCTTCGGGACTTTCGTACGACTACATTACCGAGTACAGTTATGGTGTGTTGGAAAGCATGAACCTTCTTATCCCAAGGTTTATGGGAGGTGGAAATTCCGATTCTTTTGAAAGCGAAGGTCCGTTTGTTAACTTTTTAAGAAGTATTGATGCCGAAAGCGCACAGCAAATTATACAGTATGCCAGTTTGTATTGGGGAGATCAGCCCATTGTAGCTGCTCCTGCTTATTTAGGGATTGTAGTAGTTTTCTTTTTTATACTCGCATTGTTTCTTTACCAAGGGTCTTTAAAAAAGTGGTTGATTGCTGGAGCGGTCCTTTCATTACTGCTTTCTTGGGGTAAAAATTTTCCCCTACTTACCGATACGATGATCGATTACTTCCCGCTTTACAATAAATTCCGTGCGGTTTCCTCCATACAGGTATTGCTTGAGTTTTGCATTCCTGTACTTGCTGTTTTTGGAATGCAATCCTTTTTTACAAAACACATTGATTTACAACAAAAAACAAAAGCCTTGCTTTCAACCCTAGGGATTCTTGGTGGTTTACTTGCGGGAATTGCCTTGTTAGGAAATTCTTTGTTTTCATTTACTTCTTCCAATGAAGTTTTTGCAACTTATCCCGAAATAATAAAACCGTTGATAGAAGAGCGGCAAGAGGTTTTACGATCTGACACGCTTCGTTCGTTGGGCTTTGTTGTAGCAATTTTCGTTGTATTGGGGCTGTGGATTAAGGATGTTATCAAAGAGCGCATTGCTTTTGTTGGTATAATAGTTTTACTACTAATCGATTTGGTGGGAGTAAATAAGCATTATGTAAATGCCGACCAGTTTGTTTCCAAACGAAAAATAGAGCAGGCTTTTCAGCCAACTCGCGCAGACAGAGCAATTCTGAAAGATACCACACATTACAGAGTTTACGAACCTAATTTGCGCCTGTCTCACGCTAGAACAGCTTATTTTCATAACGCCATTGGCGGATACCACGCTGCTAAGCCACAACGTTTTCAGGAATTGTATGATTTTCATATTGCAAACAATCATACTCAAGTGATCAATATGATGAATATCAAATACATCATTCAGCCCTCTGAAAATAATCCGCTTGGAGTTTCTAAAAACCCAAACGCATACGGCAATGCTTGGTTTGTAAACGAGCTCAAAGCTGTTCCAGACGCAAACACCGAATTACTCACCCTTAAGGATACCGATTTGCGCCGGGTAGCGCTTACACGAAACCGTGAAAGTCAACTTTACCATAATGATAGCACTGCCCAAATATCATTAGCATCCTACAAGCCCAATGAATTGATTTACAAAACCCACACAGTCCACAAACAGTTAGCAGTATTTTCTGAAGTGTATTATCCTAAGGGTTGGGAGGCTTTTATTGACGACAAACCGGCTTCATACTTCAAAGTAAATTATTTATTAAGAGCCCTCGAAATTCCTGCTGGATCGCATACGATTCGATTCCAATTTCGTCCAAAGGTCGTTCAAACAGGCTGGTGGATTTCCATGAGTGCTTACTTACTCTTGTTTTTATTTGGTTTGTTTCAATTTAAAAAAGCGTTACGTGTATAAAAAAATTCCTCAGAAACGATACGACTCCACGTTGAAAATGCTCCAGCGAATTCTCCCAGCACCTGCTCAAATTTTGGATTTAGGTGTTAAAAATCCGTTTTCAGAAATTATGGAACAGCACGGATACGAGGTGCAAAACACTCAGGGGCAAGATTTGGATTTCAACCCCAAAATTGAAGTCGATCCCAATGTAGATATGGTAACTTCTTTTGAGATTTTTGAGCATTTGCTATCTCCGTTTACAGTCTTACAGCATTTACCCGCCGACAAATTACTAGTTACAGTCCCATTGAAACTTTGGTTTGCTGCCGCCTATCGTAGCAAAACAGACACCTGGGATCGTCATTACCATGAGTTTGAGGATTGGCAGTTTGATTGGCTTTTGGAGAAAACAGGTTGGGAAATAAAAGAGCGAGCGTACTGGAAAAATCCTTCTACAAAAATTGGAATTCGTCCATTGTTACGAAACATCACACCGCGATACTATGCTGTGTATGCAGAACGAAAACCGAGTTAATCATGCGAATAGGAATGATTTTAGATGCTCCGTATCCGATAGATCCTCGAGTAACTCACGAAGCAGAAGCATTATTGGAGGCGGGACACGAAGTGTTTTTGTTTTGTTTTTCGTTTGAAAAACAATTCTTACCCTCTGAGTCACTCCTTAATATTCAAGTTCGTCGGTATTATTGCTCCAAACTTTTGTACAAACTGTCGGCACTTGCTTATACAGTTCCTTTTTATAAAAAAAATGTGGCTAAAAAAATTCGTCACTTTATCAAAAGCAATGCTATTGAGGCGCTGCACGTTCACGATCTTCAGGTGGCTTCTGCGGCATTTTATGCCAATCAGTCTTTTTCGCTACCCATTGTGTTGGATTTGCATGAAAACCGACCGGAAATCATGAAACATTATCGGCATGTGCAACGCTTTCCAGGAAATGTATTGATTTCTCCTAACCGTTGGAAACAAGCCGAAGAACAATACGTTCGGCAAGCTAAGGCTGTGGTAGTAGTTACATCTTTTGCCAAAAACGAATTGGTCAAACGCACTTCTATAGATCCCAAAAGGGTAGTGGTGATGCCCAACACGGTTCGAGAAGCCTTTTATGGTGAATATCCTATTGACCGGAAAATTGTAAATCGTTACCAATCCAAATTTGTGTTGTTATACTTGGGAAATACTTCCGAGCGTCGCGGCTTGATGACCGTTTTAGAGGCTATGCCAAAACTATTGAAACGAATAGCCTCGTTGCAACTGGTTGTTGTGGGAAGCAGTTCTTTTGATACTGTTCTACAAAAAACAGCTCACGAATTGAAAATTACCGATTCGGTGGATCTTATGGGTTGGCAACCTGAGAATACGTTTCCGTCTTATATAGCTGCTGCTGAGGTGGGAATTTCTCCGCTTCATTCCAATTTACATCATGACACAACCTATGCCAACAAGGTGTTTCAGTACATGTCTTTGGGATTGCCGATGTTAGTGAGCAATGTGGTTGCTCAACAATTTTTAATAGATACTTTTGCTTCTGGGTTGAGTCACATTCCAGAAAACGTGGAAGATTTTTCCAATAAGGTAATACAGCTGTATGAAAATCCTGAAATGCGAAAAAAAATGGCCAACCGTGGAAAAATGGCTATTTTACAACAGTTAAATGCAAAAGAAGCCACTAAAGAATTGATTTCGTATTATGAAAACTAATGCACAAACAGTTTTGATTGTCACATATTACTGGCCGCCCGCTGGTGGTTCGGGGGTGCAACGCTGGCTATATTTTGCAAACGAGCTCAAACAATTGGGGTGGAACCCTGTGATTGTTACACAACAAAATGCTGCCTATCCACTTCGTGACAAATCACTAGAAGATAAAATAGACAAAAGCATAGAAGTTCACAGAGTCCGTGGTTGGGAGCCTTTTAAAATGGCTCAAATAGGGTCTGCGAACACCCAACAAGATGCGCTCACTCAAAAGGGATTTTGGGGGGCTTTCAAGCGGTGGGTTCGGGCTGAATGTTTTTTCCCCGATGCACGTATGTTTTGGATCGCTCCCGTAGTTCGTTTTATTCAAAAATATTCGAATGAACATCAAATCGATGCATTAATTACTACAGGGCCTCCTCATAGCTCCCATATGATAGGGTATCGGCTTACCAAAAAGCTGAATATTCCATGGCTAGCGGACTTCCGAGATCCTTGGGCTGACTTCTTTCAAAACAAACAGCTTTCTATGTCCAAACGAATGCAAAAAAAACATTTGTATTGGCAAAATATTGTTTTAAAAAACGCTGATTTAGTGACTGTTACGTCTCCATCATTGAATCAAAAATTCAAATTAACAAATACAAATTGCAAACTCCTTACAAACGGATACGAATCGCTCCTTAAAGGCAAACAAAGCGAAAGTTTTTCGATTGTTTATGCTGGTGTCATGAAAGCCATCCAAAACCCAACAAACTTATGGAAAGTGTTGGGTGAATTGATTCAAGAAAACAGCAAGTTTGCAACTGATTTTTCCTTGCATCTTATCGGAGATTTTGATGCATCTGTTTCTCACAACATACAATCCGAAGGATTGCAAGCTCACACGGCGTTTTATGAATATATGCCCAAAGACAATTTGGAACCTTATGTTACATCTGCTCAAATGCTGTTGATGGTTTCTGTAAACGACGAGGATTCTTACCAAATTATTCCTGGTAAATTGTTCGAATATATGGCAGCTTGCCGTACAATTTTGGCCATTGGCAATCCTGATGGTGATATGGCTTCGTTGATGAATAAAACCAAAACGGGACATGTATTTGATTATTCAGATAAAAATCATTTAAAAGAGTATATTACAGCAGCCTACGATCGTTTCCAAAGAGGCGAATATCAAACGATTAGCAATGCTTCCATTGCGCCATACAAGCGCAGCGAATTGGCAAAACAATTGAGTGGATTTTTAACAGAAATGATATCGTAATATGGGAATTGTAACTACCCAGTCTGCAAAAAACATGATTACCATTTTTGGGGCCTTTGCAATAGGGGCTGTGAATACGTTGTATTTCTATCCTACTTTTTTAAAAGAAACCTATTACGGACTCGTTATATTTTTGTTGGCAACTTCCAATTTACTGATGCCACTAATGGCTTTTGGAATTCAACATACAATTATTAAATTCTTTTCCTCTTACACAGATTCGGAGCAAAAAGACCGTTTTTTATCCACAGCTATTTTATTGCCATTGGCGGTGATTTTACCAACATCGTTGCTGGCATTATGGGCTCACGACGGCTTGATTGCTTGGATATCTGCCAAAAACCCAATTATTGATTCGTATGCTTGGGTAATTTTACTAGTTGCTATTGCTACGGGTTATTTTGAAGTTTTTTATGCTTGGGCGCGGGTTCAATTTCAATCCGTTGTAGGAAATATTTTAAAAGAAATTTTTCCTCGCGCTACGGTTTTTATTCTGATGTCTTGTGTAATGTTGGATATTTTGTCCAAAGAAGATTTTGTTTGGTGGCTTACGGGCGCCTATTTTCTTCGCTTGTTTCTTATGATACTCTATGCGTTTTCGTTGTATCGCCCCCGTTGGACGTTTGTATTGCCTGATAATTTTAAATCGGTGTTGTCCTATGCAGCTTTTATTATTGTTTCAGGAGCTGCAGCCAGTTTGTTATTGGATATTGATAAGTTTATGATACCCCAAAAAGAAGCCATTGAGTTTACGGCTTTTTATGCAGTAGCGGTCTTTATTGCGACTATTGTTGAGGTTCCTGGACGTGCACTCTTTCAAATCCTCAACCCATTGATGGCCAAAGCAATCAACGAACAACAAACGACCGAAATCAAATCGCTTTATCAAAAAAGTTCAATCAATTTGATGGTCTTTTCTGGCTGGTTGTTTTTACTTATCAACTTGTCCATTCATTCTTTTTACGAAATGATTCCTCAAAAAGAATATGCCGGGGCAGTATGGGTGGTGTTGATTGTTTCGTTTGCTAAATTATTTCAAATGAGTTTTGGTTGTGGACCTGCTATACTTGCCAATTCAAAGTTTTATAAAATCACATTGCCTTTTTCATTGGCTATGGGATTGTCAGTATATTTCTTAAACGATGTATTGATTGATCGAATGGGTATCAACGGTGCCGCTCTTTCAACCCTTATAGTATTGGTGTTTTTTACGATTTTAAAAGTGATGTATATACGTCAAAAAATAGGCGTTCAACCCTACACTTTTAAAACATTTCAGTTGTTGGCAGTTATTGTTATATTGTTTGTGGTCTTTAACGTTCTTCACTGGGATTTGCACCCCATACTTTCGATTGTTCTCAAGTCACTTTTGGTTACGCTGGTTTACTTTACAGCGATGATTCTGTTTGGATTTTCTCCCGAATTGAATCGATGGTTAAGAAAGCGTTCGTAATTTTTTACGTTGGTCTCTTTTGAACTGCATTAGTATGGATTTATTCTCGTCCAACAGAAAGAGTGAGTTTTCGTCCAAACGGTAAAAAAACACGTTTTCTATTGCCTGTAAAAAAGGAGTAGCAAGGCTCATGTCCTTACACCACCTTTTGGTGGAAGCTAAGGCTCCGAAATGCATTTTGTTGCTTGTAATTTGTTTGATACTTCCAAAAAAACTATTGCAACTGTCATTTCCATATACATTGTTCTGAGAAATGTTAAAATGAATAGTGACCGATTTGGGGTTTTCTGACACCTCTTTTTTACGAATGTGGGTAAGCCGCCAATCTCCTTGCAAGGGACTTAGGCTGTCTTTTTTCTTTTTCAATTCTTTGATAAGTGTATAACGAATTGAGGAAGCATCAGCAGGAACTTCTTTGGGATCTAAGTGCTCTTTTTTGAGAATCACTTTTTTTAGATAACCCGGTTCAAATTCAAAACCTTCAATAGAACCGTAAATGTATTCCCATTGCGCCTTTTTAAGATTCGTTCCTTGATATACTTCCAAACATTCCATTAGCACCATGCCATCACACGGCTTTTTATAGCCTCGTATCCAGTAGGTTGTATGCTTTGTGGCGGTGCAGGTTACTGTTAAAAAAACAGCTAAAACAACAATAAGTAGATTTTTATTAAACATAGTATTTTAATTTTTGGAGTGAAATATTTTAGAAAATTAAATTTACAAAAAATCCCAAACAAACTTCTTTTACCGGTCTTTCTTAACTTTTGAATAAATGCTTATTTTTACAAAAAAAAACTATGAGCCGAAAGTGGACTTCGATTAAAACATATTCCGATATAACCTTTGAATTTTTTGAAGGGGTTGCAAAAATCACCATCAATCGTCCTGAGGTGTACAATGCTTTTCGCCCTGAAACCAACAATCAAATGTTGGAAGCTATGGACATTTGCCGCGAACGCGAAGATGTTGATATTGTGGTGTTTACAGGAGCAGGTGAGAAGGCTTTTTGTAGCGGTGGTGATCAAAACGTAAAAGGTACAGGAGGATACATCGGCGAAGACGGTGTACCCCGTTTGAATGTTTTGGATTTGCATAAAAAAATCAGAGAAATACCCAAGCCCGTTATTGCCATGGTTAATGGTTATGCCATTGGAGGCGGACATGTTCTTCACGTGGTTTGCGATTTGACAATTGCCAGTGAAAACGCTCGTTTTGGTCAGACAGGGCCCAAAGTAGGTAGTTTTGACGGAGGATTTGGTTCTTCTTATTTAGCCCGCCATGTGGGACAAAAAAAGGCGCGTGAAATCTGGTTTTTGTGTGAACAATACACTGCCCACGAAGCTGAGCAAATGGGAATGGTCAACAAAGTAGTTTCTTTGGACAAACTAGAAGACACTGTCATGGAGTGGTGTAAAATCATGCAAAAGCGAAGCCCTTTGGCGTTGCGAATGGTAAAGCGCAGCTTAAATGCCGAACTAGACGGCCAACACGGACTCATGCAGTTAGCGGGTGATGCAACCCTAATGTACTATTTAATGGAAGAAGCGCAAGAAGGAAAAAATGCCTTTTTGGAAAAAAGAGATCCTAATTTTAAAAAGTATCCGAAATTTCCATAATTTTATATCCTAACCCTCAAATTACCTACCTATGCCTTATATCAAAAAAGAAGACTTGTCTTCTTTATACAAAGAAATCGACGACAATTTAGAAAAAGTACGTATTTGCCAAAAGCAATACCAACTTTTAAAAAGCAAAGAAAACGCATCTTTAAAAAGGAATAATTCACAAACTATGACGGTACTTTTTTGGATTGTTTTGACAGTTTTTCTTTCTTATGGGTTAATGGTGCATTACAAACCACAATGGGTGGGTGTTCCGCCTAAATCAGTTTCTCCAGGAATGGTTCTTGTTTCCCAAGATAGCTTATCTTCACTGCAGTTAGCGTTAAATAAAGCTCCTCAAGAAACAGAAGTTGAAGATTTTGAGCTCGATGATGTGCCTGTTTATGCAGTGCAAATAGGAGCGTTTAAAAAGAAAGATTTATCCCTTTTTTCTGAAGGTTTCGTCAACTTTAGATTGTTTAAAAATCGTCCCTACAACACCTATTCGCTTGGTAATTTCTCAACTCACGAAGAAGCAAAGGCTTTTCAAAGAGAGTTGATTATATTAGGATTTAAAGATCCCGTAGTGGCTCTTTTTGAAAACGGAAAACGAATATTAATTAATCCGAACGATTAGATGAACACAATCCAAACTTGGATTCATGCTGCTCGACTGCGAACTCTTCCGCTTTCTGTCTCAGGAATCCTTGTGGGAGCTTCCTTGGCAAAACTTCAAGGTTTTTTTGACACTTCTTTGTTTGTTTTAGCATTGCTTACTACGGTTTCGTATCAAATACTCTCTAATTTTGCAAACGATTACGGAGACGGTGTTAAAGGTACAGATAACTCAAAGCGAGTAGGGCCTGCAAGAGCATTTCAGTCAGGAGCGCTTTCAAAAAAATCATTAAAAACAGGCATTGTCATTAATATTGCAATAGCCTTGTTGTTTACCGTAGCATTAATTATGACCGCTTTTTCAAACAACTTTTTGCTTATTGTTGTTTTTATGGGATTGGGAACGGTATCGATTTTAGCTGCTATATTTTATACCGTTGGAAAAAACGCCTATGGATATCGGGGTTTTGGAGATGTCTTTGTTTTTTTGTTTTTCGGAGGATTGAGCGTATTGGGTGCTTGTTTTTTGTTTACCCAAACCATTCAATGGTTGCATTTTTTTCCTGCAATAACCGTGGGGGTCATGAGCGTAGCTGTGCTCAACCTTAATAATATGCGCGATGTTGATAATGACGCTGTTTCAAACAAAAAAACCTTGCCTGTTTTGTATGGGATGGGGTTTGCCAAAAAATACCATTTTACCTTATTGATTATTGCTTTAGGATCGGCAGTATGTTTTGCCTTAGTTCAAAATATTTCCTTACTGTTTTTGATAGCTTTTGTTCCCATTTTTTTTCATTTAAAACGAATAGCATCCATCAAAAATGCTTTAGAATTTGATCCTGAGTTGAAAGTAGTAGCACTCAGCACATTTTTGTTTTCACTCCTTTTTTTAGGAACCGTATTTTTAGGGTTATGAAAGCACGTATTTTAAAACACAAACTGCATTTTAAACAACCCAGTGGAACTTCGCGTGGGGTTCTTCATGATAAGCAAACATGGTTTTTAATCCTCGAAAACGAAAGCAGTGTTGGAGTAGGAGAATGTAGTATGCTAAAAGGTTTGAGCATAGACGACCGCCCTGATTATGAACAGAAACTTCAATGGGTTTGTGACAATATTCATCTTGGTGAAAAGTCACTGTATGCTGAGTTATCAGAATTCCCGTCCATTCAATTTGGTGTCGAAATGGCGTTTCGGTCACTAATAAGTCAAGATCCTTTTCAGTTGTTTCCTTCTACTTTTACTCAAGGAAAAAGTTCCATTCCTATCAATGGATTGGTGTGGATGGGCACCAAAGAGTTTATGAATCAACAAATTAAAGAAAAAATTGAAAATGGGTTTGGCTGTATTAAACTTAAAATCGGAGCTATTGATTTTGAAACAGAATGCCAAATTCTTCAATCCATTCGAGATAATTTTTCCGCAGCTGAAATTGAAATTCGTGTAGATGCTAATGGCGCATTTTCCTCGCCTCAGGCGTTGGAAAAGCTCAAAAGATTGTCTGATTATACCATTCACTCAATTGAGCAGCCCATAGCGGTTAATCAATGGGATGCAATGGCAGCTTTGTGTGAGCAATCTCCTATTGACATTGCTTTGGACGAAGAACTAATAGGTGTATTATCAACCTCAAAACGAATGAAATTGTTGGAAACTATTCAACCTCACTATTTGATACTCAAACCCAGTCTGATAGGTGGGTGGCAAGGCAGTGAATCGTGGATTGAGGCCGCACAACATCACAATATTGCTTGGTGGGCTACCAGTGCCCTTGAAAGCAATATTGGGCTCAATGCGATTGCTCAGTGGGTTTTTCTAAAACAAAACCCTCTTAAACAAGGCCTGGGCACTGGTGCCTTGTACACCAATAATATTGAAGCCCCTTTGGAGGTTCAAAAGGGATATTTATCGTATAACCAACAATCCCAATGGGATTTTAAATTGAATGCGTCATGTTTATAGAAAATGCATTAAAAGTCAAAAATGATTTTTGGAGATATCTCGTAGGTTCATTAATTGTAATAGCAGCAAATGTCATTGCTCAAATTCCTTTTGGAGTTGCTGTTGCTTTCAAACTTTCCCCAGAAAATATAAGAGGTCTATCTCAAAGTGAATTGATGAAAGTACTCGACTCTAATCTTACTTTCTTTTTAATAATGATTCCTTTTGCGGTTTCACTTTTGTTTTTATTTTTAGTCATTAAACAAATTCACAATCAATCGATAGTTTCCGTTACCACGTCGCGTTCTTCCATAGACTGGGGTAGAGTGCGCTTTTCTTTTTTTCTTTTGGCCGTACTAATAGTAGTCACTACAGGCATTGAATATATTGCGGCTCCGGAAGATTTTGTTTGGAATTTTCAGGCTACTCCCTTTTTAATTTTGTTGGTTTTGGTAGTTGTTTTTATTCCACTTCAAACCAGTTTGGAAGAATATCTTTTTAGAGGATATTTGATGCAAGGTTTGGGTGTGTTAGCAAAAAACCGCTGGATACCGCTTTTGGTGACCTCACTGATTTTTGGAGGTTTGCATTTTGCCAACCCAGAGGTGGAAAAGTTAGGTTCCTTTTTATTAGTATATTACATTGGTACGGGCTTGTTTTTAGGGATTATTACGCTAATGGACGAAGGAATGGAACTGGCCTTAGGATTTCATGCTGCAAATAATATTGCAGCTGCTTTGCTTGTCACAACCGATTGGAGTGCGTTTCAAACTCATGCAATTTTACTAGATATTTCCGAACCTGATTTGCTGCCTGTTTATGCTGCACTTGGAGTTTTTTATCCGCTAATGCTTTTTATTTATGCCAAAAAATACGGTTGGAATAATTGGGTTCAAAAACTAACAGGAAACATACAAGTTTCAAAAATCTAATGATTCCACCTTTTCAAAATATACATCCGCAATTTCGATGGAACGGACAGGCTTATTCCTCAAAGGAATTGTTATTTCTGGCAAACGATTATTTGGTAAGTGATAACGAGTACAACCGATCGATAGGTGTTTTTATAAAAGATTGGTTCAACGATTCACCAACGATAACCCTTACAACATCAGGCTCGACAGGGGTCCCCAAACAGATTGCTATTGCCAAAAAAGCGATGGTCGCATCGGCTTTGGCAACAGGCGATTTCTTTAATCTTCAACCGGACATGACGGCTCTGCTTTGTTTGCCAGCAAATTTTATTGGTGGAAAAATGATGATAGTACGTTCGTGGGTTCTTGGATTGCAGCTTACCATAGCAACTCCAAGTCAAAATCCCTTGACTGGCATTGAAGCCCCCTTTGATTTTTGTGCTATGACACCTTATCAACTTCAGCATTCGTTGGGAAGTCTTTCCCAAATTAGTATTTTGCTAGTAGGTGGTGCTTCTGTATCTGAAACACTCTGTGGAAAAATTCAAGATGCGAAAGCCCGAGTTTTTGAAACCTACGGAATGACCGAAACGGTTTCTCACATTGCCGTTCGTCATTTAAACGGTAAAACAAGCCATTCTTTTTTTCAGTCCTTTCCTGAGGTAGCGTTATCGTTAGATTCGAGAGGGTGTTTGGTAGTCCATGCTCCACAAATTTCGCCAACACCTGTTGTTACAAACGATTTGGTTCGTTTGCACGGTTCCTCTTCTTTTGAATGGCTAGGAAGGTTAGATAGTGTGGTAAATAGTGCAGGAATTAAATTGATTCCTGAACAAATAGAACGTGCGTTGTCCTCTTTGTTTTCACAACGTTTTTTTGTAGCAGGACTTCCCGATGCTCAGTACGGTCAAAAACTGGTGCTTGTTGTTGAAGGAAATACTTCTGAACACTCTGTTGCCTCTTTAAAACAAAAAAGTTCGTTGCCGTCCATTCAGCTTCCCAAGGAAGTTTTTTTGGTTACCAAGTTTAGTGAGACTCCTAGTGGTAAAATCAATCGATTGGCAGTTTTAGAATCACTTTGCTAGAAATGCTTTAGCAAACAATTGTTAAAATAATTCTAAGATTTTATTGTGATTAAAGTGAAATTACGATATTTGGCATCCAATAACTAACAACTAATCCGTATGAAACTCAATAAAAATATAATCTTTGCGTTCGCATCGTTGATTCTCACTCTTTTGGGTATTGCTTTGGTACTTCTGGGTGTTTTTAAGTACCGCGAATATGCTATTGGATTTTCGGTAGCTGGAACGGGATTTATTGCTATTGGTTGGGCGTTCAACGCCTTAAAAGGACGTGTTTAGTTATTCGTCATATTTTTGGGAACTACCCAAGCATCAAATTCTTCAGCAGTTACATGGCCTAATTTAATGGCTTCTTCTCGAAGTGTCGTTCCGTTTTTATGAGCTTCATTGGCAATTTCGGCAGCTTTGTAATAGCCTATTTTGGTATTCAATGCGGTAACTAGCATAAGAGAGTTGTCAACCAATTCGTTAATTCTACTATGGTTGGGCTCAATCCCGCTAACACAGTGTTCTGAGAAACTTAGAGAAGCATCTCCAAGCAATCGAGCAGATTCTAAAATATTAGCCGCCATCATGGGCTTAAAAACATTGAGTTCGTAATGCCCTTGAGCGCCACCAACAGAAAGCGCCACATCGTTTCCAATCACTTGTGCGCATACCATTGTTAGTGCTTCGCATTGCGTTGGATTTACTTTTCCAGGCATAATGGAGCTTCCAGGTTCATTGGCAGGAATAATGATTTCGCCAATACCAGAGCGAGGACCACTGGCCATCATTCGTATATCATTGGCAATTTTGTTTAAAGCAACTGCCAGTTGTTTGAGTGCGCCGTGTGATTCAACCAATGCATCGTGGGCAGCTAAGGCCTCGAACTTATTTTTGGCACTTACAAAAGGCAACCTAGAAAACTCAGCAATATAATTAGCCACCAAAGGAGCATATCCTTTGGGAGTATTGATTCCTGTTCCCACTGCAGTTCCACCCAAAGCAAGTTCAGACAAATGGGGCAGTGTATTTTTAAGCGCAGCCAGTCCGTGCTCCAATTGAGATACATATCCTGAAAACTCTTGCCCTAGAGTTAGTGGAGTAGCGTCCATTAGGTGCGTTCTTCCGATCTTGACCACGTCTTTAAAAGCTTCAGACTTTGCGCGAAAAACTTCCAATAAGGCAGTTATGTTTGGAATTGTTAGCGTTACAATTTTTTGATAAATAGCAATATGCATTCCCGTTGGAAAGGTGTCATTGGAAGATTGCGATTTGTTAACATCGTCGTTGGGTTGTAGGGTTTTTTCTCCTTTTCCCAAGGTGTTTCCTTCCAATACGTGAGCACGATTTGAAATAACTTCATTCACATTCATATTGCTTTGGGTGCCAGATCCTGTTTGCCAAATAACCAAAGGAAATTCATCGTCCAAAGCACCGGTTAGAATTTCATCACATACTTGCGCAATCAAATCTCTTTTTTCGTTAGAAAGAACGCCTAAATCGCAATTGGCGTAGGCAGCGGCTTTTTTTAGGTAAGCAAAGCCATGAATAATTTCGATGGGCATGGATCCTGGATTGCCGATTTTAAAGTTGTTTCGAGAACGTTCTGTTTGTGCACCCCAATAACGATGGGCAGGAACTTCTACTGTTCCCATGGTATCTTTTTCAATTCGTACAGACATAATGTGGGTATTTGTATGCAAAGTTACAGTAAACGAATCACTTTTTCTTGTTAATAAACACTAAAAAGATGTTTGTAGTTGCCAAACTTTCTCAATATCTTTGTAACCGTTCAACAAAACAAATAGTTCTCATGTTCGAATTTGATCAGTATCTTGGTTTTTTAGCATTTCTATCCATTCTTACCCTAGGGTTTTGGTTGATGATCTTCCTTATAGGTTTTATTGTCCCTTACTGGTTAGTGGGTGCGCTAAAGGAGCGTTTTAAAGAGCTTCGTGAGGCTAAAAAAGCCAAATAAGTATCATTTGACTTTTAAAAGTCAAAACTTTCTCCTTGATTGCTGCCTTGACCTCTCGATGGTCTTCGTGATTTCCTTTCATTAAATCGATAAGTGAAACTGAGTGTGTACGAAGGTTCTCTCCATTGAAATTCGCTGTAGTTTTTTATCGTTTCAGTCAGTAAATTAGACCGTCTGCGCTGGGAATTAAATACATCCGAAACTCGAAATGTAAGTGTTCCGTTGTCTTTCAAAACATCTTTGCTAATGGCTGTAGATACAGAGGCAAAGCCTTTGGATTTACTTTCTGCATTTTCTGAAGGTCCACGATAGTAAACATTGGTTTGCCAATCGATTTTCTTAGGTAATGTAAGCGTATTAGATAATCTTCCCGACCAGCTAGCGCTTTTTTTGTCGTAGATTTTACCGTTATGTCTTCCTTTCAAGTTGTTTGCAAAGAAATTAATATTTCCATTTACTCTCCATTTTTTGGAAAATGATGCAGAAGAATTTAATTCAAAACCGTATCGATTTTGGGAAGCCAAATTAATAGGATAGCGCCTAAGAATAGGTACTAAGGTTCCTCCGACTAAGGTTTGGTCTCCTGTGTCTTCTAAAATAAAAGTAAAAACATCGGTTTGTCTTCTAAAGTAAATAGATCCATTCAATGTTATTTGCTCAAAACGTTTTAAATACCCCAAATCCACACCGTTGGAGTAAGAGGGTTGAATATCTGGGTTTCCTTGAAACAAGTTGGTAGCACTGGATCGCGAAGGAAATGGATTAATAAACCGCCCACGAGGCCTCGAAATTCTACGATTGAAGCCCAATGTAATGCTTTCATTGTCATTCAACTCATAAGATAAATTAAGGGTAGGGAACCAATCGCTATAAGAATTTTTCTTGGTTGTTTCCAACATTTTTTGATTGATTGTAATTTCGGATTGCTCAAATCGAAGCCCTAAGAAATAAGAAAATTTACCATGCTTGTTCCCATACTGCGTATATACGGCATGAATGTTTTCTTGATATTCGAGTGTATTGTTTAAAGCAACCTCAAATTCTCCAGTGTAGTTTTCATTTGTTAACTCATAGAGTAAGCCAATATCTTTTTGTGCACTTCGAAAGCCTGCTTCAAACTGCCCGTTTTCACTGAACGGATTGACATAATCGGCTTGTATCAGTATCTGATCAAAGGATTCCTCTGTAAGAACAGTTTCACCCAATTTTTGACTTGGATTAGGAGCTATTTCATTAATAAAAACATCGCCATCTTCAACTTCTTCACTGTGTTCCTTTTGAAAGTCAAAGGACAAAACATGGCCTTCTTCGTTGAAATTATGATTGAAGTTCAAATTGAATTCTATAGTGTTGTCAACTTCCTTTTCTTTTTCTTGTCTTTGTGTCTCAACGGTTGTTTTTCCATAATCGGTAGAGAATAACTGATTTGTTGCCACGTTGTTGTTGTCTCTGTCGTTTAAAAATAGAGAGGTAGTAAGAGATGATTTTTTAGTAATAAAATATTCGATTCCTAGGTTGGTATTCCACCCTATTCTGTTTCTGTCAAAAATTCGATTTTCAATCAATGCATCGTTTCCTTCTGGGTTTATAAATTCGGATTTGTAATAACTGTTTCCTAGTGAATTTGAATTGCTATATCCCGAATTTAAAAACAGATTGTAGGTGTTTGTTCTGTAGTTGATGTTACCGGAAAGACCGAAGCTTTTTGGGTAGGCAATATTCGAACTTAACGATCCATTGAAGCCGCCAAATTTGTTTCTTACAAGTATTATATTAATAATTCCTGCCGATCCTTCTGCCTCGTATCGTGCTGAAGGAGAAGTAATTACCTCGACTTTGTCGATGGTTTCGGCAGGCAATTGCCTCAAGGCATCGCCGCCACTGAGCCCCACCAAACTCGAGGGTTTTCCATTGATAAGAATTCGCACATTTTGATTTCCTCTAAGTGCTACGTTTCCTTCAATATCAACACTTACTGAGGGTACGTTGTCAAGCACGTCAGAAACAGTTCCTCCTCGTATGGTAAGGTCTTTTCCAACATTGTAAACCCGTTTGTCCAAACGAATTTCTACTTCGGTTTTTTCCCTTACAATCGTAACATTTTCGAGTTGTTGCGTGTCAATTTCCAAAAGGACAGTTCCTAAATCCAAGTCGTTATTAATTTTGACAGGAGTAATTTTTTTGGATTCAAAGGATATATAATCAATCAAAACAGTGTATGTTCCTTTTGCCAATTCAATTGCAAAGGTTCCGTCTGTTTTTGTAATGCTTCCTTCAACAAGCTGACCGGTATTGGAATCCAACACACTAACCGTGCAATATTCCAATGGAATGTTGGTTTGTTGATCGACAACTTTTCCACTCAAGGTAACGCTTTGAGAAAAAATGAATTGAATGCTTAACAATGCCACACCAATTAAAAAGTTGTTTTTAACCCTGTTTTTCATCCAATTAGTGTTGTAAATAGATTGAAATATTTTCCAATGGCCTTCCTAAAATCACATTTTTTTGGGTAATTAAAAGCGGACGCTCCAAAAGAATGGGGTGTTCTATTACTGCTTCAATAAGCGCCTCTTTTGGCATTGTTTTTCCTTTGAAATTCTCTTTCCACACGGTTTCATTTTTCCGAATGAGATC
>ERZ1048068.1103-NODE-1103-length-21694-cov-4.775128_pt1 | contig 21694 bp, 9 predicted proteins | sample MGYA00383098_ERZ1048068 | MGnify/ENA primary metagenome ERZ1048068 (study PRJEB29581, sample SAMEA5548368) | metagenome | biome: marine; feature: coastal; material: water | depth 1 m | study: Short-term variability in the microbial, nano- and picoplankton... | reverse complement strand
AGAAATTTGTATTGACGTACATTTCTCAGAAACAAATAGTCTTACTGTAAAGTTAGAAAATGGAACAGCAGAGGACGAATGGCAACTAACAGTGCAAAACGATGTACTGAACGAATGGACAACGTTATGTTTTGATTTAACTCAGGCAGGAGAAGCTAATAATTCTATGACTGCGGGAAAAATGTTCTCTAGATTAGTTCTTTTCCATGGATTAGGAGAAGCTGCACCTGCAGAACAAATAATATATATTGATAATATAGTGTTCCCAGATGGTGGCGGCAGTGGCGAAACGACAACTATAATTTTAGATGCGGAAACTGCGGAAACAACTGCAGGCTTATTTCACTTTGGAAGTACACTAGCTGATTCTATTGTTGCACCAGTACCGAACCCTAATATGTCAGGTATCAACATGAGTAGTACTGTATTCGAACTTAATAAGCCAGCAAATGCACAACCATGGGCTGGAGCCTTTACAAATCCTAATCCTACGACACCAGTAGACGCGACTAGTGGTATGATTTGCCTTGATGTTCATATGGATCATATAGGTACTATCTCTGTTAAATTTGAAGAAGCAATGGGTGGTGCACCAAATTGGATTCAATCAGTATCAAATACCCTTGTAAATGAATGGGAAACCGTATGTATTGATTTCACAGCACCATCATTAGAAGATCCTTTCACCCCAGCATTAGGAGATACATACTCCAAGCTAGTATTCTTCGCTGATTTTCTGGTAGATGCTGCTGACGTAGATGTAATCACTTACTTCGACAATGTAAGAGTAGTAACTAGTGGTGAAATTCCTGAATATGAAGTTACTTTTAATGTAGATATGAATGAGTCTACTGAAACATTCACACAAATGTATCTAAGTGGAGCTTTTAATGAGTGGTCAGGCAATGCCAATCCAATGAATGACGATGATGCAGATGGAGTATGGACGACTACAGTAAGTTTACCAATTGGATCACATGAATACAAATTCTCATTCGATGATTGGACAGGATCGGAAGATCTAAATAAAACAAACAGTTGTACAATTACTACAGACGGATTTACGAATAGAATAGTCTCAGTCACTGCCGATACGAACTTAGATGCAGTATGCTATGCAAGCTGCTATGCGTGTGGCACTTCAGCAAATATTACATGGAACGTAGGTGTAGATGATCCGTCTGATACGGGAGTTTGGTTAGCTGGAGGTGCTGAATTTGGGGCTCCAGGAGGAAACTATGAAATGAGCGATGAAGATGGAGACGGAGTTTATAGTGTTACTATAGAAAGACTTGTAGGATGGGAAGGGTTTTATACTTTCACTAATGGCAATTGCCCTGATTTCTCATGTAAGGAAAACATAGCAGGGCAGGACTGTGCAAATCCAGACAATTTCAATGACAGATATCTAGACGCTGGGACTACAGAAGTAAACACTTGCTTCGCTGAGTGTACTACTGATACTAACTGTGCCCCTGCTGCAGAACCTACAATGACTACTTTCTCTGTAGATATGAATGAAGTTGCAACGGTAAGTGCAGATGGTGTTAATCTTTTTGGGCAATTCTCTAACTGGGGTAATATCCCAATGACTGACGATGATGGGGATGGTGTATGGACAGTAACTATAGAATTGGACAAAACCATCTACGAATACAAATTCAAAAACGGAGTGGATGGTGAAAACCAAGAATCTTTGATTGAAGGTAGTTCATGTACTGTGACAACACCGGACGGAATGTTCACTAATAGATTAGTAGACCTTACAGAAGCTGAAGCTGTATCATCGACAGGCGTAGTTTGTTATGAGAGCTGTGAAGCTTGTATGACAAATACTACCGATCTAGAAGCGAATAACAATTTAATAAACCTCTACCCTACTATTGCTCAAGATCTTATGTACTTAGATGTACTCACATCATTTGACAATGGTATTGTAAAGATCATCTCTCTACAAGGTGAATTAAGAAATACGATCCAAATTGGAAACAACACAACAGGTAATGCAATCAATGTAGCCAATTACCCACAAGGAACATACATTTTGTCTCTTACTACTGATACATTCAGAAGTACTCAGAGATTTATAAAAATATAAATAATTTTTATTGTAAGCTGAATGCCACATGAGAGCGGCGTTCGGCTTACAACTATTAACTTTTTTGAATACACAGGTATTCTCATACTTCTACTTAGTTTTCATTAGAGTATCGAAATTATTAGATCGTCAAAAAGACAAAAGACACTTTTTGAAATGTTCTTTCTGTCTATTTCTTTTATCTTTTCCCGATTATTAATAGATAATCGCACTAACACAACAAACCATATGAAACAAAGACTATGGCTAATATTCCTGTATTTAATACCGATGGGATTATTGGCACAAACTGGCACAATTACTGGTACGCTTACGGATGCTAGCACAGACGAAGGATTAGCTTTTGCTAATATTTTTAATCTAACAACTACAATTGGTACTGTTACCGATTTGGACGGAAATTATGAAATATTAGCCTCCGTTGGTGACATTTTAGAAATGAGCTATGTAGGCTACGAATCTGCGAAGGCAACCGTAACTGAAATTGAAAAAATGAATTTTGCACTTAATTCTTCATCAGCTCTACTTAACGAAGTAGTAGTAATCGGATATGGGTCATCAACAAAAAAGGAAATAACAGGAGCGGTATCTATTGTGAAAGCTGAAGAGGTCGCTAAACTTAACCCTAATAGATTAGAGCAAGCACTACAAGGACAATCGGCTGGTGTGCAGATCAGTTCACAATCTGGATCTCCAGGTGGCGGTTACAACATACGTATTCGTGGTATCTCAACAAATGGTGACAATAATCCTCTCATACTTGTAGACGGTGTACGATATGCTGACCTCAGCGCACTTGACCCATATAGTATAGAAAGTATAAACATTCTTAAGGATGCTTCAGCTAGTATATATGGTGTACAAGCCGCCAATGGTGTAGTATTAATCACTACCAAAAAAGGTACTAAAAGTGATAAGCCAGTCATCGACTTCCATGCATATGTTGGCACCCAGAGTTCTGCTCGACGTATTCCTGTACTTAATGCAACGGAGTATGCAATTCTCTCTAATGAAGCTCATGCTAATGGTGGACAAACGCCTCCATTTAATGTTATTTCTGATTTAGGAGAAGGTACTGATTGGCAAGATGAAGTTTTCCAAAATGCACCTATCAGAAACTACTTCCTAAATGTACGGGGTGGTGGTGATAGAGCTAGATATGCTATTGGTGGATCATACTTTGATCAACAAGGTATTGTAGGTGGCGAAAAAGCAGGATTTAAAAGATATACTGGAAATGTAAATCTTGATGTGGATCTTTCGGAGAAACTCAAATTCAATTCTGTTGTAACATATGCGAAGCAAAACAGAAAAACACTTAGTGAAAATGCAATTGGATCAGTTCTTTTCAATGCACTCAATATGCCTTCTACACTTACGCCTTTTGATGAAGATGGAGATTACACTTTAGCTGAGGGATTAGGTGCAGAAGTAATCAATCCCCTACAGCAAATCGCAAATACATTTAACAATGTAGATGTCAATAGATTCAGTGGAACAGCAGGGTTAAGTTATAATATAGCTGAGGGATTAACCTTCACTTCTAGCCTTCCTTTCAACTTTTCTTTAGTTACGAATAGAGGTTTTTCCCCTATCGAATTTTATGGATCGGGAAAAGTATTCAATACTGTAGAAAGTTCAGTAAGCGAATCGACACAGACATACTCATCATGGGGTTGGGATAATGTATTAAATTATACTTATGCTTACGATAATGTTCACAAAATAGATGTTACAGCAGGAACTTCTATGTATGAAGAAAACTTTCAAGGTGTTTACGCAACTGGATTTGGAGTGCCTAACAACTCTTTCGAATTTGCAGCAGTATCTCAAGCTAATGAGATCAGACCTGGAGGCGCTAGCTCTGGTGCTGGTACATTCAGATTGATGTCTCAGTTTGGAAGAATACAATATGGATATAATTATAAATATCTTATCTCAGGTATCATTAGACGCGATGGTACTACTAGATTTGGCCCTAACAACAGATACGGAATATTCCCTTCTATTTCTGTCGGCTGGGTGATGAGCGAAGAGTCATTCCTACAGAATAATAGTATTATTGATTTTGCTAAACTGAGATTGAGTTATGGCCAAACGGGTAATGATAAAATTGGAGATTTCCGATATGTAGCTGGGCTCAATGGTGAATCAGAATATGTTTTCGATGGTAATACTTTAGTATTTGGGCAAGCAGTAGGTGCTATTTCCAATCCAGATATCAATTGGGAACGCAACACACAGTTCAATCTAGGATTAGATCTAAATCTTTTTGATGAAGCATTAACCGTAACAGCAGACTATTTCGTTAAAGAAAGTAATGATTTACTACTTTCAATCCCTGTATCTGGGATTACTGGATATACTGCTCCTGGTGGAGGACTTCCAATTGCTAATGCGGGATCGATTAAGAACACTGGAATCGAATTAGCGATCAACTATAGATATGATTTATCCGAAGATATCAGTTTCAATTTCGGAGTAAACGGATCAAAATTAAAGAACGAAACTACAAGTCTTAATGACGGTGTATCATTTATACAAGGTGGAGGATTCTCAATTGGCCAATTACCTCCAACACGATGGGAAGTAGGACAACCAATTGGATATTTCTATGGCTTAGAAACCGATGGTGTGTTCCAAAATGCAAGTGAGATAGAATCTCACGCATCGCAACCAGACGCACTACCAGGAGATTTAAGATTTGTAGATCGTAATAATGATGGAGCAATCGATTCAGAAGATCGCACATTTATTGGTAGCCCTATTCCTGAATACATATTTGGAATGAGTTTCAGCGCAGAGATTCATGGATTTGATTTCTCAGCATTTGCGGATGCTCAGGTAGGAAGAGATTTAGTTCGTAACTACGCACGTAACCTTCCACTCACTAATAGGACAGCTTATAGCGTTGATAGATGGCACGGTGAGGGTACTAGTACTAACATACCAAGACTAACTACCGGAGCTACCGACAATAATCTATTCTCTGATTATTTTATTGAAGATGGTTCATACCTACGTATCAAAACTTTACAACTAGGATACACTATTCCTCGATATGGAATTCAAAGTATCGGATTTGAAAAAATAAGAATCTATGGATCAGTAAGTAATCCATTTACATTGACAAAATACCAAGGATATGATCCTAACATTTCCTCTGGAAATCCTCTGGACTCGGGAATAGATAACGGATACTATCCTCAAGCAAGAACATTTATTGCAGGTATCAAAATAACACTATAGACTATGAATAAAATAACTAATATAAAATTTTGGATACTGGCAGCTATAATAATGGTAAGTCAGTCATGTAGTGAATTCCTGGAGGTAGATCCATTATACCAAATTAATTCGGAGACATTTTTCAACTCTGAAGACGATTACCAACAGGCATTAATAGGAGCATATGATTTACTGCAGTCATCTTACATCAATGTCATGATGGGTGAATTTGCATCTGATAATACCCTTTGTGGAGGAGAAAATGCGAATGATGTTCCGGGGTTTCAAGAGATAGATGATATGAGACATGGTCCTGTAAATAGCAATTTACAAGATCTTTGGAATTGGATGTATGCTGGAGTAAATAGATGTAATTACATTTTCGAATTTGAAAATAAAACTAATTTCGAAAATAAAGATCTAGTAATGGGTCAAGCAGCTTTCTTAAGAGCATATTACTTTTTTGAATTGACAAAATGGTTTGGTGATATACCGATGCCTATTGATGTGAGAGTAAGTTTTGGGTCTGTGCAAGATTATGGCAGAGAAGCGCAAGCTAATGTATATGCACAGATAGAATCTGACTTAACATTCGCTTCAAATGTATTACCTACATCGTGGGATCAAAAAGGTCGTGTGACTAAAGGAGCAGCTCAAGCTCTTCTAGGAAAAGTTTTAGTTTTCCAAGAGAAATTTGGCGCAGCGACAATTATATTAGATGATGTAATTGATTCAGGTGTATATGATCTATATGATGATTACAATACACTCTTTACGCAAGTAGCAGAAAATAATATTGAGTCAGTATTTGAAGTACAATATTCCAATGAACAAGGTGCAGGATTCGGCTGTTTACAATGTAGTGAAGGTAATGTAATGGTTGGATTTTCTGGTATCCGAGGATACAGTGGACCTACGTATGTAAGTGGATTTAGCTTCAACGTACCAGTGCAAGATTTAGTGGATCAATATACACCAAATGACAATAGGTTACGCGCAACTATTATGGATATAGAAGCTTACAAAAGCGAGCAAGAGTCACAGGGAAATCAAGTGTCATACGGAGAGGGCTGGGAGCATACTGGATATTATAATCATAAATATATTCCACGAACAGGAGAAGCTTTTCAAGACCCTAACTTGACTAATTCTACTAACTATAGAGCGATTAGATTTAGTGATGTATTACTACTTGCGGCTGAAGCTTACAACGCTACAGGCAACGATGTGAAAGCGCAAGAGTATGTAAATCGGGTAAGAACTAGAGCAGGATTAAGTGATCTAGTAACTACAGCAGGATCTTTAGAACAAGATATACAGCAAGAACGTAGACTAGAGCTTGCTGGAGAAGGACATAGATTTTTTGATCTGGTAAGAAGAGGTGAAGCTGCGGCAAAGATTCCCGGCTTCATAGTTGGCACTCATGAGCTCTTCCCTATCCCATTAGTAGAGATAGAAGTTGCAGGAAATATATGGGCACAAAATCCGGGGTATTAAAGCCACTAGCACTTTTAACATTGTTAAATTTTTCGGATCTCAATCTTTAACGATATAATAATTAGTACTCCGTTCAATAATAGATGCCTTTAAAGATAACAATGAACATTAATTAAATCAATCTAATTGATAAATATGAAATACATAAAACAAACACTATTAATACTACTTGCGATCACAACGATCATAGCCTGTAGCGAAGACGATCCTTTCACAGGAATATCTGTCACTGCACCATCTAACTTACAGATGAACATACAGCCAGACGCCGACCAAGTAGGATTAGTAAATATCACCCCTACAGCTGAAGGTGCATCATACTTTAAACTAGACTTTGGCGACGGTTCTACAGAGGACAGAATCGATGTAGGACAGGCTGCAACTCATCAATATGCAGAGGGTACATTCACTATTACTGGTACTGCGTTTAACATTATGGGAGATTCTATTCAAGCTACGCAAACATTGACAGTTGCTTTTGATCCTCCTAGTGATTTAATATTAGACATCTCAATAGATGAAGTAAATACTAATGTAATCACTGTTACTCCCAGTGCAACTAATGCAATGAGCTATGACATCTTTTTTGGTGATCTAGTTGATGAAGTCCCAACTATCATTATGGAAGGTTCATCTGCCAACCACAGTTACACAGAAGCTGGAGATTTTGAAGTAAGGGTAATAGCAAGATCAGGATCAACAACTACAATAGAAGCAACTGAAACCGTTACTATTGTATTACCTGCTGTACAACTATCTTTTCCAATTGACTTCGAAAGTGATGAAATTGATTACGGACTTATTTCATTTGGTAACGCAGAATTGTCTATTGTAGATAACCCGGACATGAACGGAAACACATCGAATAGAGTAGTGAAATTTTTCAAGGCCGAGGGTGCAGAAGTTTGGGCTGGTGGATTTGTTGAAATGCCGAATCCAATAGATTTTAGTTCTGAAACAAATATCACAATGGATGTATGGAGTCCAAAATCTGGAGCTACGGTAATGATTAAAATAGAAAATAGTAATGATCCAAATACTTTTGTCGAAGTGATGGCTACAACCTCTACGAGTAATACTTGGGAAAATCTAAGCTTTGACTTTAGTTCTGTCGATCAGTCAACTAATTATAGTCAAGTAGTAGTTTTTATGGATTTTGGAAATCCTGGAGATGATTCAGATTACTACTTTGACAACATTACACTCGGTGAAGGTAACGGCGGCGGTGGCGGCGGAGAGGATAATATAATCTCCATGCCTATCGACTTCGAAGCAAACATTAACTACGTTTTTGAAAACTTTGGAAATGCTACAACAGACGTATTAGACAATCCTGATATGAGTGGAGAAAATATCTCAGCAAAAGTTGGTAATCTTAATAAAGCCTCAGGATCAGAGGTGTGGGCTGGATCATTCATCGATCTTACCGGAAGCCTTGATGTCTCAGCTGGAAAAACTATCACTATGAAAACCTGGTCACCCAAAGCAGGTATACAAGTACTTTTAAAAGTAGAAAACAAAAGTGATCCAAATATATTTTTAGAAATAGCAGCAACTAATACACTAGCTAATGAATGGGAAACTTTATCATTTGACTTTAATGCATTAGATGCGACGCAAGACTATGGTAGAATAGTTGTTTTCTTCGATTTTGGAAATGAAGGTGACGATTCCAATTTCTACTTCGACGACATCACCCAAAATAATTAATATTTAAATAAACCATATTATTTCAATCTGGAACATAACAAAAGAAATGAACATAATACATAAAATACAATTTGCGCTCACAGTCCTTCTTCTTACAGGAATATTAGGCTGTCAGGAAGAGATCAGAGAAATAGGTAATCTCGAAGCGCCAAAAAATCTCACAGTATCTACATCAGTAAACCCTGATGGTTCTGGAATAGTTAACTTCGATGCCAATGCAGATGGTGCTATTATATACCACTACTTCTTAGGTCTTAGTGATACTGAAGACGCAGTGATTAGTGGTGATGGTAACCTTCAAGCGGTTTATAGATCATCCGGAGACTACACTGTTAAAGTTATCGCATATGGTGCGGGTGGAATCTCCACTAATACTACTGTCGATGTTTCAGTGGAAGTTATATACGAAGCTCCTGCAGATCTCATACAAATCTTAACTGGAGGAGATAGTCGCGATTGGCAATGGGAAAAAGAAGCGCCTGCACACTTAGGAGTAGGCCCTATGTTTGATGATGCTGGATTTCCAGTTGGAGAACCAATATGGTATACAGCACAGCCATTTGAAAAAGAATCTGAAGGATGTTTGTATGAAGATATTCTGACATTTACATTGAATGGTACTAATGTAGATTATGAATTAAAAAGTAATTCCGTTACATATTTCAATCGAGGTGAGGTAATAAGTACTCTAGGCACCGGAGATCCAACTGTAGATGCTTGTTATGATTTTGCTGAAATAGGTAAAGTCCCTCTTGGATTTTTTGAAACAACTTCTGGACTTACAAATACAACCGACGTTGGATTCGTACTAGGAAACAATTCATTTATGAGTTACTACCTCGGATCTAGTACTTACGAAATATTGTCTTATACTAATGATGTGATATATGTGAGAGTTATACAAGAAGATGATGGTGGAGCACAGTTTGCTTGGTACCAAAGATTCAGAGCAACAGATGCCGTAGTTGTAGATCCTGAACTAGATTACGAACTAGTATGGGAAGATGAGTTTCTATTTAATGGAGCACCTAGTAGTTCTAGATGGTCCTATGATCTCGGTACTGGAAATAATGGCTGGGGTAATAATGAAGAGCAATTCTATACAGATAGAACAGACAACGTATTTATAGAAAACGGAATCCTTAATATCATTGCAAAAAGAGAAAATTTCTCAGGATCTCAATTTACTTCCGCCCGAATTAAGACTCAGGATAAATTTGAATTTACTTATGGTAAAGTAGAAATCAAAGCAAAACTTCCAAACGGCAAAGGTACGTGGCCAGCACTATGGATGTTAGGTGCTAACTTTCCAGAAGTGGGATGGCCAACTTGTGGAGAGCTTGATATCATGGAGCATGTTGGAAATAATCAAAATGTAGTACAGGCATCTATTCACACTCCATCTAGTTTTGGTGGTACAATTAATACAGGATCGCTTACTGTTCCAGGTGTATCTAACGAGTTTCACGTATACGAAATGGAATGGACAGAAGATTTGGTAAGTTTTTCTGTAGATGGCAGTAAGTATTATACTTATCAACCTGATGTACAAAATGGAGATACATGGCCATTTAATACTGACCAATTTTTGATTTTTAATGTAGCTATGGGCGGAAGCCTTGGCGGAGCTATAGAAGCTGGATTTACTGAGTCACGTATGCAAGTTGATTATATTAAGGTGTACCAAGAGGTGGAATAGAATTAAAAGGAATCAATTAATCATCTACTAATAGATTGATTAATACATGAATTATAATAGGCAATAATCACTAAAATAATTAACCCAGATAAAAGTGGTTTTATCTGGGTTAATTTTAAATGGAGATAATTGAAATATTAATTCTAGCCGCTAATCTGAATCGACAGTGTTTTGGCCGCACAATGAAAAAGGATTCTTTTCTCCGTGAAACTACGCTGAGCTATTGGAAGACTGTCATCTGTAATTCAGACTTTGATCTGCCAAATGCATATCCAAATATCTAATGGATTAGGAGTAAATAAAAAATAGAGAAACTATCTAATCCAACTAATAATACCAATCGACAGTCACTTGATCGTATGATTCCAGAAAAATATATACAAACTAAAGAAACCACTAGGACACTCAACAAACCATTCAAAAATTAGACAATCCAGCTACGAAATCATAATTTCACATACTTAATGTAACTAATACACTAACTAGAAATGACGCAAAAATAATGGGAAAAATAATGATCCTAGTCTCTGTTGCTATTGCTTGCATTGTGAGTTGCGGCACAGCCAATAAAATTGATATCATCGAAAATAAAGTTTTAGTGCCATCTCCTATCAAATACGATGGCGTGGAATCACTACTAAAGCGAATGACCCTCGATGAGAAAATTGGTCAAATGAACCAATACAGTGGATTTTGGAATGCAACTGGACCCACTCCAAAAGATGGTGATGCTGCCCAAAAGTATAAGAATCTAAAATCTGGTTTGGTAGGATCTATGCTTAACGTAAGAGGTGTAGAACAAGTAAGAAAAATACAAAAAATAGCAGTCGAAGAAACTAGACTAGGGATTCCATTGATTTTTGGTTTTGATGTCATCCATGGATATAGTACTATCTCTCCAATTCCATTAGCAGAAAGTGCTTCTTGGGATATGGATGCCATTAAACTATCATCAAAGATAGCAGCAATGGAAGCGGCAGCGTCCGGACTTAATTGGACATTCGCCCCTATGGTAGATATATCTAGAGACGCACGATGGGGACGAGTAATGGAAGGTGCAGGTGAAGATCCATATCTAGGGAGTAAAATCGCGGAAGCTAGAGTGAAAGGACTTCAAGGTGATAATTTATCTGATCCATTAACAATAGCAGCATGTGCTAAGCACTTTGCAGGTTATGGATTTGCAGAAGGTGGCCGTGAATACAACACTACTGTGATCAGTGGTGATATACTACACAATATAGTCTTACCACCATTCAAGGCTTGTGTAGATGCAGGAGTAGCGACATTTATGAATGGATTCAATCAAATGAATGGTATTCCAGTAACAGGCCATGTAAAGTTGCAAAGAAAGATACTCAAAGGGCAATGGGAATATGATGGAATGATCGTATCAGATTGGGGATCTATAGGTGAAATGAAAGTTCATGGCTATGCAGCAAATGAGAAAGAAGCAGGATTGAAAGCTATACTTGCAGGTAGTGACATGGATATGGAATCATATGTCTATGAAAAGTATCTCAAAACACTAGTAGAAGAAGGCAAAGTAGACGTTGAACTGATCGATGATGCAGCGCGAAGAATTCTAAATCTCAAACATGAGTTAGGCTTGTTCGAAGATCCATACAAATACTGTGATATAGAAAGAGAAGCTAGAGTTATTGGATCAAATGAAATTATATTGGCTACTAGAAATATGGCAAGGAAATCTGTAGTTCTTCTAAAAAATAAAAATAGAGGATTACCTATTAAAGCCAATAAAAGTGTAGCCGTAATAGGTCCTCTTGTATCAGATAAAAATAGTCCGCTTGGTAGTTGGCGAATAGCAGGAAAAGACAACTCAGCCATCTCAGTAGAAGAGGGATTATCTAAATACAAGGCTGTCGATTGGACATTTCTTCAAGGAGTTCAATTGACTACCGAACCTACCCATTTTGTATTGGAAACCAAGATTAATGAAAACAATAGAACAGGAATATTGGAAGCAGTAGCTAAAGCAAAAGAAGTAGATCAAGTGATAATGGTACTAGGCGAACATGGATACCAATCAGGAGAAGCTCGCAGCAGAACAAAACTTAATTTTCCAGGACTACAGCAAGAACTATTAGAAGAGGTGCATGCTGTCAATCCAAATATTGTACTCATTGTAATGAGTGGTCGGCCATTGGATCTCAGCTGGGCCGATGAGCATATACCAACTATTGTTCAGGCATGGCAACTAGGCACAGAATCAGGAAACGCACTTGCGGAAATAATTATGGGAGAATATAATCCCAGCGGTAAATTGCCGATGTCTTTCCCTCGTTCTGTAGGTCAGATGCCTTTATATTACAATTGTAAAAGCACAGGTCGCCCTACACAAGAAGAAAATCCGGATGTTGTTTTCTGGTCACATTATATAGATGAAGAAAATAGTGCACTCTACCCTTTCGGACATGGCGAAAGCTTTACCACATTTACATATAACAACTTAAAAGTATCAAATACTAGCAGTGGATTCATAGTCACTATCCAACTGACAAATACAGGAAATATGGCTGGCGAAGAGATAACACAACTATACATTAGAGATATCTCAGCTAGTATTACGCGCCCTATAAAAGAGCTGAAGGGATTTGAAAAGAACATGCTTCAGCCAGATGAAAGTAAGATAATAACGTTCACCCTTACTGATAAAGAATTAGGTTTCTATGATAACGAAGGAAACTACCATGTCGAAGATGGGATGTTTGATATCATGGTAGGAGGAAGTAGTGAAAAAGTTCTAAAAGCTACCGCAGAAAGAATAATAGTGGATATGACTCCGTAAGTTTGAAATAGAATAAAACGAAAACAATAAATGAAAAATAATCCAATATACTTAGGAGAGAAAGAAGCTCATTTTAATAAGCCCGAAATTGAAGGAAAGTTAATAAACTTTAAAGGAGAAAAGTATTACAAAATATCGAACAGCGATGCTATGAGGCCTTTCTTTATGAGCATTGTCAGCGATTCAAATCATTGGATGTTCATATCGAGCAATGGTGGTTTGTCTGCAGGAAGAAAAGACTCAGGTTTTGCTCTATTCCCATATTACACAGATGATAAAATAACAGAATCGGCTGCGATTACTGGAAGTAAAACAATATTAAAAGTCCATACTGATGGCAAAACTAAATTGTGGGAGCCCTTTTCTAATAGGTATGCTGGAATTTACAAGATAGCTAGAAATCTTTATAAAAACAGTTTTGGAAACAAAGTCATTTTTGAAGAAATCAACGAAGATCTAGGTCTAACATTCAGATATTCATGGTGCTCTAGTGATCGGTTTGGATTTGTAAAAAATTCAACATTAGTCAACACTTCAAATAAAGAAATCAAAGTAACAATCTTAGATGGAATTCAGAATATAATGCCCTATGGTGTTGACACTGCTTTACAAGGAACCGGTAGTAACCTAGTTGATGCGTACAAGAAAAATGAGTTAGAAAAAAAAGTGGGTTTGGGTATTTATGTTCTAAGCGCAATTATTGTCGATAGAGCGGAACCAAGTGAAGCATTAAAAGCAACGACAGTTTGGTCATTAGGAATGAAGAACCCTAAATATTTAGTGTCTTCATTACAACTAGATGAATTTAGTCAGGGAAAGGACATCGTTCAAGAAGAAGCTATTCGAGCAGAGAAAGGAGCATATTTCATTATCTCTGACATAAGTTTAAATCGAAATTCAGAAGAGCAATGGATGTTTATCGCAGATGTTAATCAATCAGTAGTAGATGTAGCTGATATTTCGAATAAAATAAAAACAGAGAATGACTTGTTGACTGCAATTCAAGAAGACATTGAACTTGGTACAAAAAATTTAAGGGAATTGAACTGTGCATCCGATGGTATTCAATTGACCGCTGATAAGCTGAGAAATACCAGACATTTCGCAAATACACTTTTCAACATCATGCGAGGAGGTATTTTTGACAATAACTATCAAATTGAAAAAGGAGATTTTTCAAAATACATAGAAACTGCTAATAACATCGTCTATAAGGAGAAGAAAAAACTGCTCGATCAGTTGCCGGAAATATTTTCATTAGAGAGCTTAAGAGCATTGATAGAGAGTCTTAAGAGTGAAGATAAAGATTTTAAGAGGCTTTGCTTTGAATATTTGCCATTAAAGTTTAGCCGAAGACATGGAGACCCAAGCAGACCCTGGAATCAGTTCGCTATCAATACAAGAAATGAGGATGGCTCTAAAATATTAGACTATCAAGGTAACTGGAGAGATATATTCCAGAATTGGGAGGCTCTAGCTCATTCCTATCCTGAATTCATGGAAAATATGATCCATAAATTCTTGAACGCCACCACTTTTGATGGCTATAACCCATACCGAGTTACCAAAGATGGTTTTGATTGGGAAACTATAGAAGAAGATGACCCTTGGTCCTACATTGGCTATTGGGGAGATCATCAAATCATCTATTTGCTAAAATTTTTAGAATTCATTGAAAAGCACTCACCTCAGAGCTTGGTCAAATATTTCGATCAAGACATCTTTGTATATGCAAATGTACCCTACAAAATAAAGAGTTATTCGGATATTCTAAAGAATCCAAAAGACACTATTATTTTAGATAAGGAGTCAGAAGAAAGTATTTTTCAAAAAAGAAAAGAACTCGGCGCAGATGGTGCTTTACTTAGGGATAAAAACTCAATCATTTATAAGGTCAACCTAATTGAAAAATTATTGGCTACAGTGCTGGCAAAGATGTCTAATTTTATTCCTGAAGGAGGAATTTGGATGAATACACAAAGACCAGAATGGAATGATGCCAATAATGCACTGGTCGGCAATGGAGTCTCAATGGTTACACTTTACTACCTCAGAAGATTTTTGAATTTCTTTGAAGATGTAATAAAAAATTCTGACAATGAAACGTATACTATTTCCAAAGAATTAATGCACTTCTTCAACAGCATCCACGACACCCTAAAGGAAAACACTAAAATCCTAGAAAAAAGAGTGTCAGACAAAGACAGAAAAACTATTCTAGATGGTTTAGGAAACGCAGGTAGCAAGTATCGAAATAAGATTTATGATAATGGATTCAGCAGTGTAAAGGAAAACATTTCCAAAACGGACTTAATAGATTTTTTGTCTGTCTCAAATCAGTATCTGGAACATTCAATCTCTGTAAATAAAAGAAAAGATAATTTATACCATGCCTATAACCTGATGACTATTAAAAATGATACTGAGGTGTCTATTTCGTACTTACCGGAAATGCTAGAAGGCCAAGTGTCAGTATTGAGTTCTGGGTATTTAACATCAAAAGAATCATTGGATGTATTAGATGCCTTAAAATCAAGCGCTTTATTTAGAGAAGATCAATACAGCTATATTCTATATCCGAATAAAGACTTACCGCGATTTACTCTAAAGAACAATATCCCAACAAATAAGATAAAGGAATCGCAACTAGTCCAACAGCTACTAAAAGATAATAACCTTACTATAGTTGTAAAAGACATAAATGATATCTACCATTTTAATGGTTCTTTTAACAATTCGGATAGCTTGAAAGAAGCCCTAATTCAATTACCAAAAGAACGCTACGCAAATCTCATTGAAAAAGACAGAGGACTTTTATTAGACATCTTTGAAGATATTTTTGATCATAAATCCTTTACTGGAAGATCAGGGACATTTTTTGGTTATGAAGGATTGGGTTCTATCTATTGGCATATGGTATCAAAATTATTGCTGAGTGTACAGGAAACTTGTTTAAAAGCTATCAACAATACTACAGATGAGGTATTAATTGGTAACCTTTTAGAACACTACTACGAAATAAATGAAGGTATCGGAGTTCATAAGTCGCCTTTATTGTATGGCGCATTCCCAACTGACCCATATTCACATACACCTGGAGGAAAAGGAGCACAACAACCTGGAATGACTGGACAGGTAAAAGAAGATATCTTATGTCGGTTTGGCGAATTAGGGGTTTTTGTGACTAATGGAAGCTTATCATTTAACCCACGCTTACTCCGAAGAGAAGAATTTTTGAAAAAAACTGCCACTTTCAAATATACAGAACTAAACAAGGCAGCAAAAGAAATCCAATTAGAAGTGGGTACTCTAGCATTCACATATTGCCAAGTACCTATAATATATAAACTATCATATAAATCCGGTATAAAAGTAGAATTTAGCAATCAAGAAATTCTCGAATCATCATCATTAATACTTGATATCGATACAAGTAATAAGTTGTTTAAAAGAACAGGAGAAATAAATTTAATAACAGTTTACATTAAAAAGTAACACTGAGGAGGCAAGATTAGAAATAGGAGTGGAATAGAAGTAAACAAAATAGATATATAATGTTAAGAAATGTCACAGTTATTCTTTTAATAGGTACCCTATTGTCTTGTAATCCGACTTCCAAAATGAAAGAAATAACCGAAGATGCTAAAATTTCTAATCGTAAATTTTTAGTTAATGATGTTCCATATATTATTAAAGGAATCTGTTACCATCCAGTTCAGAAGGGAAAAGAAACAAGAAGTTTTGAAAACCTATCGGAAGATCTAGCATTAATGGTAGAAGCTGGAATAAACACAATTAGAGTTTATGCGCCAATTATTGAAAAATATGTGCTTGACGAAATTCACAAAGCTGGAATAAAAGTTATTATAGGTTTTGGCTACAATCAAGATGGAAATTATGACATTCTATCAGGAACATGCATTGATTACGTAAACAATTTTAAAGATCATCCAGCAATCCTAATGTGGGAATTAGGCAATGAATACAATTATCATCCAGAATGGTTTGGAGGTACTTTAAAAACCTGGTATACAGCAATGAACCAGACAGCAGCCGAAATTCATAAGGTAGACAAAAAACACTTTGTAACCACAGCACATGGTGAACTACCAGATTCGCTAATCTTAACTACATGTCAAAATATTGATATCTGGGGTATGAATGTATACCGTTGGGACAATCCTGAAGAAATATTCAGACAATGGAAAAATATTTCTAGCAAACCGATGTATCTATCTGAAGCAGGTAGTGATAGTTATATGACCATTTCAAAAGCGGGTTATACAAAAGGAGTAAATGAAAAATCTCAGGCAGATGCGAATTCAAATATTCTAGATGCAATTTTCAACAACCAAGATATTTGTTCTGGTGCAACCCTATTTTCGTTTACAGATGGTTGGTGGAAAGCAGAAGACCCTTCTGAGCAAAACCCTGGGGGGTGGGCTCCCAATAGTAGTGGTGTGCCCTATGATGGTTCGCCTAATGAAGAATACTGGGGTATAGTAGATATAGATAGAAACAAAAAACAAACATTTGATGTAGTCAAGCTAAAATATATTAGTATTACTCAATAGAACAGTTTAATAGTTCTCCCAATTATATAATAAACTTTACTAAACATCGAAAACAATATAATCGGCCTAATTAAATCATGAAGTATTATATCGGAACAATAATTTATTTAATCAATATTATATCAATCCACTCTTGTAAGAATAATACAACCACGGAAAGTAAAAATTATACATTGAAAGAAAAGTCAAATATGAGTGCGGAAGATATTTTAGGAAATTCAAATTACCTTGCAATGTCATATGGAGGGTATCGACATGCCGACCATAACATAGAACCGACTCAAGATGAACTCAAAGAGGATATAAAGTTACTATCTGCCATGGGCATCAAAATTTTGCGGACCTATAAAGTACATAAACCTCAGGCAAGCAATCTCCTTAAGGCAATCAGTGAACTTAAAAAAGAAATTCCAAATTTTGAAATGTATGTTATGTTAGGCGCTTGGATAGATTGTCTACACGCATGGACTGATCAAGAGCCTAACCATAATGTTGAAAGCGAACGTAATGCCATCGAAATTGCAACAACAGTCAAATTAGCTAATCAATATCCTGACATAGTAAAAGTAATTGCTATTGGCAATGAAGCCATGGTAAAATGGGCTACTAGCTATTATGTGCAACCAGGTATTATTTTAAAATGGGTTGATTATCTTCAAAAAATGAAAAAAGCAGATAAGCTCCCAAAAGACCTTTGGATTACTAGTTCAGATAATTTTGCCTCTTGGGGTGGTGGTCATGATGAATATCATGTAGAGGATTTAAATAAATTAATCGCTGCAGTTGATTATTTATCTATCCATACCTATCCAATGCATGACACACACTACAACCCTGTTTTTTGGAGTATTAGAGAAGATGAACATGTATTGACTAAAATTGAAAAAATTGATGCTGCAATGATTCGTGCCAAAGAATATGCAATATCTCAATACAATAGTGTAAAAGAATATATGCAAAGTCTAGAAATTGATAAACCTATCCATATCGGTGAGACTGGTTGGGCAAGCAATTCAAATAAACTTTACGGACCTAACGGCTCAAGAGCTACCGATGAATACAAAGAGGGAGTATATTATAAACACATGCGTGAATGGACCAATACCGAAAATATTTCATGTTTCTATTTTGAAGGATTTGACGAACAATGGAAAGACTCAGAAAATCCAAAAGGTTCTGAAAATCATTTTGGTTTAATCAATTTAAAAAGCCAAGCCAAATTTGCCATTTGGGATTTAGTAGATCAGGGAATATTTGAAGGTCTAACTAGAGATGGAAAACCTATTTCAAAAACATATAATGGAGATAAAAAAATGTTGATGAAAAAAGTACAAACACCAATAATCAAATAATGAAGAATATAGAATCACGAAAATCAACCTATCAAATAATTTCGAAAGGTATTGTGCTTTTATCCATTTTATTGATGCTGATGTTAACAACTTATATGGAAAAAGAGTTAGAAATTATAGTATATGAAACAGCAGCTAACGGAAACAAATTGAAACAAATCAATAGTTTTACTGAAGCAGTTAATGCTATAGAAATAAAACTATTGCCAAATAAAAAATTCCAGACCATTACAGGATTTGGTGGATCTTTTACTGAGTCATCTGCACATTTACTAAATCAATTAAGCAAAGAAAATAGAAATAAGATTTTAGAGGCATATTTTGGAGAAAACGGAGCAAATTATTCATTAACTAGAACACATATGAATTCATGTGACTTTTCATTGGGTCAATATTCGTATGCCCCTGTTGAGGAAGATATAAATTTAGAACATTTTTCTATTGACGAAGATCGTGATGATATTATTCCTATGATAAAAGAGGCCATGGCCATATCAAAAGATGGTTTCAAAATTATATCCTCACCATGGACAGCACCGCCATGGATGAAAGATAATAAGGATTGGATGGCCGGTAATCTCTTGCCTGAATATAGCAAAACTTGGGCGCTATTCTTTTCAAAATACTTCGCTGCCTACAAAGCGGAAGGGATAGATATTTGGGGATTTACAGTTGAAAATGAACCATTAGGAAATGGCAATAATTGGGAAAGTATGCATTATACGGCTGAAGAGATGACCAATTTTGTTCAACAGCATCTTGGCCCTAAACTTGAAGAGGATGGACATGATGTTAAGATATTAGGTTACGATCAAAATAGAGACCATTTAAAAGACTGGATTGATAACATGTATAAAGATGAAGCATCATCAAAATATTTTGATGGTACTGCCATTCATTGGTATGCTAGTACCTTTGAAGTATTTCCTGAGGCTTTGCAATACGCACATAATAAAGCACCTGACAAATATTTGATACAAACCGAAGCTTGTGTAGATTCCGAAATCCCAAAATGGAAAGATGATGTCTGGTATTGGAAAAAAGAAGCAACAGATTGGGGATGGGACTGGGCACCTGAAAAAGAAAGGTATTTACATCCTAAGTATGCACCAGCGAATCGCTATGCCAGAGATATTATTGGATGCCTCAATAATTGGGTCGATGGTTGGATAGATTGGAATATGGTATTGGACAAAAATGGAGGACCAAATTGGTTTAAAAACTGGTGTGTAGCGCCTGTAATAGTTGATCCAAATATGGATGAGGTATATTACACACCAATCTACTATGTAATGGCGCATTTCAGTAAATTCATTAGACCAGGTGCTGTACGCATAGGAACAAATTGCTCTGATAACGATCTACTGGTTACTGCGGTCAAAAATCCTGATAATAGTATTGCCATAGTACTTTTCAATGAAAATGAACAAGTGAAAAATATCAACTTGTCTTTGGATGAAAGTAATGTTACTATTCAAATAAACGGACAAGCCATCCAAACTGTAATCATTCCGAATACTATGAAATAATAAATACATAGAGTCTAAAAACCATAAACCATGTCAAATCAACAAACATCAGTGCATGAAAAAGTACCGTTCGGTCAGAAAATTGCCTTCGGTTTAGGAATGTTTGCCAATCAAATGTTTCCAGCAGCTCTTGGAATCTTTATGGTAGTTTTAGTTCAAAATTTAGGATTCCCAGGTTGGATGTGGGGGATTATATACTTTTTTCCTAGAATATTTGATTCGTTCACAGATCCTATAATGGGATTTATTTCAGATAATACTAAATCTAAATGGGGGAGACGAAGACAATATGTATTTATTGGCGCCCTAGTAATGGGAATTTCTTTTGCAATTATGTGGCAACTATATAAAGATAGTGGAGTTGATTACAACTTTATATATTTTATGTTTTGGTCCTTCGTCTTTTATTTGGGCCTTACTATATTTAGTGTGCCTTATGTAGCAATGGGTTATGAAATGAGTGATGATTTTCACGAACGTACAAGTATCATGGCAGTTGCACAATGGATAGGCCAGTGGGCATGGGTTATAGCTCCTTGGTTTTGGGTTATTATGTACATTAACGGTGATGATGGGTGGTTTGTAACAGCAGAAGAAGCGACACGAACATTAGCAATATGGGTTGGTATTATTTTAATGTTTATAGCAATGATACCTGCGCTATTTATAAAGAGTAAATCTACTCTAAATGAAAATTATGTCGATTTATCACTGAGTAATATCAAAGGCAGCTTTAATGAAATCAAGTTAGGGTTTCAAGATGCTTTAACAATAAAACCTTTCCGTAAATTATGTATTTCAACATTCTTAATATTTAATGCTTTTAATACGGTTGCAACATTTACTTTTTTTGTAATTGTATATCAGTTATTTAATGGAGATGCAGAAGCTGCCAATGCAGGATACTGGCCTTCTTTGTTTGGTTGTTTAGGAGCATTATCAACAACTTTTATCGTCATTCCGATTGTCACTAAAATGTCCCTTAAAATAGGAAAAAAGAATGCCTTTTTATGGTCGCAAGGGATTTCTATAATTGGGTATGTTTTGCTTTGGTTTTTATTAATTCCTGGCAAACCCTACATGTTTATTTTTGCGCTCCCTTTCTTTTCTTTTGGTATTGGAAGTTTATTTACAATAATGATGTCAATGACTTCAGATGTAATTGATTTGGATGAATTATACACAGGAAAACGAAGAG
>ERZ1048068.1098-NODE-1098-length-21759-cov-5.620116_pt1 | contig 21759 bp, 18 predicted proteins | sample MGYA00383098_ERZ1048068 | MGnify/ENA primary metagenome ERZ1048068 (study PRJEB29581, sample SAMEA5548368) | metagenome | biome: marine; feature: coastal; material: water | depth 1 m | study: Short-term variability in the microbial, nano- and picoplankton... | reverse complement strand
TTCCATTTCAAAATTGGTAATTTTTAAATCCTCATACCGAAATGATTGTAATTTACTCCTAAAAACACTGTCTTTTGGTTCTAACCGCAGCATACGTCCTTGTGGACCATAAAATCCCCCACAAGTAGCTGTTACGCCTGTTAGAATATGATTTTCGTAAAGTTGATGTTCCAATGTTTTAGAATTTTCTACCACCACAGGTTGTGCCCGATCATTATTCCAATCCGTATGCACACAAAAGGCCTTTTCAAACGCCTTGTTACGTATAGTTTCTATTTTATAGGATGGCAGCATTCCATTGATATCCAAGCCGTGTGTACTCATTAAAAAAGAATCTATGGGAACATCAGATTGAAGTGCTCCAGAAGTTCCAATACGAACAATGTTTAGAGAAGATAAATTTGTTTTTAGTTGTCGTGTTTCAAAATCAATATTGACCAGTGCATCTAATTCGTTTAGAACAATATCAACATTATCTGAGCCAATCCCTGTGGAGAGCACAGTCATCCGTTTATTGTTAAGCGTTCCAGTATGGGTTTTAAACTCTCTTTTGTGCTGTTTAAAATCAATATAATCAAAGTATTTCGAAACCTGATCAACGCGGTCAGGATCTCCTACTGTAATAATTGTTGGCGCTAAGTCTTCTGGACGTAAGTGAAGGTGGTAAATACTACCATCGCTGTTCAAAATGAGTTCAGATTGTTTGATGCTCATACCCCTGTATTTTTATCCGCCAACGCGTTTTACATTAAATCCTAAACCACTCAATACTTCCATGATTTGATCCCGATAATCCCCTTGAATAATGATACTTTCTTTTTTAAAACTTCCACCTACACTGAATTCTTTTTTAAGCTTTGAAGTTAATTTTTTGAAGTCAGAATCTGCACCCGTATAGCCCTCAATGATGGTGATGGGTTTACCCTTACGTTTTTCATATTTGCAAATTAGTGGTGCCTCTTGAAGCCAAAAGTCAGCTTTGGGCTTGGGCTTTTTAGTTTGCTCAGATTCTTGATGTTCAGGGAACAAATTTTTGAGTTGATCTCTTAAATCCATTAGCTTTTGGTTAGCCCCAATTCTTCCAAACGCTGATTTAGGAATTCACCAGCTGTGATGTCTTCGAATTGTTTAGGATTATTTTCATCTATACAACTGTCCAAAACATCTAATTTCATAGCACTAATGGGGTGCATAAAAAATGGAATGGAGTAGCGAGAATTACCCCATAATTCTTTTGGAGGATTCACCACGCGGTGAATGGTGGATTTTAACTTATTGTTTGTGTGTCTCGAAAGCATATCGCCAACATTGATCATCAATTCATCGGCTTCTGCAATAGCATCAATCCATTCGCCTTTATGGTTTTGGACTTGAAGCCCACGACCTTGAGCACCCATCAAAAGGGTAATTAAATTAATATCGCCATGTGCCGCCGCACGAACGGCCTTTTCTGGTGCTTTAGTAATAGGTGGGTAATGGATTGGCCTCAAAATACTATTTCCGTTATGAATAAATTCATCAAAATATGTTTCTTCCAATTCTAAATGCAATGCCAATGCACGCAAAACATATTTGGCTGTTTTTTCCAACATTTTGTATGTTTCTTTGCCCACTTTATTGAATTCTGGTAATTCTTTAACCTCCACATTATCATGGTATTCTTCTTCTAATTGTGGGTTGTTTTCTACATACTGTCCAAAATGCCAAAATTCTTTCAAATCACCTTCTTTTCGTCCTTTAGCACTTTCTTTTCCAAAAGAGACATAACCCCGTTGGCCTCCAATACCAGGAATTTCGTATTGTCTTTTTTTGTCGATAGGCATATCAAAAAACTTTTTGACTTCACTGTAAAGTGATTTTACGAGTACATCTTTAAGGAAATGCCCTTTGAGCGCCACAAATCCTATGGATTCATACGCATGACCAATTTCAGAAACGAATTTTTGTTTCAATTCAGCATCATTGGATAAAAAATCGTTCAGGTTTACACTTGGAATTTTGTTCATAGTAATGGCATTCTTTACACAAATATATAAAATCATCGGATTAATTAATATGGTTTTAAACTTTGATTCCTAAGTTCAGTTTAATTTTTATAAATTTGAGTACAATCTATACAGCGTTTTATTGAAATCGGTATTTCCATATTCTAAATTTAAAGTTTCTAAGAAACAGCAATCATCCCTTTATTTCAATATGCTCAAATCGCGTATGATTGAAGAAAAAATGTTGATTCTTTTGCGACAAGGGAAAATCTCAAAATGGTTTTCTGGGATTGGCCAAGAAGCGATTTCAGTTGGCGTGACTATGGCTCTTCAAAATGATGAGTATATTTTGCCGATGCACCGAAATCTGGGGGTTTTTACCACGCGTAACATTCCTTTACATAGACTTTTCGCCCAGTGGCAAGGGAAAGCGAGTGGTTTTACCAAAGGACGAGATCGATCATTTCATTTTGGTACGCAAGACTACAAAATAGTGGGTATGATTTCTCATTTGGGGCCTCAGCTGGGTGTTGCCGATGGTATAGCGCTATCTCATTTACTAAAAAATGAAGCAAAACTTACCGCTGTTTTTTCTGGTGAGGGTGGGACAAGTGAAGGTGATTTTCACGAAGCCCTCAATGTAGCTTCTGTGTGGAACTTGCCTGTCTTGTTTTGTATAGAAAATAATGGATATGGATTATCTACGCCAACTTCAGAACAATACAATTGCACTCATATTGCAGATCGTGGTAAGGGATATGGTATGGAAGCCCATATTATTGAAGGAAATAATGTTCTTGAGGTGTATGAGAAAGTCAATAAAATTGCAAAAAGTGTTCGAAAGCGATCGCGACCTGTTCTTTTAGAATTTAAAACATTTCGAAGGCGTGGTCATGAAGAGGCAAGTGGTACAAAATATGTACCGGATTCTCTTATGAAAACTTGGGAAGCCAAAGATCCAATTGCCAATTTTGAAACATTTTTACTTCAACAAAAAACATTATCGTCCAAAAAAATAGAACTTGAAAAAGAAAAAATCTCTGATGAAATCCAGCAAGGCTTACATTCTGCTTTTCAGGAGGATGAAATAAGTGCTGATTTGAGTAATGAACTCAATGATGTTTACAAACAATTTCATTTTCAAGAAACTAAACCCAATACTTCCACAGTCGAACTTCGATATGTAGATGCTATTTCTGAGGGCTTGAAACAGTCTATGGAGCAGCACGAAGATTTGGTCATCATGGGCCAGGATGTTGCGGAGTATGGAGGTGTTTTTAAAATTACTGAAGGTTTTGTGGATAAATTTGGAAAAGACCGCGTGCGTAATACGCCTATTTGCGAATCTGCTATTATTGAAACAGCAATGGGGCTTTCTATTGCTGGAATAAAATCTGTAGTTGAATTACAATTTGCCGATTTTGTTAGTTCAGGATTTAATCCTGTGGTCAATTATTTAGCCAAATCTCACTATCGTTGGGGTCAAGAGGCCAATATCGTTTTGCGTATGCCATGTGGTGCTGGTGTTGGTGCTGGGCCTTTTCATTCCCAAACTAATGAAGCATGGTTTACAAAAACACCTGGACTCAAAGTTGTTTATCCGGCATTTCCTGTAGATGCGAAAGGACTTTTGACAACAGCAATTGAAGATCCAAATCCAGTCTTATTTTTTGAACATAAAGCACTGTACAGAAGTATCAGACAAAACGTTCCAACAGATTATTATACATTACCTTTTGGAAAGGCATCACTTGTAAAAGAGGGGAGTGCTGTTACAATAATTTCATACGGTGCTGCAGTGCATTGGGCTATTGAAACCCTAGAAAATAACCCTGAAATTTCAGCTGATCTCATAGATTTGCGTTCTCTTCAACCTTTAGATTTTGATTCTATTCTTTCATCTGTCCAAAAAACAAGTCGTGTGATTATTCTTCAGGAGGATTCTTTATTTGGTGGAATTGCTAGCGATATTTCAGCATATATTATGGAAAATGCTTTTGAATATCTTGACGCACCAGTACAGCGTGTTGGCAGTTTAAATACACCTATTCCATTTGCAAGTTCGCTAGAACAGCAGTATCTTGCAAAGTGTAAATTTGAGACCGCTCTCAAAATGCTTTTGGATTATTAAATGGACTATTTAGAACTTTTTTTTAATGCTTTCCTTGGTACAGTCAAATGGACTTGGCGTTCTATTATTTTTGATGTACCATGGCACCGCAATTATTTCTGGGGACTGATTGTCATTTCTCTCATCGTTTTTGTACTTGAAATTGCTTTTCCTTGGCGAAAACAACAAAAAATTCTTCGAAAAGATTTTTGGTTAGATGGGTTTTATATGTTTTTTAATTTCTTCATTTTCAGTATATTCATTAGCGGTTTTTACAAATGTATTTCTAAGTTTTCAACGGATGCCCTAGGACTAAAAATGACGAGTCTTTCTGTTTTAGATTTATCTAATTTTTCTCCAATAATTCAATTACTCATCTTTTTTGTGGTTTTAGATTTTGTTCAATGGTTTACACACACTTTGTTGCATCGTTACGATTTTTTGTGGAAATTTCACAAAGTTCATCACTCTGTGAAAGAAATGGGCTTTGCAGCGCATTTGCGTTACCATTGGATGGAAAACATTTTGTACAAACCACTTAAGGTTTTGGCGCTTATGCTTTTGGGTGGTTTTCAGCCAGAACAAGCTTTTGTAGTACATTTTTTGGCGATTGCAATTGGGCATCTGAATCATGCTAATATAAACTTAGATTATGGTCCATTGAGGTATATTTTCAACAACCCTATTATGCACTTGTATCATCATGCGCACACTCTTCCTGAACCCTTCAAAAATGGAGCTAATTTTGCGATTAGTTTAAGTGTTTGGGATTATGTATTTAAAACAAATTATATCCCAAAACCCAACAAAGATTTACGTCTTGGCTATAGTGATGATGCTAAAATGCCTCAGAACTTTTGGGGACAGTTGCGGTATGGTTTTCGTAAAGGAGACTGATGTTTATGAGTTTTTTGCTTGTATAAAATCCATAATTAGAGCAACAATCATTTTCCCCACGTTATAATCTCTTTTTTTTGGATTAAGTTTTGACGCAGCTTCGCAAATATGAAGATAAGCAGTATTAGAATTTTTACCCAATCCAAATACAAATTGTCGCGCTTTTGTACTGTCAAATCCAGTAGGAGTCATAGCGCTACTAGGGCAGTGGGCTATAGCATCACAATCGACTTCGATGCCAAAAGGTTGTTTACTTACAAATTGTTGTCCTTTTTCTAAAGCTTTACCAAATGAAAACTCTTTTCTAACAGCGATACTTTCAAATGAAATAAATGCTACATTTTTGTTGTTATCAATTTTCTTATAAATAGATTCAGAGGTGTAATTTTCATGCACTCCGAAAATAAAATAACATTCCAAAAAACCTTCATCCATAGCATAGCTAAATCCATTACCACTATGTCGGCCTTCCAAAGCTCGAAAGTCGGTATGCGCATCAAAATTGATTGCATTGATTTTAGATTTTGAAGCCAATGCACAACCTTTGATCAAGCCATAGGCATTGTTATGTCCACCTCCAACTGCAATAGGGGTTTTACCACTTTTTTTGATTAAGTGCACCAAGTTGGTTACATCTGCATCGATGACATTTACTTTTTTTCGAAGCTTTTTAAGGTCTTTTTTATCACTTGATTTTAGCTCTAATTTATCAAAATCAAAATGGCCCAAAATAAGAAGTTGGTTGGGCTTTGAAAAGCGATTTGATTGTATATTTAAAACTGTCTTTAGTACTGAATTCCAAGTATTTTTCGCACCTGTTTTACCCTCATTTGCTCGAACACCAATATCTTCAGCAATACCAAAAAGAACAAATTCAGCAGATGATTTTTTAAGCTGTTCTTCAATGGATGTTTTTAAAGTTGTAAAAGAAACAGTTTCAAAAAACTTTGTTTCACCTTGTCGCTTTTGAACTAGTTGTTGTGCTTTTTTAAACGTTAAAAGGTTGAAATAATTCATTGTTACAATTCCTCAAAAAATTTACCATTGAGCATCACTTTTTCTACTGGATTATTACCAAATTCATATGGAATTTGATGATAAGAAGTCATTTTTTTTGTTAAAATCAAATGGGCTTTTTTACCAACAGTTACACTGCCGTAATCTTCTGAAATATCCATGGCAAATGCGCCATTGATGGTGGCCGCATTGATGGCTTCTTCAGGTGTCATATTCATTTTTATACAAGCTAAGCTCACTACGAAATTCATGTTACCACTAGGAGCAGAACCTGGGTTGAAATCACTTGCCAATGCTAGTGGTAACCCCGCTTCCATGAGCTTTCTGGCTGGAGTGTAGGGAATGCCCAAGAAAAACGAACATCCAGGTAATGCTACGGGCATCGTTTTGGAGTTTTTTAGCGCTTCAACATCTTCATCGCCAAGTACTTCTAAATGATCTACAGACAAGGCATTATGTTTTACACCAAGTGCTACACCGCCAAATGCGTTAAATTGATTTACATGAATTTTAGGTTGTAAATTATATTTTTTAGCTGCCAATAAAATTCGACTGGTATCTTCCAAGTCGAAATATCCTTTTTCGCAAAAAACATCTACAAAATCGGCCAAATTTCCTTCATCAATCTTTGGAAGCATTTCATTGATCATCAAATCAATATATTCTTTTTTGTTGGCTTTAAACTCTTCTGGAACTGCATGTGCACCTAAAAAAGTAGATTTTATCTTAAGATTAGTTTCTTGTGCTATTTTTTTTATAACGCGTAACATTTTTAACTCAGCATCTGTAGTTAAGCCATAACCAGATTTGATTTCCAAAGCCCCTGTTCCCAATTGGGTAAGATTTTGAACTCTATTTAAGGATTGCTCAAAAAGTTCATCTTCAGAAGTGTTTTGAAGGGTTTTGGCAGAGTTTAAAATGCCTCCTCCACGCTGTGCAATGTCTTCATAACTTAATCCATTGATACGGTCTACAAATTCTTGACTTCGATTTCCTGCGTAGACCACGTGCGAATGGCTATCGCACCAAGTTGGTAACACCAATCGATCTGTAGCATCAATAATTTCATCATGATCATTTGATGTGTACTCTTCCATGAGACCAAAATCTGAAATACGTTCATTTTCAATGGCTAAAAATGCATTTTCTAGTATCGGAAGATTGCTCATCAACATGCCAGCTACTTTTTTTTGACTTTTGGGTCGTACTTGCAGCAGTTGTCGGATGTTGATAAAAACGGTACGCATCTTATTGGTTTAAACTCCCTGTCCTGTCTTCGGGTTTTACCCAGGCATCGTATTCTTCGGCAGAAACATAACCTAAATTGATGGCTTCTTCTCGAAGTGTGGTGCCATTTTTATGAGCAGTGTTGGCAATTTCGGCGGCTTTGTAGTACCCAATTTTAGTATTTAGTGCTGTGACCAGCATAAGCGAATTGTTGAGTAATGTTTTGATGACTTTGTGGTTAGGTTCAATGCCTGCCGCGCAGTGTTGTTCAAAACTTGCACAAGCATCGCCAATAAGTTGCGCAGAATGCAAGAGGTTTGCTGCCATCAAAGGTTTGAACACATTTAGTTCGTAATGCCCTTGAGCGCCACCTACAGCTATGGCTACATCATTACCTATCACTTGGGCGCAAACCATTGTTAATGCCTCACACTGAGTGGGGTTAACTTTTCCAGGCATAATAGAACTTCCGGGTTCGTTTGCCGGAATGATGATTTCTCCGATTCCAGAACGAGGACCAGAGGCCATCATGCGAATATCATTTGCAATTTTGTTCAGTGAAACCGCTAACTGTTTTAGTGCACCATGAGTTTCTACAATAGCATCATGCGCCGCAAGGGCTTCAAATTTGTTTTTTGCAGTTACAAATGGAAGTCCAGTGAACTTCGCAATGTATTTTGCGACCAGTACATCATAACCTTTAGGGGTGTTGAGTCCTGTTCCTACTGCAGTTCCACCCAAAGCCAGTTCACTAAGATGTTCCAAAGTGTTCTTTAAAGCTTTAAGACCGTGATCCAATTGAGAAACATAACCGGAAAATTCTTGTCCAAGCGTTAGTGGTGTGGCATCCATAAGGTGTGTGCGACCAATTTTCACAACATCTTTGAAAGTTTCAGCTTTATTTTTTAGGGTGTTGCGCAGTTGTTCGACGCCTGGAATGGTCACTTCTACAATTTTTTTGTATCCAGCAATGTGCATTCCAGTTGGGAAAGTATCGTTAGACGATTGTGACTTGTTTACATCGTCGTTGGGTTGAATGGTTTTTTCTCCTTCGCCAATGGTTTTTCCGGCAAGTTGATGCGCTCGGTTGGCCACCACTTCATTGACGTTCATATTGCTTTGCGTTCCAGATCCTGTTTGCCAGATGACCAATGGGAATTGATCATTGTGTTTGCCGTCTAGAATTTCGTCACAAACTTTAGCAATCAAATCGCGTTTATTTTTGTCCAAAATGCCTAATTCGTGATTGGTGAAAGCCGCTGCTTTTTTTAGGTAGGCAAAGCCATGAACAACCTCTATGGGCATGGAGCCAGATGGTCCAATTTTGAAATTATTACGTGAACGCTCGGTTTGTGCGCCCCATAATTTGTCAGCTGGCACTTTAACCTCGCCAATGGTGTCTTTTTCTATTCTATAATTCATTACAATTACGCATGTTGTGTACTACAAATTTAGTTTATTTTGAAGAAAAAGTGCTATAATTCAGCGCAAATCCTTCAATTGAAACACAGATGTGCTAAGGGTGTTAATAATTTTAAAAAATTCCATTGTAAAACATCAAATCTTGCTGTATATTTGTGCCATAATAATTTTGATATTATGTTTGAATTTGATCAGTACCTAGGATTTTTAGCGTTTATGTCCATTTTGACCATTGGTTTTTGGCTCATGATTTTTTTATTGACATTTGCCATACCGTATTGGGTGTTTGGTTCTGCAATTGAAAGTTTTAAAGAGAAACGGGCAGCTAAAAAAGCCAAGCTAGAAGAGTAATTTATCTTTATAAAAATACACAAAATCCAAACAGCAATGTTTGGATTTTTTTTATAGAATTTCTAAAATTTTGTCTGTTGGACGGCCAATTACCGCTTTGTTTCCCTGTACTACAATCGGACGTTCGATAAGTTTTGGATGGTCTATCATCGCTTGAACAAGATCGTCATTAGAAAGTGTTTTTCCTTTGTAATTGGATTTCCAAACGGCTTCATTTTGGCGGACTAATTCTTGCGGAGAAACACCAAGTTTTTGTATAATAGATTTTAACTCATCAAAAGTCAAAGGGGTGTCTAAATATTTTATAATTTCAAACTCTTTTCCGTGTTCTTCGAGCACTTTTACACCCAAGCGTGATTTACTACAGCGGGGGTTGTGGTATATTGTTATCATAAGGTTTGTGGTGTTTCGTCATTTTGGCCCATCTTCATTAAATAGGATTTTAAAAATGGTATAATATCGCCATTCATTACAGCATCTACATTTCCGGTTTCGTGAGCGGTTCGCACATCTTTCACCAATTTGTAAGGGTGCATCACATAGTTGCGAATCTGACTGCCCCATTCAATTTTCATTTTCCCTGCTTCGATGTCATCGCGTTGTGCCATTTGTTTTTTGAGTTCTATTTCATACAATTGCGACTTTAACATTTGTAACGCTCTGGCGCGATTGTCGTGCTGGGATCGTGTTTCTGAGCAAGAAATCTGAATGCCTGTGGGTTTGTGTGTCAATTGAACTTTGGTTTCAACTTTATTTACATTTTGTCCTCCTGCGCCACTCGAACGTGCGGTGGTAATTTCAATATCAGCAGGGTTGATTTCAATTTCTATACTGTCGTCCACCAAAGGATATACGTATACTGAAGCAAAACTGGTATGGCGCTTTGCGTTGCTATCAAAAGGAGAGATGCGGACCAAACGATGCACCCCATTTTCGCCTTTTAGCCATCCAAAAGCAAAGTCACCTTCAATTTGTAGTGTTACAGTTTTTATCCCTGCGACGTCTCCGTCTTGAAGATTTAGTTCTTTTATTTTATACCCTTGTTTTTCGGCATACATGATGTACATTCGCATGAGCATACTGGCCCAATCACAACTTTCTGTTCCACCAGCACCAGCGGTAATTTGAAGGACTGCACTTAGGCCATCACCTTCTTCAGAAAGCATGTTTTTGAATTCTAAATCTTCAATAATTTGTTGCGCTGTCTCAAACTGAGCTTGCACCTCTTTTTCGGTTACATCTCCTTCTTTAAAGAAGTCATAGAATACTTGTAATTCCTCGGTTTGTGTTTGCGCTTTTTCAAAATCTTTAACCCATTTTTTGTTGACGCGAATGGATTTCATGATGCGTTCTGCGGCTTTGGAGTCATTCCAAAATTCAGGAGCAAAAGTTTTTTCTTCTTCGTTTTGGATTTCGATGCGTTTGGCATCTAAGTCAAAGATACCTCCTTAACGCGCCCAGGCGATCTATAAGATCTTTGATGTGATCGTGTGTTATCATAAAAATAATTAGTCTTACAAAAATACTATTTATAGCACAGAAAGAAAATAATATGTAGTTTTACCCCTAAATTTTTTTTATGCAGATTGATTTACGAAGTGATACGGTAACAAAACCTACTAAAGGAATGATTGAAGCAATGGCTAATGCGCCATTAGGTGATGATGTTTATGGTGAAGATCCTACAGTGAATGCCTTAGAAAATCGTATAGCTAAAATGTTTGGAAAACAAAAAGCACTTTTTTTTCCTACGGGCACTATGGCCAATCAGGCGGCCATAAAACTGCATACTCAACCGGGTGAGCAAGTCATTTGTGACAAATATGCTCATATTTATAATTATGAAGGAGGCGGTGCTTCCTTCAACAGTGGTGTGTCTTGCAAACTAATTGATGGTTTTCGAGGAATGATTACAGCAGAGCAAGTTACAGCAGCCATCAATCCACCTGATTTTTACCACAGTCCATTATCAACTTTGGTTGCACTAGAAAATACAACCAATAAAGGTGGAGGTGCATGTTGGGATTTTGAGGACATTAAGAAGATTAGAGCTGTTTGTGATGAACATAATTTAGGGCTTCATTTGGATGGAGCACGGCTTTGGAATGCCTTGGAAGTTACAGAAGAAACTCCAGAGCAATATGGTGCTGTTTTTGATACCATTTCGCTGTGTTTAAGCAAGGGTTTGGGTTGTCCTGTTGGATCTGTTTTAGTTGGAGACGAATTGATTATGGAAAAAGCATTGCGTGTTCGCAAAATGTTGGGCGGTGGTATGCGTCAAGTAGGCGTATTGGCCGCAGCAGGAGTGTATGCATTGGACCATCATCGTGAACGACTCGCAAAAGATCATCAAAAAGCCAAAGCTATAGGAGAAGTTCTTCTAGAAGCGAATTATGTAGCTGAGGTTCAGCCCATTGAAACAAACATTATTATTTTTGAATTGACCAAAGATGTTGATTCAGAACAATTTCTCGCAAATCTAAAGTCGAAAAATATACTTATCAGTAATATGGGAGAGGGCAAATTGAGAATGGTAACGCATTTGGATTATACTGATGCAATGCATGAAAATCTTATCGAAACTTTGTCTGGTATTTTGTAATTTTTATATTTTTACAGTTCCTAAATTTATTTATTATGAACACTTCTTTATATTCAATTTTTATTTTTAGTTTAATTCTATCTTGTAACCAAAACACAAGCAAATCCACTATGGCAAAACACGTTGATGCTCCAAAAGCAACCCAAATTCCAAAAGAGTTATCTATTCATGGTGATGTGCGTATGGATGAATTTTATTGGTTGAATGACCGAGAAAATCCAGAAGTCATCGACTATTTAAACAAAGAAAATGAGTACTATGAAGCCAAAACAGCACACACTAGTGCTTTTCAAAAGTCGTTGTTTGAAGAAATGAAAGCAAGAATAAAGGAGGACGATTCATCTGTACCTTACAAATACAATGGCTATTGGTATATCACCAAGTACGAAAAAGGGAAAGATTATCCCATTTATACACGCAAAAAAGAATCATTAGATGCCACGGAAGAGCTTTTGTTTGACTGTAATGAAATGGCCAAAAATCATTCTTATTTTAGATTAGTAGGACTCAACATTAGCCCTGACAACGAACGTGTAGCTTTTGGATTGGATACTATTGGTCGTCGTCAATACACCTTGCATATCAAAGATTTGAAGACCAATACCATTCTAGAAGACAAAGTTTGGAACACAACAGGGGGTAGTACTTGGGCCAATGATAATAAAACATTGTTTTACACACTAAAAAACGAAACAACATTACGCTCAGAAGCTATTTATAAACACAAACTAGGTGCTGATTCAAAAGATGATGAATTGATTTTTGAGGAGAAAGACGACACTTTTGGTGTAGGAATTTATAAGACAAAATCAAGAAAATATTTGGTTATTTCAAGTTACAGTACGCTTACAACAGAGTATCAAATTCTGAATGCCAATAGTCCAGATGATGCGTTCAAAGTATTTCAACCGCGAACGCGTGGCTTAGAATACTCCATTGCACATTATGACGATTCTTTTTATGTGATGTCCAATGCTGATGGCGCACAAAACTTTAAACTGTCCAAAACACCTGAACACCAAACTGAAAAACGTTATTGGAAAGATGTTATTCCTCATCGTGAGGATGTGTTTTTGGAAGGAATTGATATTTTTAAAGATTTTTTAGTTGTTTCTGAACGAAAAAATGGACTGAATCAAATCAAAATTAAACGCTGGGATGGAGCAGACAGCTACTATTTACCTTTTGAAAGTGAAACTTATACCGCGTATACTACAACGAATATTGATTTTGACACCACTATTTTACGCTACGGATATCAATCCATGACCACACCATCTTCCATTATTGATTTTGATATGGTCACCAAAGAAAAAACCATAAAAAAAGAACAAGAAGTTTTGGGAGGTAAATTCAAAAAACAAAATTATGTTTCTGAGCGTCTTTGGGCAACAGCCGGTGATGGAACAAAAATTCCAATTTCATTGGTGCGTCACAAGGATACGCCCAAAAGCTCAAAAACTCCATTGCTTTTGTATGCCTATGGATCTTATGGCTCAACAATAGATCCTTATTTTTCAACTGTTCGCTTGAGTTTGTTGGATCGTGGTTTTATGTATGCTATTGCACATATTCGAGGAGGTCAATACCTTGGTCGTCAGTGGTACGAAGACGGGAAGTTATTAAAAAAGAAAAATACTTTCACTGATTTTATTGATTGTTCAAAATACTTAATCGCTCAAGGATATACGTCTCCTGAACACCATTATGCCATGGGTGGAAGTGCAGGGGGATTGTTGATGGGTGCGGTCATTAACATGGCTCCAGAGCAGTACAATGGAGTTGTAGCTGCAGTACCTTTTGTAGATGTAGTGACCACTATGTTGGATGACAGTATTCCACTGACTACTGGTGAGTATGACGAATGGGGTAATCCTAACAATAAGCTTTATTATGAATACATGAAATCGTATTCTCCGTACGACAATGTAGCTGATCAACAATATCCCAATCTACTAATTACAGCAGGGCTTCACGACTCTCAAGTACAGTATTGGGAACCAGCCAAATGGATTGCCAAATTACGTCTTCAATCCAAAAACACATCTGATCTTTTTTTGAAAACAAATATGGATGCCGGTCATGGGGGAGCGTCTGGACGCTTTGAGGCCCTAAAAGAAGTCGCTTCAGAATATGCTTTTCTGCTAGACCTCGAATCTATATCTGAATAAAAGTAGAAAAAAATGCTTATTTTTGTTGCCTAAACCATTTATATGCCTTTGGACCACCAACCAAAAATCTTTGATAATATACTGCAACTTGTAGGTAATACACCTCTGGTTAAGCTCAATCGCATAACAAGTACATTCCCAGGGACTTATATTGCTAAATTGGAAGTATTTAATCCAGGGCAATCTTCCAAAGACCGCATTGCATTGCACATCATAGAAGAAGCAGAAGAAAAAGGCATACTTAAACCCGGTGATACGATTATTGAAACAACTTCTGGAAACACTGGGTTTAGCATAGCAATGGTGAGCATTATAAAAGGATATGATTGTATTTTGGCCGTTAGTTCAAAATCTTCACCAGATAAAATAGACATGCTTAGAAGCATGGGGGCTAAGGTATATATTTGTCCAGCAAATGTAAAACCCGACGACCCACGTTCTTATTACCAAGTTGCCAAGCGCTTACATGAAGAACTTGAAGGATCAGTGTATATCAATCAGTATTTTAATGCACTAAATACTGAAGCACATTTCAAAACCACTGGACCTGAAATATGGGAGCAAACCGCAGGAAAAATCACCCATTTGGTTGCATGTAGCGGCACAGGAGGGACTATTTCAGGTACAGCGCAATATCTAAAATCTCAAAACCCCAACATTAAGATTATTGGTGTTGATGCCTATGGTTCAGTGATTAAGAAATACCACGAAACCCGTGAATTTGATGCCGATGAAATCTATCCCTACCGTATTGAAGGATTAGGAAAAAATTTGATTCCCTCCGCAACTGATTTTGATATAATAGATGAATTTATCAAAGTATCAGATGAAGACAGTGCGCATACAGCACGCGAATTGGCTCACAAAGAAGGCATTTTTGGAGGATACACTTCTGGTGCTGTAGTACAAGCAGTCAAGCAACTTCAAGAGCATAATACCTTCAAAAAAACAGATATGATCGTAATGATTTTTCCAGATCATGGATCACGTTATATGAGCAAAGTGTTTAATGATCAATGGATGGAAGACCAAGGGTTTTTGGACGAAAAACATAAACCTTCTACCCAACCTATTGAGTTTGTAAAATAACATTAAATCATTGTCATTCCTTAATCAATTTTTCTAACGTCATAATTTTAAAAATCATTATGTTTTCAATAGATTATTGCATAATTTTGAAAACTGAACAAACAAAAAAATATAGATGAGAGACTTATTTGAGAAAATCTACAAAGATAAAGGGCCGTTAGGCAAGTGGGCAAGTCAAGCAGAAGGATATTTTGTATTTCCAAAATTAGAAGGGCAAATTTCTAATCGCATGAAATTTCAAGGCAAAGATGTCATCACATGGAGCATCAATGATTATTTAGGTCTAGCCAATCACCCAGAAGTCCGTAAAGTAGACGCAGAAGCATCTGACGCTTACGGTTCTGCCTATCCAATGGGTGCACGAATGATGTCAGGACACACTGCACTACACGAGCAATTACAACAAGAGTTGGCTGCATTTGTTAACAAAGAAGCGGCTTATGTATTGAATTTTGGATATCAAGGAATTATGTCTACAATCGATGCTCTTGTTGGTAAAGATGATATCATTGTTTATGATGTTGATGCACATGCTTGCATCATTGATGGTGTACGATTGCATATGGGTAAACGCTTTACTTACAAGCATAACGATATAGAAAGTTTAGAAAAAAACCTTGAACGTGCCACTAAAATGGCCGAACAAACAGGTGGAGGTATTCTTGTGATCTCTGAAGGCGTTTTTGGGATGCGCGGCGAACAAGGTCGACTCAAAGAAATAGCAGCTCTAAAAAAGAAATTTAATTTTCGCTTTTTGGTAGATGATGCGCATGGTTTTGGAACCCTAGGCGCTACAGGTGCTGGTGCAGGTGAAGAACAAGGTGTTCAGGACGACATTGATGTCTATTTTGCAACATTTGCAAAGTCTATGGCCAGTACAGGTGCTTTTATCGCCGCCGATAAAGAAATTATAGATTATTTGAAATACAACTTGCGTTCTCAAATGTTTGCAAAATCCTTACAAATGCAGTTGGTCAAAGGCGCATTGAAACGTTTGGACATGATCAGAACCATGCCTGAACTTAAAGAAAATCTCTGGAAAATTGTAAATGCATTGCAATCTGGACTTAGAGCACGTGGTTTTGATTTAGGAACTACACAAAGTTGTGTCACACCAGTTTATTTGAAAGGTAGTATTCCAGAAGCGATGGCTTTGGTGAAGGATTTGCGTGAAAATCACGGTATTTTCTGTTCCATTGTTGTGTATCCAGTAATCCCTAAAGGATTGATTTTGTTGCGTTTAATTCCAACATCAATGCATACTTTGGAAGATGTAGAAGAAACACTTCAAGCATTTTCAATCATAAGAGAACGATTGAATTCTGGATTATATAAGCGTCTTTCTGCAGCTGTAACAGCAGCAATGGGCGAATAATTTTTACAAGTCTTTTCGGTACGTACACCGCTTCTTAATCAATTGCGGATTGAAGTCTGTCCATAATTTTTGAATGGCCAAGTTATCTGTCAACTCAGGAGTTCTTCTGCATTCTTTGATACCTTTGGCTTTGAATGTTCGGTGGTATTCACTGAAAATAATTGCATGGACTCCTTTATTTTGATACTCTGGATGAACTCCAATAAGTAAGAAATTGACTGATTTAGCTTTTTGAGCTTTCAACAAATGAAATAATCCAAAAGGAAAAAGTCTTCCTTTTATTTTTTGAAGTGCTTTTGCAAAAGAAGGCATGACAACAGCAAAAGCCACGAGTTTGTCTTCTTTGTTACATACAAATTTGATGTATTCTGGGTTGATGAAGTTCAAAAACTTCTTTTTCATATAAGCTTTTTGAATGTCTGTAATCTTTACAAAAGAAGATAAAGAGGCATAGCTTTCATTGAATAAATCAAACATTTGATCTGCGTATTGCAGCATGTCTTTTGTTTTCTTAAAGTTAAGAGCTTTTAATTCATAACGTCTTTTTATCACAGACTCAAGTCGGTTGTAATTTTTAATTTTTATGTCTTCAAAAGCATGTTTATGTTCAAAGTACTCTTTTTCGATTTTAAATTCTAAAGTATCCAAATGAGTTTTATAATATGGGTGGTTGTACCACGAGACCATAGTCCCAATGTGATCAAACCCATAGGTTAGAACTCCAACTTTATCAAGATTTGAAAAGCCCATAGGGCCTTCCACATAGTCCAAATTGTGTGCATTTCCAATATCAGAAACTTTGGAAAGTAAAGCACGACTAACTTCTAAGTCATCAATGAAATCAAACCAGCCAAAACGCATTTTTTTGGTCTTTTGTTCATTGACTTCAATCCAATTGATAATCGCTGCAATACGCCCAACGATTTTAGAATTTTTATAAGCCAAAAACAATTTCACTTCTGCATCTTGTAATACAGGGTTTTTTGCTTTATTAAAAACATTCATCTCCTCAGAAATAATGGGAGGTACCCAAAAGGGCGAATCTTTATACAGTTCAAAAGGAAATTTTACGAAATCTCGAATACCTTTATTAGCGCTTACTTTTTCAACGACAATCATACGGTCTATCCTTCATCAAAATTTTCAACTTTTTTCTTTTTGGATTTTCTTTTGGTACGAGATCTTCTTTTGCCTTTTGATTTAGCTGAGGTATTGTTTTTGATTTTCAGCTCATCTTTATGCCGATCTATTCTGTAAGAAACTCCAAAATTTACATTGAAAACAGATGGTGTATCCTTGAAATTTAGCGTAAGTGCGGTATCCAATTGAAGATCTTTGTTGAAAAGATATCCACCACCAAAGCGAACCAAATTATCGGCATAAAAGTCACTCTTTATGCCTTGAGTTTCTGCAAAAACCACCCATTTTGGATGAAATGAATGTGTGAGTGTAACAATGTAATGTAGATCTTGTTGATCAGAACTGATGCGGTCCATCATCAAATTGGTCACAAAAACCCATCCACCATAAAAATTATTCTGTGTAATTAGGTTTGCTCGGTAGCTCAAACCTTCTACGCCACTAGCTGTATATGGATTATCTTTGGTGTCAAAATTCACACCAGCCGCAACTGCAACTGCTGGAATTAGCTGTCGCCATTTGAATCCACGGTTTGCATGATAACTATACACATTTATTTTTTCTTCTCTGTTTTTGTTGGGGTCATAAACTAAATATTTGGCGCCTAAATTTAGATTTTTGAAGTTCGCTCTTGTATTTTCAACAGTAATGGCGAAGGCATAAGTTTGGGTGTCTCTTTGGTAAGTACCCTGAATATTAAGCTCTAATGCCTCTTTAAAAAACCCATAATGCGCTGCAAAATCAACGCCAAAACCTTTGACTTCGTAAGAAGGGTACGGAGTTCTTTTTTCATTCATTAAATAGGGGCCAACTTCAAATTGTAATACTTTTTTTCCAACAGAGAATGCTGTCTGAGAAGCACCCGGACGGTTGGAGTTGATTACATCGGTATATTGTGCTTGTAGGGCAGGGGCACAACACATTAAAATAATTAAAGAAATTTTAAAGATCGAGGTCATTTTGTACATACTTTTATCAAATCTACATATTTTTAAATAAAACCTATGTCTTAAAAACGACTTTTAATAAATTTTGGTATTCATAATTTACTCAATTGCCAAAAATAAATTTAAGAATCGTATTTTTGAATAAACTTATTATTTATGATTCAAACGGCATCTATAGTAGGCCTTGTGAAAACCTTACTTATCATTTTTTTGGCATATACCGTTTTCAAATATGTTTTGCGTCTTTTGGCGCCCTTTTTTTTGCGTTCCATTGCACGTAAAATGGAACGACAATTCCATCAACAATCATCACCATCTAAAACTCATAAAGAGGGTGAAGTTTCCATAGATCAAAGCCCAAATAATCAATCATCAAGCAGCGATGTTGGTGAGTATGTTGATTATGAAGAAATAGACTAATTCCATGATTATGAATCAATTACTAAATCAGTACGCTAAACATTTGTTTGTTTTTATTGGGTTTATAGTCCTTTCTCTTGGCTATTTCAGTCCTGTTTTGCAAGGCAAAAAGATTTTTCAAAGTGATATTGTGCAGTATACTGGTATGGCCAAACAACACATTGATTTTAGGCAAGATCAAGGCAAAGAAACTTATTGGACCAACAGTGCGTTTGGCGGTATGCCTACTTATCAACTTGGTGCAAAGTACCCTCATAATTACATTAAAAAACTGGATCTTACGCTTCGCTTTTTACCGCGACCAGCCGATTATCTTTTGTTGTATTTTTTGGGGTTTTATTTGCTTTTACTTGTTTTGAAGCAAGATTTTCGTGTGGCAGTTCTTGGCGCACTCGCTTTTGGTTTTTCTACTTATCTTATAATTATTCTTGGGGTAGGTCATAATGCCAAAGCACATGCCATTGCCTATATGCCATTTGTATTGTCGGGTGTTCTTCTTGTTTATCAAAAGCGTTATTGGGTTGGTTTTATTATGACCACTATTGCCTCTGCTCTTGAAATTGTGACTAACCACCCTCAGATGACATATTACCTGTTATTTATTCTATTGTTTTTGGCTGTTTCCTATCTTATCAAAGCCATAAAAGCATATGATATCTCATCTTTTTTTAGATCATCTTTAATTTTAATTTGTTCTGCAATTTTGGCTCTGGGGATGAATGCGTCCAATCTACTTTCAACGAAAGAATATGTTGCAGAAAGTACACGTAGTCAAAGTGAATTGACTGTGCTTTCTGACGGTTCCGAAAGACCTGAGTCATCGGGGTTAGATCGAGCATATATCACACAGTTCAGTTATGGAGTAACCGAGAGTTTCAATCTGCTGATACCACGATTTATGGGTGGAGGTTCTACAGAAGAACTCGATACTGACTCCGAAACTTATAAAGCATACAAAGCTCTGGGTGCTACTGCACTTCAGGCACGAAATGAAATTAAGCAAGCTCCAATGTATTGGGGAGAACAACCTATTGTTGAAGCCCCAGCTTATGTTGGTGCAACACTATTATTTTTATTTTTATTGGCCTTATTTGTTTACAAAGGCCAACACAAATGGTGGCTTATATCTGCAATTGTTTTGTCCCTTTTACTCTCATTTGGAAAAAACTTATCATTCCTCACCAACTTTTTTATTGATTATGTTCTGTTATACAACAAGTTCAGGGCTGTGAGCTCTATTCAGGTGATTCTTGAATTGTGTATTCCTGTTTTTGCAATGCTCGGATTAAGTAAGTTTTTATCCGATGATTTATCCGATTCTAAAAAACTGAAAGCCCTAAAATACACCGCATTTTCGCTTGTTGGTTTGACTACAATTTTTCTATTATTTAAAAACAGTTTATTTGATTTTGTCGGACTTCGCGATGGCCAATACCAAAACTTTTATGGGATAGATTTTGTTAAAGCGCTGCGAGAAGATCGTCGAAATTTGTTTACTGCAGATGTTTTGCGTACGCTCTTTTTTATCCTTGCAGCGGCATCTTGTTTATGGTTTTATATCCATCAGAAAATAACAAAAAACATAGCTTTTATGATTCTAGCTGTTCTTCTTGTTATCGATTTGGCAGCAGTTGATTTACGCTATGTAAATAACGATGATTTTGTTTCAGCAATAAAAGTGGACAAACCTTTTACAGCCACCTCAATTGACAAAGAAATTTTGAAGGACAGTACTGTTTTTAGAGTTTATGATGCATCAGATGGCAGTACGCGATCATCTTATTTTCACAATGCTATTGGTGGATATCATGCGGCCAAAATGCGACGTTTTAATGAAGTGATGGATTTTCATATCGACAAAGGCAATCCAGAAGTTTTCAATATGCTCAACACTAAATATATTATATACAATAACGATAATGAGCAGTTGCAATATCTTGAAAATGATGAAGTGAATGGTAATGCCTGGTTTATAAACAACTTAATTTCTGTTTCTGATGCTGATGCAGAAATTTTGGCTCTTGATACTTTGAAGACTAAATTTTCGGCTGTGATCAACAAAAATATACATTCTGGACGTAGTTTTTTATTAGATTCTACGGCTAGTATAGAGTTGATTGATTATTTGCCAAATAAACTTGTTTATAAATCTAGCAATGCCAACGATGGATTTGCAGTATTTTCTGAAAATTATTACAAGCATGGTTGGCAGGTCACCATAGATGGCCAAGAAGTACCGCACTATAATGTGAATTATATCCTGAGAGGTTTAGAAGTACCCAAAGGGAACCATACCATTGTTTTTGAATTTGATCCAGAGGTTATTCGTAATGGGTCAAGTATAGCCCTTATGAGTTCTATCTTGTTTTTGATTTTAATGGGTATTTTCGGTTTTTTATTCATCAAGAAATACAAATGAAAAAGGTACTGATTATAACATATTATTGGCCTCCAGCAGGTGGTCCTGGAGTTCAGCGCTGGCTGAAATTTGTTAAGTACCTTCCACAGCACAGTATAGAGCCCATAGTATATTGCCCTGAAAATCCATCGTATCCCACAGAAGACCAAACGCTTTCGAAAGATGTTTCGCCCAAGCTTACAGTCCTAACACGCCCCATAAAAGAGCCACTCAGGTTTCTAAAACTATTTTTTAAAAACAAAACGAATGCATTATCAAAAGGAGGGATACCACCCACCAAAAAGCAAGGTTTTTTTGAGTGGTTTTTGCTTTTTATTCGTGGTAATTTTTTTGTTCCAGATGCACGTATCTTTTGGGTAAAACCATCAGTTGAATTTTTATCGAATTACATTGAACAACATCAAATAGACACTATTATCACTACAGGTCCTCCACATAGCGTTCACCTTATAGGGATGCAATTAAAAGCAAAACATCAACTCCAATGGTTTGCCGATTTTAGAGATCCTTGGACGGATATTAGTTATCACAAAAATTTAAATTTAACACGAAGTACCCAACAAAAACATCTAAAGCTTGAAAAGGCA
>ERZ1048068.1095-NODE-1095-length-21796-cov-7.694310_pt1 | contig 21796 bp, 27 predicted proteins | sample MGYA00383098_ERZ1048068 | MGnify/ENA primary metagenome ERZ1048068 (study PRJEB29581, sample SAMEA5548368) | metagenome | biome: marine; feature: coastal; material: water | depth 1 m | study: Short-term variability in the microbial, nano- and picoplankton... | reverse complement strand
GTCTCTAAATCCCTTAGTTGGTGTTCCAGAGGAGTATTTTAACTGGAACTCTACGATTGTAAAAAATCAAGGCCCTACAATTATAATAAGTAGTAGTTTTTTTCGTATAATCAAACAATTTTAACTCCATATGAAAAGACTCAATCTTCTCATATTACTCATATCATCTTTCGGATTTGCACAAACCTGTCCAAACATTGGTTTTGAAAACGGTGATTTAAGTGGTTGGGAAGGCGAGACAGGAGCCTGCTGTCCTATAGGCATTTCAAACTCAGGGATTATCAATGGTAGACATACCATCACCTCAGGCACTGGAACAGACCCCTTTACCAATAACGTCGTGACCGTGGTGGCGCCTGGAAGTACTTACTCCGCTAGGCTTGGGAACTCCAATGTGGGAGCACAGGCCGAACGTATGCGCTACACCATGACGGTATCTCCAGACAATGTGCTGTTCATTTATAAATACGCCGTAGTTCTAGAAGACCCAGGTCATCCATTTTCAGATCAACCTCGATTTCAGCTCCGTGTGCTTGACCTGAACGGGGTTTTAATTGATCCCATATGTGCTGAATACACAGTGGTATCGGCACCCACCATCCCTGGATTTGTATCCATCGGAGGGATACGCTATAAAGACTGGACTACAGTAGGATTGGACTTGACACCTTTTATGGGGCAAACCATTCAACTTGAATTTTCAACTGGGGATTGTGCTCAAGGAGGACACTTTGGGTATGCCTATGTAGACGCCTCGTGCGGACCATTGGAGATTACCTCCAACTATTGCACCAATGCAATAAATGCGGAGCTGACAGCACCAGAGGGGTTTGAATATCTGTGGAGTACTGGAGAGACAACAAGGAGTATTACTGTTAACAATCCAATTGAGGGGACTACATTTACATGTATGTTAACCTCAGTCACGGGATGTCAGGTAGAGCTATCCACAGCACTAGAAATCGAAGATCCTATTGCTGATTTTGAACTGGACCTAAATTGCTATGACAATGTCGCTATGGCTGACACCTCGTATATTCCACCCTCTGTGGTTATCGAAAACTTTGAATGGGACTTTGGAGATGGTACTACTTTTTCAGGAGTTAATGCCACCCATACCTACGCCGCTGCAGGAGATTATACCATCACATTAGACATCTATAATTCAACAGGCTGTGTGAGTAATATCAGCAAAACAGTTACAGTCTACGCACCTCCTACAGCAACGCTGTCCTATGCAAACCCCATCTTTTGTGAAACAAGCGGACCTCAACTACCAACCCTTACAGGAACAGGGGCATTTACAGGCGGCGTATACAGTTCTACTGCTGGATTAGACATCAACCCTTCGACGGGAATTATAACGCCTACAAACAGCGTACCTGGGGTCTATACTGTAGACTATGCCGTGCCTCAATATCAAGACTGTCCTTCGTTTACTGTGAGTTTTCCAATAGAAATCACACCATTGCCTACAGCGGTTATTGACTATGGTGCGTTGGGTTTTTGTGAGGACGATTCCACAACGACTACTCCAGGTCTAACGGGAACAAATAACTTTTTAGGGGGTAGCTTTTCTTCAACAACTGGACTATCAATTGATACGGCTACAGGAGCGATTAACCCTTCGCTTTCAGAAGTTGGACTCTACACCGTCCAATACACTACTGTAGCATTTGGAGGTTGTCCTCCTCTAGATTTTACCACCCAGGTTGAAATTTATCCTTTACCAACATTATTTTTAGATGATGGATTTATATGTGTTGATGATATGGGGAATGTCACCCAAGACTATCTAATACAAGCCCCACTGGATAATGTCAACTACAGCTACAGATGGTTCTTTAACGGCAGTGAAATCGCTGGGGAAACTTCAAACTTCATAGTCGTAGATCAGGCAGGGACTTACAGCGTTGAAGCGACTGAAAATAGCACCCAATGTAGCTCAGTTTTAGAGTCCTGCAGTGTTGTATCAGTTGCACCTTTTGATGACTTTACCATGCAGTTCACAAGAGATGGTACCCTTGGTCCAACCCTAGAGGTTACACCTATTGGTAGCGGAAGTTATTTGTATCAAATCGACTCCGAGCCATTGCAAAGCTCAAACATATTTCCAGAGTTACTGTCAGGCATATATGATATCACCGTTTATGATGATAAGCTATGCCACCAAATCACTAAGAGAGCTATTGTGATTGACTATCCAAGATTCTTCACTCCTAATGGTGATGGGTACAACGATAGATGGAATCTCAAAAATATTACTTCACTTACAGGAATTAAAATATCAATCTTCAATCGATATGGAAAGCTTATGGCTGAGATACGCCCTGAGCAATTGGGGTGGGACGGTCTACACAAGGGGTATAAACTCCCTGCAGATGACTATTGGTTTAAGGTGAACTATGATGGTCTAATTGATCCAGCCGACACGGTTGTTTGGAAAGAGTTCATAGGGCATTTTAGTTTAAGGCGTTAGGGTCCACAGGAAACAGCTAGAAACTTTTAGCTCATCTATTGTTTTTAAGATCATTGGAATATTAGTTATCACCACTTTTTTTTACCCTGCCTTGACGAGGGATAGGGGTTATTGTGAATCTAAGAGCCAGGAGGGTAGTGAATCTTGTATACTTTTACCTTTTAAAGCAAAACAGTTTAACTACCCCAAGCACAAAACCGACATTTATACCACAAACTAAGCCTTGAAATTGACTTAAGACCACTACAACTAATGAAATACTACAACCCTAAACCATAGGCATATCTTCCTCTTTAAGTTCTGTTATTTCTAAACCCCTTAAGTAGGTTAGGTATACATTTCTTATATTTGAAATATAAGCCAATATAATTATGAAAAAAACAATACTCATTTGCTTATCAATTGTTTTCTTGACAGCTTGTGGGGCTGCCAAAAAAAGTGGAACAACAATCAAACAGGAGAAAAAAAAGACTTTGATTTTACCACCTGATGTGAATTCTAATAAGTATTCAAAAAAAAGAAGACGTAACTAAGCCATTTCAGTTTAAGTTAACTAACCGATACATTAAGATATTTAGATGAATAAAAAGACTTATAAGACATTGGGATTTCTGATTGGTGGTGTTGTAGTTTTAGGCGGAAGATATATTGGCTTGAGCCTTTTAGATCGAATTATTGCATTCATTATTTTTGGCGGGTCATTGGAGATTATCTACAGGAAAACTAAAAAAGAAAACGAATGAAAAAAACCACCATTACTCCCCAATTATTTTAAGTGTAGGTGTGCTCATAGTACGTCAAGGTAGTTTAAATAGTTCTTCTACACTGCATTTAAGAGTTTTAGCAATTTTTAAGGCCAAGACAGTTGAAGGCACATAAATGCCATTTTCAATAGCATTTATGCTTTTTCTAGAGACATCTGCACTTTCTGAAAGCTGTAGCTGAGTCATGCCGACGGATTTTCTTATCTCTTCAAGATTATTTTTAAGATTTTTGTGATTCCTTCCCAAAATTTATTTTTTTTCGTAACTCTAGACTACATCTGAAATTTCATTTGGTTGATTCGGATAAACATAGCCAGCAATCATCTGTCCAAGCCCTATAAACATCACTAGAAGACCGAATCCAAATAAAACATCAATATTAAGACCAAATTTACCCAAAGCCGCGAGTCCTATCCCTGTAAAAAGGGTGGCTAAGCCAGTTCTTCTTAAATCTTTATTAGATTTTTTACTGTCTTTAAAAAGAATTTAAAAGATCTCTTATTTCTTCGCTGTCTTTTACATTTTTAGAAACCTGAATTAAAGCATCGTATTTGCATTTCTTTTGTTTTGATTCGTGAACAAAAACAATTAAAACTATTAATGCGGGTAATAGAATTCCAAGAATGGGAATTAGTAACGCTAAGTCTGCGTCTAAAAATGATGGGGTTTGAATAGTAAACCTAACATTGTGATTTTAAATTAATGTGACGCAAACGTAACACTTTATTTTATGTTACGCAAAGGTTACATAAAGAAATCCGTTTATTAGTTGTTTTCCTATTACACTAACGCCAATGAGCATTTTTTTGTAACTTTATACAAAGTAATTAATATTATGAGAAATTTATGTGATTGTAAATGTGATGAGTGTAATCAAGGCAATTGTAAAGAATGCTCTTGTTTAGATTGCTCAAGCGATTGTTGTAATTAAATGGAAAAAAGTGATAACGACCCGTTAGATCTTGGACAAGGACTGTATACTATTGAGGAATTTGGTTCAGTCTTGAGAAATAAATTTGGAGGTAATAATTATATTTCTGATGTTATGTTGGCAGAAATATTCCTTGCCAAATACCCTATATATTCTTGTAAAATTAAAAAATCAAAAAACCATATCTCTCAAAAAAGCTGCGGTTGTTGTTAGTATTAAATCCTAAATAAATGAAAAAACTACTCTTACTCTCCACTTTATGCCTTTTAGGGTGTAACAAATCATATCAAATTACCATCACCAAAGTTGAAGGCTCAACTGCCTACGACAATGCTAAACTGTCGTTAAATTCATCGCAAACAACAGAATCTGGGCGTTTGTTTTCATTCGATTTGGAAAATTATGAACTTGGTGTACAATCCCCTAGAGCTTTTGATTACCAGCTTGCAAATTCTGCAAAGGGACAGCACATTCATTTCATCATAAACAATGGACCTTATTCCGCAAAATACACACCGGATTTTGTTCATGACAAATGGGATCAAACCGACGGCAACAATGTTATTTTAGCCTTTTTATCTCGATCTTATCACGAGTCTGTCAAAAATAAAAACGCCTATTTTTTGACTCAAATTGGCGGTGGGGAATCTGATAAAAAAGATTTATCAAAAGAGTTGTTGTTTTACAGCCGGCCCAAAGGCGTTTATAAAGGCCCTGATACCGAGCGCGTTCTCTTAGATTTTTATTTGGTTAACACCAGCCTCGCCCCCAACGGGAATAAGGTTAAAGTGACGATACAAGACAGCGAATTTTTAATTGATGAATGGGCCCCTTACTACATAGAAGGGCTACCAAAAGGAGAAATTTCAATTACATTAGAATTGATAGACTCCAAAGGCCATTTAATAAATAGTCCCTTTAATCCTTCAGAACGAATAGTTGTACTTGAAGAATAGTTTTTTTGGAATTTTATAGCTTTACTTTTGTCCCATTAATTTTAAGCAATGACGTTCCATTTTTGTCTTCCATAAAAACTCTCGTTTTAATTTCCCCATTGGATTTAAAGGTTTCTATAATTTGGCCACTAATGCCAGCGTTGGAAAAATCGATAAAGTTCCAGTACATTGTTTGCTCTTTGTCATTCCATTTGCCGGTCCAGAAACTATTGCTGCCATCATTTTTAAACTCCCAACGGTTAAATTGCCTTGACATTTGGTCGTAACGAATAATATGCTTGCCAAGGCTATTGCCATTATAAATCATTATTTCAAGGTAATTATTGGAAAGGATTAAATTAGATTCTGTTTTGCCACGCGTTTCAACCCTTTTAGGGACCCATGCAGTTGCTTCAAAAACGGCACTATTTTGCCATTTGCCTTCCCATTTTACCAAAATATCAAAGGCCGTATTTTCAGATAATTCCTGAGAATTTATATAGCACGTGCTTAAAACCAGCACCGCCAATGTATATAGTATATTTTTCATTGTGTCATATTTCATGATACGGCAAATCTAATGTTATTTTTTAATCTCTTAAGCACCTCTGCTTGAAATCGGTACCAATAACTGATGATGAGAGGCCACATGGCTAGACTTAAAAATTGGAAACTGCCACGCAACGTTTAATAAGTGCAGCTAAAGTATTGTAAAGGACTGTGCATTTTTATGCAACTTAATTACATCATTATATTATTCGTGTCAACGATTAGTATCCTTTTTACTATATTTAAGTTATGAAAAATATACTTTTACTTTCCGCTTTATTAATTTTCGCTTGTTCTAATGGGGGCGCTGACCAGGACACACCAAATATGTGTGTTGATGAAACTTTAATTGATTTGGAAGTGGTTTGTATTGAAATATATGCTCCTGTCTGTGGCTGTGATGGGGTCACCTATAGCAACGAATGTGAGGCAATGAACCGTTATGGAGTCTTAGCTTATTCAGAAGGTGAATGCGACTAAATAAACCCTAAGCGTTATTACACTCATTTTGCAATTTGGCCTCTGTTGGGCTTTAACACCGATTTAATTTGTTCAAGATCCGCCTTAAGTACAACAGCAAATGCCAGGTGATGAAATTCATTTAAGGTTTCTGTTCCGGAGTCGATTAGGGTCTTCTTTTCCATTTCAAAAAATTCTTTAATGTGTTTTTCATAGTGAATTGCAGTACTCATTCCATTCGGCCCTCTAAAATCCCAAATGAGTTTGATTTTTTCCATAATTCCAAGCCGCCTAAAACTTCAGATGCCTTACTGTATCTTGGTTTTCAATTATTTGTTTTAAAGATTCTATACCGAGTTGAAGGTGTTTTTTGTCAAATAAAGCCGAGTTAATGTTGTCATTTGCTTCTGTTTTGATGCCCTCCGGGATCATCGGTTGGTCCGTTACCAGCAGCAATGCTCCAATGGGAACCCTGTTGTGAAAGCCCACTGTAAATAAGGTCGCTGTTTCCATATCAATGGAATAGGCTCGTACTTTTTTTAAATAATTTTTAAATTTAGTATCAAATTCCCAGACTCTTCTGTTGGTGGTAAACACCGTTCCTGTCCAATAATCAATTTTTTGGTACTTTAATGCAGAAGAGATCGCTCTTTGAAGCGAGAAGGATGGCATTGCCGGCACTTCAATAGGGAAATAATCATTTGAAGTTCCTTCACCCCTAATGGCTCCAATGGGTAAAATAAAATCTCCGATTTGAATCCGCTTTTTTAAGCCCCCACATTTACCGAGAAACAGCACGGCTTTTGGTTTAATTGAAACCAGTAAATCCATGACAGTAGCCGCATTTGGACTGCCCATACCAAAATTTATGATTGTAATATTTTCAAATGTAGACGACGGCATATTTTTATTGTCACCGTCTACGGGTACGTTATTTATTTTCGCAAATTCATCAACATATTTTTGAAAATTTGTCAGTAATATAAATGCGCCAAACTTTTCTAACGGTACCCCTGTATATCTTGGCAACCAGTCTTTTACAATTTGTTTTTTAGTTTTCATATGCGTTTAAAGTTTTTATTTTAATGTGCTCCAAAGTCTGATTTAAAATAATTAGTATAACTTTGAATACTTAGTAGCTAAACTTCTTTCCAATAATTCCATTCACCACTTAAGATGTAAAGTTCAATAATTTTTTTGAAATTTACAGATTTATAAGAATTGTCACTTTTTAAATGGTTTGGCACAACGGCTCTTACAATCTCTTTGATTTCCTCTTTTATAAAACCCTTTCCTCTTCTGCTAATGTCTTTTTGGTGGAACTGTTGAAGTTTATTTTTAATGGCTTTTTCCTTACCCAAATAAAAACTGAAATGCAAATCCTTAAATTTCACAATGCAATTGTAAGTTGACCAGCGCTTATCAAATCCCATGGAGACCACTAATTTAAATTGATCTTCATTAATTTTGAGTTCATTTCTGAGTTTTTTTTCCTGGATTTTTATCGCATTGATCTCCTTGATTATTTTTTTCTTTTTATTTAGCAGCACTTTCTTTTTTGATTTGAGTGTAACTAGGCTATTTTTAAGATCTACCTTGGATGGATTCATGTCTAAATATTAATCGGGTTGAAAACTCTATACTAAATATATGAATTAAATTTAATAAAATAGTAAATTTTAAAAAAAATCACTCCCTTTCTCCCCACCCCCAAAAAATTTTACAATCCATTTAGTTTAAACCTATAACTTTTTTTATTTTAAAATAAAAGTTATATTGCGCCATCAAGTTATCTTAATAAATTAATATATAAAATTATGAAATGGTATTTAAAAATAATGGCGCAATATGTCAATTTTAGTGGCCGTGCCCGAAGAACGGAATATTGGATGTTTGTATTGTTTTACTCTCTAATATTGTTTGCCGCCTTAATTCTAGACAACATCCTAGGGATTGACTTTCATTACGAGATGATGGGACAAACTGTTAGCACAGGTTACGGATGGAGTTACCTTATTCTCGTTGCTTTGCATTTTCTTCCTGCACTTGGAGCGGTTGTTAGACGATTACATGATGTTGGGAAAAGTGGATGGATGTACCTTATTATTCTTATTCCCTTAATTGGGATTATTTGGTTATTGTTACTACTTGTAAAAGACAGCCAAGAAGGCGAAAACATTTATGGTCCTAATCCTAAATCAACCTCCTAATACTTTTTAGAGTTTCAAACTTATATTACAGATTCAAATTCAATAAGAAAGAATTTGAATCTGTAATTCTGTGCACTTTCAACCTAGAGTTTTTATTAGATGGCGTCTTTGATCCCAATCCAAAAACATTTGTGCCGGTCTAACGACAAGCTTTGCAGGTGTCAACCCAAAAGCGACTCAAAGCACATTCAATGACTATGAAACTGGACACGAATACTGCTAATAATGAGCAAGTTATTTCTTTTTAGTCTAAATAAGAATTTTATTAAAACAGCTATTTAAATTGTTTCTAAATGTGTGTGCCTATATTTTTGTTTAAAATAATACATTATGGAAAATTTATCATTAAGCAACAGTTGTGTCAACTGTGAGAATTTTACAAAAACTTCACTTTGTGATTTTCATAAAATTGAGGTTAGTGAAAAATATACTTGTGACTCTTTTGAAACCAACCCCGCTTAAGTTGTTGCGTTAAATTCACAAGATTAATAGAAGAAAAGGCTATAGTGAAACCTATGGCCTTTTTTATTTCATTTTTTCTGGCACCAAAGGATTGATCACATAAAACCAAAGGGGTGGTAATAAACTTAGTAGTATAGAAGCAGGATACCCCATTGGAAGGGTTGGACTCTTTTCATGACTGTCTAGTACTTGGTACTTTTTGGAAGCCTTATAATGGTGGTCACTGTGCCTGGTGAGCTCATACAGTACAATGCGACCAATATTAAAATTAGAATTCCAAGAATGGTGTGGCTGTACACGTTCATACCGCCCTGAAGGCAATTTAGATCGCCTCAAACCATAATGCTCTATATAGTTAATGGTCTCTAAAAACAGAAACGATAAAATTCCCAATGCTATTGCCAATGCCAGCACTTTGGGAGAAAATAATAAATAGACCGAAAACAAATATCCAGCTTGGATAAAGTGGTACCAAAACACATCATTTTTTAGAGACAAAAATCCTCTTTTTTGAGTCTTTAACAGTTCGCGCTGCCGTTTCCATGCCCCAAAGTATTGCTTGGTTACCGAGCTCCACCAAAAAGAATAAACGTTTTGGTTGTATTTCGCAGTTGCCCCGTCTTCAGGGGTGCCTACATGCAAGTGGTGTCCAAAATTATGTTCAATATAAAAGTGCATGTAAAGACAAGGCATATACAGGAGTTTGCTCATAAATCGTTCAAAATAAGGCTTACGATGGCCGAGTTCGTGAGCTACATTTATGGCGTTGGTGGCCAGTAAAATCCCAGCGGAAAGGCCTAATCCAATCCATTCATAAAGCGCGTAATCTGTGTTTTGAATTTTTGAAAAGACCAAAAACAAAAGTCCAAAAACGATAGGCAGGTTTAGGTACAACATCCAATCGAACACCCGTTTATTTTTTTTACTTAACTCTGCTTCTTTAGAAATATTTGTTTGGGTTTCCCCCGTAACAATATCCAAAAAAGGTAGGACAATAAATGCATAAAACACAGTGGCATAACAACCAATTCCATTCGACTCGAATGCAATATACGCCGAAAGGGGTACGGTGTAGGCAAAAAGATATTTAAGATCTTTCATATGCTAAAAATAAACAAAAAAAGTTTCTCAGTTATTAATCTCTGGAATCTAAGTTTCCAAACCTTTTTTAGTTTTAAAAATTTCTTTTTGCTTCAGACCTATTAATTATTAAAAGCATTCACTTTTTATTGTATTGTTTTTGTGTCATTTGATTTTGAAATTTATTATTTTTATATGCAAGTAATTTTTTTTACTTTCGTAATAAGCAACCAGCCAACTAATTTATTAGCAATCCAGAAAGTATCATCAAGGTCCGAGTATACGAGGGGGACTTATGATTTGCAAAAAAAGCAACGGCGACGGCGACGGCGACGTAATTCCTGTTTAAAATAAATTGGCTAGCCAAAAGAATGGAACTGATATTTAAAAGCCCAACGTTTTTTTCATACATCCTCAGTTTTTGACACATACTGATGGAGTTAGATTAAAAGAGAGAATGTTTTATTCTTTTTTTTTGGATGAAAATGAAGGAGAAAAACCCTTTAGTTTAGTTCCCTATAAGTTGGTTTTGGGTAGGTAAAGTGTGAAAGTTCAATTTAGAATCCAAATACCATTCCATAACAAACATAAATGATTGTTAGATATAAACCCCCAAAAATAAAGGGATTAATTGTAGAAGATAAAAAATAAGAGAATTGTGAAACTCCACTTTTCTTAAAAGTTTCCCATTTTATTTTTCTCAAATATTGACCACTGTAACCCTTTTCTTTTACTTCACTATTAAAATCACTCATGACATCTCCATCTGCAACAAAAAATAGATACATAGAATAAGTGATATATCTCAAATAAAATCTATGTGTTAGTACACATATTGCATACAAAATATAAAAAAGTGTAGATCCCATATTAAAATATATAATTTTTTGACATAACTTAAATGCAAAACGAGAGATAAATCAATTCAATTCACAAATAAACATAAACACAAATGAAAAAATTTAATTTAATTTTAGCCGTATTTCTAGTCTCCATAACTTTTGCTCAAGCCCAAGAGCCAATTTCAGAAGCAGACTATAAAGCACTTTTAGAAAAGAGCCCCTTTAATAGTGTATTCCCTAAAAACTTCACAAAGGCAGCTGACGCCTATTTTGATGCCTCTATGCAGATTTACACAAATGGGCCCATTAAAGAAAAGGAGGCGCATTTGGCTGCGCTAGCAACCTCAGCCGCAACTAAATGTCAATATTGTATCCCATATCATATTGCACAAGCGGAACGTTTAGGCGCCACAGCTGATGAAGTCAAAGCGGCCATTATGATTGCAGCCGATGTGATGCGTATGAGCACCATGTTTTATGGGAACGAATTTGACTTGGAGCAATTCAAGGCCATGCTGAAAAATTAATAACAATCACTAACCAATTTAATTTTAAAAACCCCAACTGCTTGTTGGGGTTTTTATATTAATCAATTTACAACCTTATGAAATTACTCAAAGAATTTAAAGATTTTGCCGTTAAAGGCAACATGATTGATATGGCCATCGGAATCATCATTGGCGCCTCTTTTAATGCCATTGTTAATGTCTTGGTTAAGAATATCATTCTTCCACCCCTTCCCATGCTTTCAGATGGCATTAGTTTTGCTGATAAGAAACTTATATTAAGAGAAGCCACTGCCCAAGCCTCTCAGATATCCATAGATTACGGACTCTTAATCGAAACGGTTTTAGATTTTTTAATTGTTGGATTTACAATTTTTTTAGTCGTCAAATTTATCAACAGATTAAGAGCCAAGGCAGATGACGTGCAAGATGTGACCGTGCCCACGCCTGTAGATGTCGAGCTGTTGTCAAAAATCAAGGACTTATTAGAAGAACAAAACAAGGTTTTGTCTAAGAAGTAATGGTCTTAGCGTGTAATCTGGAGACATACTTCCCAATGACATCAAACTCTAAATTTACCACAGACCCAATTTTAAAGTGTTTAAAATTGGTGTGTTCATATGTGTATGGAATAATGGCCACGCTAAAGCCATTGTTTTTAGAATCTACAACGGTTAAACTGACACCATTAACAGTCACTGATCCTTTTTCAATAGTAATATTTCCAAGATTGGACTCATATTCAAAATCATAGGTCCAACTGCCATTTTGAGATTGAACATTTACGCAGGTCCCTATTTGATCTATATGACCCTGCACCATGTGACCATCTAAGCGATCGCCAAGTTTTAAGCCGCGTTCGAGGTTTACAATGGCACCTTCTGTCAAGTTGTTCAAGTTGGTTTTATCCAAAGTTTCTTTGATGGCTGTTACGGTATACGAGTTTGGATTGCGCTTGACCACGGTCAAGCAAACGCCGTTATGAGATACGCTCTGGTCAATTTTCAACTCTGAGGCCAAACGGCTCTGGATTGTTAAATGTAAATTGCTCGCTTCTCTTTCAAGAGATTCAACGATGCCTAAATCTTCAATTATTCCAGTAAACATCCTTTTAATTCGTTAAATTTGTAAATTCAAAATTACAAACATTATACATCACTTTTGATGCTTAAAGATAAAAAAATAAAAGTCGGGTTTTCTATTGGAGATTTAAATGGCATTGGGGGCGAGTTGATTGTTAAAACGCTTCAAGACAAACATCTATTAGAATTCTGTACGCCTATTATTTATGCATCTTCAAAAATGATTACTTTTTTAGGGGCACACTTCGAAGCCCCTTTTCGGATTAACGGAATTCAAAAGGCCCAAAGCGCCCTGCCCTCAGAAATAAATGTACTGGACGTTTGGACAGAGACCGTGAACATTACATTTGGGGAACCCACTATAGAAGCAGGCCGTTACGCCATTTTATCTTTAGAAGCTGCGGTTAAAGATCTACAATCAGCCGCTATTGATGTTTTGGTCACGCCCCCCATAAACAAACACAATATTCAATCGGATACTTTTCAGTTTCCTGGGCACACAGACTACCTCAATCAACAATTGGAGGGGGACAGTCTTATGTTTATGATTTCCGATACGCTCAGAATCGGGCTTTTGACAGATCATCTTCCCATCGCAGAAGTGGCTTCTCAAATCAATGAAACCCTTATTTGTAAAAAAGTTGAAATCATAAATCATAGTTTAAAATACGATTTTGGAATTATCAAACCCAAAATAGCGGTACTGGGGCTAAATCCTCATGCCGGAGACAATGGTGTCATTGGATTTGAAGACGACAAGGTTATAAAACCTACATTGCAGCGCCTTAAAGACGATGGTATTGATGTTGATGGTCCTTATTCAGCGGACAGCTTTTTTGGTTTAGATGCTCATAAAAACTTTGACGCCGTTCTAGCGGCCTACCACGACCAGGGCCTGATTCCCTTTAAAACCTTCACTTTTGGGTCTGGAGTCAATTTTACGGCTGGGCTCAATAAAGTTCGAACTTCTCCAGACCATGGCACTGCTTATGAAATTGCTGGCCAAGGCACTGCCAATATCGATTCTTTTAGAAAGGCGATTTATTGTGGGATTGATATTTTTAGACAAAGGCAATTCGTTAGGACAGACAATCAAATTTAAATAAGTCATCTTCTTAAAATTAGAAACTTAAAAAGATGAAGCCCAGATAAAGTAAAGCTTAATAAAAATTTATATATTTGCACGCTTAATTATGTTGACTGATGAAGCCATTAAAAGCATTTGACATACAATTTGTAGGCTTAAAGCTTGGATCACATCAGTATGAATACAAAATTGAGCAGACGTTCTTTGAGCTTTTTGAATTTGAGGATTACAACAGTGTTGATGTCAAAATAATGCTTCAGCTAGAAAAAAAGACGACCCTTTTAGAGTTGCAGTTTTTGGCTAAAGGCTTTGTAAACGTCAATTGTGATGTCACGAACGAGCCTTACAACCAAGCCATTCAATCCGAATTTAGCCTGGTCGTAAAATTTGGTCATGAATACAATGACGACAATGAGTCAATTTTAGTCATTCCACATGGTGCTTATGAAGTGAATGTGGCACAATACATTTACGAACTCATTGTTTTAGCCGTTCCTCAAAAACGAATACATCCTGGAGTTGAAGACGGTAGTTTAGACTCAGATATACTCAAAACGCTTGAAAAATTTAGCCCAAAAGGGCCAAAAGAAAACAATTCTGACAAGGACACGGATCCGCGCTGGGATTCATTAAAAAAATTATTAACGGATAAATAACTGAAAAATGGCACATCCAAAGAGAAAAATCTCAAAAACAAGAAGAGATAAAAGGCGAACACATTACAAGGCGACCACACCACAGATCGCTACTTGTCCTACAACTGGAGAGCCACACCTCTATCACAGAGCCCACTGGCATGAAGGAAAGTTATATTACAGAGGCCAAGTGCTTATTGACAGCACCTCTACTGAAGAGACTGTAGCTTAAAAACTTACATTTTTAGAACCCATTATAAAAACGCTCTTTGAGCGTTTTTTTTTATTTTAGAAAAAATCCATTTTTTGGCTGTTTTTGACTAAAAATCAGTATTTTTGACGTGATTTTTGATGATTTTAACCAATTTTAGCCAAAAAAAATCATTTTTTAAAAAAAGCATATGAGTAATATCTCAGCAGCCATAACCGCTGTAGGCGCATACGTTCCCGAATTTGTACTTACCAATCCTATGTTAGAGACCATGGTGGAGACCAATGATGATTGGATTACCACCAGAACTGGTATTAAGGAGCGAAGAATTTTAAAAAAAGAAGGAAAAGGCACCTCTTTTTTAGCGATCAGAGCTGCTAAGGATCTTCTTCAAAAATCTGGGGTTGACCCTTTGACCATTGACCTTGTAGTGGTAGCGACTGCAACGCCAGACATGAAAGCCGCTTCTACTGCCTCATATACAGCCACACAAATAGGCGCCACCAATGCCTTTTCTTTTGATATGGACTCTGCTTGCTCCGGTTTTCTTTTTGGGATGTCCACTGCTGCGCGATTTATAGAATCTGGCCGTTATAAAAAAGTACTACTCATTGGTGCTGATAAAATGTCATCCATTGTAAATTATAAAGACCGAGCAACTTGTATCATTTTTGGCGATGGCGCTGGTGCGGCACTTTTCGAGCCAAATGATGAAGGCCTTGGCGTACAAGACGAATATTTACGAACTGATGGTTCTGGTCGAGAATTTTTACAAGCTACTTATGGCGGCTCTTCAAACGCCATTACACATGAAGTTTTGGACCGCGGGGGTCATTATGCATTTCAAGAAGGAAAAACGGTTTTTAAAAATGCCGTTTTTAACATGGCAGACGCCACCACAAAAATTATGGAACGCAATCAATTGAACAAAACAGATGTGCAATGGTTGGCGGCACACCAAGCCAATAAAAGAATTATCAATGCCACGGCAGAACGCATGGAAATTAGCCAAGAAAAAGTGATGATGAACATAGAGAAATATGGCAATACAACGTCTGCAACATTACCGTTGTTGTTAAACGATTACGAGACCCAACTCAAAAAAGGAGATACAGTCATTTTTGCTGCTTTTGGTGGTGGATTTAGCTGGGGGTCTATTTATTTAAAATGGGCCTATACAAAAACTAATAACTAACATAAATTAAAAACCATATTATGAATTTAAAAGAAATTCAAAACCTTATTAAATTTGTAGCCAAGTCTGGCGCAAGTGAAGTGAAATTAGAAATAGAAGATGTCAAAATCACCATCCGAACAGGAGGTAGTGAAAAAACTCAATTTCAGCAAATGACGCTTCCTGTATCAGTGCCACAAGCGCCACTCCCACAGGCTATACCAGTAACGGAGACAATTGTAGATGCGGAACCTGTCGCTGAAGTTCCAACCTCGGATGATTCAAAATACATTACCATCAAGTCTCCAATCATTGGCACTTTTTACAGAAGGCCTTCTCCCGATAAACCAATTTTTGCTGAAGTGGGTCAAACCATTGCTGAAGGCGATGTGCTTTGTATCATTGAAGCCATGAAGCTTTTCAATGAAATTGAATCTGAGGTGTCAGGAAAAATTGTAAAGATTCTCGTTGACGATTCTTCACCAGTAGAGTTTGATCAGCCACTTTTCTTGGTGGATCCGTCATAACTTTAAATTTTAGAATTACAGTTTAACATAAAATAACAATAAGTTATGTTCAATAAAATATTAGTTGCAAACCGCGGTGAGATTGCGCTGAGAGTCATAAGAACGTGTAAGGAAATGGGCATTCAGACTGTAGCGGTTTATTCTACTGCCGATGCAGAAAGTTTACATGTGAAATTTGCTGATGAAGCGGTCTGTATTGGTCCACCATTGAGCACGGAATCCTATCTAAATGTGGCCAATATTATTTCTGCTGCAGAAATTACAAATGCCGATGCGATACATCCAGGTTATGGGTTTTTATCTGAAAATGCTCGATTTTCAAAAATATGTGAAGAGCATGGCATTAAATTCATTGGTGCTTCTGCTGAAATGATTGACCGCATGGGTGATAAAGCCAATGCAAAAGCGACTATGAAAGCTGCAGGAGTACCATGTGTTCCAGGAAGTGACGGGGTGATTGAGACTTTTACCGATTGTAAAAAAGTTGCCAAAAAAACCGGATATCCAGTAATGTTGAAGGCTTCCGCAGGCGGTGGAGGAAAGGGGATGCGTGCTGTTTGGAAGGAACAAGACCTTAAGGATGCGTGGGATTCAGCACGTCAAGAATCTAAGGCAGCTTTTGGAAATGACGATATGTATATGGAAAAGCTCATTGAAGAGCCACGGCATATTGAAATCCAAATTATAGGCGATTCCAATGGAAATGCTTGTCACCTTTCTGAGCGAGATTGCTCAATTCAAAGACGCCATCAAAAACTAACGGAAGAAGTGCCTTCCCCGTTTATGACGGTTGCACTAAGAGAAAAAATGGGCGCTGCCGCTGTAAAAGCCGCCGAATTCATAAAATATGAAGGTGCTGGAACGGTAGAATTTTTAGTGGATAAACACCGAAAGTTCTATTTCATGGAAATGAATACCAGAATACAGGTGGAACACCCGATCACTGAGCAGGTCATCGATTTTGACCTCATCAGAGAGCAAATTATGGTGGCTTCAGGTGTACCAATTTCAGGCAAAAACTATACTCCAAACTTGCATTCTATAGAATGCAGAATCAATGCGGAAGACCCTTTTAATGACTTTAGGCCATCACCTGGAAAAATCACAACCCTGCATTCTCCTGGAGGACATGGGGTAAGATTAGATACGCATGTTTATGCCGGGTATACCATTCCACCGAATTATGATTCAATGATTGCCAAGTTGATTACCACGGCGCAAACTCGGGAAGAGGCTATTAACAAAATGAAAAGAGCTTTAGACGAGTTTGTCATTGAGGGTATAAAAACGACCATCCCATTTCAAAGACAACTGATGAATCACCCTGTTTATATTTCAGGAAATTATACCACAAAGTTTATGGAGGATTTTATTATGGAATCGGAAGATTAAAACTTAAAAACTTCGAATTATTTTCGGAGTTTTTTTTATTCTTTTAAATTTAGGGTATGAATTTATCCTATTGGGAACAAAAAGAATGGTTAGCAGATATTGATTTCGCTATCGCAGGAAGCGGCATTGTAGGGCTGAGCACCGCGTTATTTTTGAAACAGCGTTTCCCGGAATCAAATATTATACTTCTTGAAAAGGGAATCTTACCACAGGGTGCCAGTACCAAGAATGCAGGATTTGCTTGTTTTGGAAGTTTAAGTGAAATTCTACAAGACTTAAAAACACATTCAGAAAAAGAAATTTTAGAATTGGTGCAAAGCAGGGTTCAAGGCTTGCAATTGTTACGACAATCTCTTGGAGACATCAACATGGATTTCAAAGCTTATGGCGGCTATGAATTGTTTTTGGAAAAAGACAGTGCTGTTTATGAAAACTGCTTGGAAAAAATGAGCGAAATAAATGCCCTGCTTTTTTCTATTTTCAATGCTGATATTTATCATCTTGTAGGCGATAGATTTCAATTTTCAAAGGTTAAAAAAAAATACGTTTACAATAAATTTGAAGGCCAATTGGACACAGGCAAAATGATGTACGCTTTACTAAAAAAGGTGCAGAATTTAGGTGTGAAAATACTAAATAATGTTATAGTTGAATCCTATGAAGAAACGAATCATTCAGTTCAAATCAAAACAGATGCTTTTGAATTCAATGCTAAAAAAATTATTTTAACAACCAATGGTTTTACAAATACATTACTGCCCACTGATACAAAGCCCGCTCGCGCTCAGGTTCTCATCACAAAGCCCATTTCCAATCTTGAAATCAAAGGAACGTTTCATTTAGATTGTGGCTATTATTATTTTCGAAATATTGACCAGCGTATTCTCTTAGGCGGTGCCCGAAATTTAGATATAGTGGGTGAAACCACAACTTCTTTAGCAACTACAGCCAAGATTCAAAACGAATTGGAAAGGCTTTTGAGTCAAGTTATTTTACCAGGCAAAGATTTCGAAATTGACCAGCGTTGGTCAGGGATCATGGGAGTAGGCTCTCAAAAAAAGCCTCTTGTTTTTCAGGTATCGGACCGTATTTTTGCTGGTGTTCGCATGGGTGGTATGGGTATCGCTATTGGCAGTAGTGTTGGAAAACAGCTTTCTGGACTTATTGCATAAAAAAAAGGCGGCTTTTAAAAACCGCCTTTTTATCAATTCACTTCAAAATTGATTTTCAGATTGACTCTAAATTCATCCACTTCGCCACCGCTAATAGTTGCACTCTGGTCTTGAACATAGACTGAGCGAATATTTTTAAGCGTTTTAGAGGCTTGTTGAACGGCTTTTTTTGTGGCATCTTCCCAACTTTTGTTGGAATTAGACAGCACTTCGATTACTTTTAAGATTCCCATAGGTTTTAGGATTTGAGGTTATAAAAAATTTGAATTTTAAAGATAACAAATAATTTCAAATCTAACCATTAACCGCCTCAACACTTTCAATTTTTGGTCCCATCATTTCTTTGAGCATATTTTCAATTCCATTTTTTAGTGTAAATGTGGAGGAAGGACAGCCACTACAAGCTCCTTGTAAAATCACTTTAACGAGCTTTGTTTCAGGGTCATATGATTCAAAGGCGATGTTTCCGCCATCACTGGCCACCGCTGGACGAATGTACTGTTCTAAAATATTTATAATTTCTTTGGAGGTGTCATCAAGGTTATCGTAGGCTTGATCTAGCTGAGCTGAGGTTTTTTCCAAGTGCTCACTCGCATTATTAGTAACCATTTCCTTTTTCGCTTCCATATAATTTTTAATAAATGTTCGAAGTTCAAGTGTAATCTCTTCCCATTCAATAATATCAAATTTCGTGATAGAAACATAGTTTTTATCTAAAAAAACAGATTTTATAAAAGGAAACTGAAACAGTGCAGTCGCAAAAGGAGAGAGCTTGGCATCCTCAATCGAGTTGAATTCAAAGGGGGCAGGCACCAAGTTTTTGTTGCCGACAAACTTAAGAACACTTGGGTTTGGTGTACTTTCGGCATAAACGGTTACCGCTTCTTTTTTTTGAGGTTTCTCTGTTGTAATCGCGCCACCTTTATTGAGGTAGGATTCGATTTGTGAGGCCACTTCAACTTTAACCGCCTCCCAATCAACAATATCATAACGCTCAATGGCCACAAAGTTGCCAGAGATATAGACTTTTTTTACAAAAGGTAAGTAGAACAACTGCTGTGCCAGTGGCGAATCCTTAGCGTCATCAATGTTTGAATATTCAAAACTATCGTATTGCGTCAGAAATTGATTGGCTTCAAATTTTAAAATTTTAGGATTGCTTGTTTCTTGTGGAGAAATTTTAAAATCAGACATGTTTTTTTTTCAAAGATACTAAACGATTTAAAAACCCAATTTAGTGATGCATTTTAATTGATTTCCTTTTAGTTATCAAGATTCAAAAACATTTCAATATATTTGAGAAGAAACCAATCTAATTTGAAAAAATCAGCCAGCTTTTTTTACCCTTTTTTGTTGAATTTTATTTTTGCTCAAGGTGCTGCTACATGCGGCTCTACAATTTATGATTCTGGGGGTCTGAATGGTAATTATAGTAACAATGAGCTTATTTCTACAACTGTATTCCCCGATAATCTTGGCGATAAAGTAAGGTTTGAATTTATTTATTTTGAAACGGAAGAGAACTTTGACACTTTAACTGTTTATAATGGAGACACCACAGCAGCTGATGTTTTTGGAGTCTTTAGCGGGGATGTAATTTCTCCATCCTTTATTTCGACACATCCCACAGGGGCGCTTACTTTTGTTTTTGATAGTGACTCAAGTGTTAACTTTGGAGGTTATGAGATTTTAGTATCATGCCTGCAAATAAGCCAAGATCAATATGTCTCCGTTGATCAATCAACCTATACTGTTAATCAATTGGTTGAAGATGTTTTAATTAATAGTTCATGTGCAGAAATATCAAATATTGTTTCTTCAACTGGATCAGATTTTGGTTCTGTTAATGGTATTGGATATTTTTCGGGTAACGAATCTAGTTTCCCTTTTTCAGAGGGAATGATACTGTCCACAGGTAATGCTGCACTTGCCGCTGGCCCAGAGACATCTATTCAAGGCAATTATGATACACTTGAATGGGGTGGTGCCTTAGATCTCACAAATGAAATACCTGACCACAATAACTCTAATGATGCAACTTTCATCCAGTTTGATTTTATACCACAGGCAAGCTCGATAAGTTTCAATTTTATATTTGCATCTGAGGAATATGGGACTTTTCAATGTGGTTACACAGATGCTTTTGCATTTTTATTAACCAATAATCAAACAGGACAAACCACCAACTTGGCATTGGTCCCTGGAACTGCAGATCCAATTTCAGTCACAACCGTGAGAGATGGTCAATATAATTTTTTATGTGGATCTGTAAACGAACAGTATTTCGCATCTTATTATGGAAATGGAGGTGATATCCCACTAAACAGCCCAACTAATTTTATCGGCTACACTGTGAGTATGGAAGCACAGTCTCAAGTTATTCCAAATTCTTCTTACACCATAAAGCTTGTAATTGCAGATTACTTTGATAATAATTATGATTCTGCGGTTTTTTTAGAAGCAGGAAGTTTTGACTTGGGTGGAAATTTAGGAGAAGATATTACAATTCAAGCTGGGACCGCGCTCTGCGATGGAGGGGCAATAACTTTAGATTCTCAATCGCCGGAAGCTAATCATATTTGGTATTACAATGGGGTTGAAATCACAAGTGAATCAAGCTCCACTATTGATGTTACACAGGAAGGAACTTATTCAGTTGATATAATTTACGGCGCAGGTTGTTCTGCTTCAGATTCAATTCTAATTGAATACAAACCATTACCCCAAATTTACAATAGTATAGATTTAGTTAATTGTGATTCAGCTGCATCTGGTTTTGATTTAACTGAAAATGACACACTTATCTTAGGGCCTCAAAATCCAAATGAGTTTAATATTTCATATCACTTATCCATTGAACATGCAGAGAACGATTTAAACCCTATAATTAATAATCTTACAAATTTCCCTACAAGCGACCCCAATACTACCATATATATTAGAGTTGAAGACGCAATTACTGAAACCTGTTTTGTTACAGAATCATTTAATTTAATAAAAAGCGGTCCTGACGAGCCTACGGGTGAAACAGTACAAATTTTTTGCTCTACAGCAACCGTAGCTGATTTAATAGTCACAGGCGATAATATCCAGTGGTATGATGCAGCATCTTCTGGGAATCTATTAGCTCTAACTGCAGCACTTAATAACGGACAAGTGGTTTATGCCTCTCAAACGGTTGCCGGATGTGAAAGTTTAGAGAGATTGGCAGTTACAATATCTTTCCAAGATACCGATCCACCGCTGGCAGATTTAGATCCATTGCCACAGCTCACAGCGCAGTGTGAATTAACGGCATT
>ERZ1048068.1092-NODE-1092-length-21851-cov-15.947422_pt1 | contig 21851 bp, 30 predicted proteins | sample MGYA00383098_ERZ1048068 | MGnify/ENA primary metagenome ERZ1048068 (study PRJEB29581, sample SAMEA5548368) | metagenome | biome: marine; feature: coastal; material: water | depth 1 m | study: Short-term variability in the microbial, nano- and picoplankton... | reverse complement strand
TACGAAATAGGAAATTATTTGAAATGGATGGTTTAGAAAAGGATATTGATTTTGGAATATATGATTTCGGTACTGAAAGAACTTTAGAAGATTACGAAAGATACGCAGGAATTTCATTTAAAAAACGAGCGGTCCAACAATATACACTTGATAGTAATTTTGCACCAAACCCACCTTTATTTGGTGAAGAGTTTGATGATTCCTTTTTATCGATATTTAAACATTGTATAGACATTCATAAACCAACATTCGATAAAGATATGGATTATGATTTTTGGGCGGTAATTTTTGAAGATGAGGATGGTAAACCACTCGACCGTAAAGATATGAGTATAAGTGAAATAAATGGGTTTTTAACCACACCCGATGATTGGGTAAAAATATGGAGAGAATTCAATACTGAGAAAAAACCTCATAAATGGATCGTTTGGCCACACTCAAAGACAAAAGAGTGGTTAGATAAAATAGAAGGAAATTTATAATGAAGAAAGCACTATTAGGAGTAGCAAACAACTTGAGAAGTAACTTACAAAAAGTTACATTATGGTCAAACAGTTTTAAAAATGTAACCGATGGTGAAGTAATATTATTACTTGCCAATGGAACTGAAGACGATCTTTCGGTATGTAAGGACTTAGGGATTACATCACACTTAGTAACAATAGAGGATGAATGGTATTTTAACCATAAGAGATTAGAACACACATTAAACTTCTTAAAGACAACGGATATTGATCTATTCATGATTACGGATGTTTTTGATGTTGTATTCCAAGGAGATCCTTTTGAACTAATGGATTTAGACAATTATGATGTATTTGCTGGTGGTGAAGGTGTTGATATTAACCAAGAACCATGGAATATGGATAATATTGGTAAAATATTTCCTCAGTACCGTGATGGATGTGTGGGTGTTGAGATTACTAATTCGGGAATTATTGGAGGTAAGACACAACCATTACTTAAGACTTATGAGAGAATGTTTGAGTTATGTGAAGAAGGGTCTAATGATCACAACATAAAAGATCAGGCGGCGTTTAATGTTATGATTTCACGTAATGAGATTCCTCGTTTTAAAAGATTTAACCTTGATGAAGGTTGGGCCATGCATTGCGCAGTCTCAGGACCTACCGAATTCTTTGTTAAATGGGGGTTTAATAATAATTTAAAGTATGGTGTACCACAAATGTTAAACGACTTTATTTGTACATCTGAGGGTGTTCCATTTAGAGTTGGTCACCAATTCAACCGTGTACCCGAATGGCACGACATAATCAATAAAAAATATAATATAGTATTTGAAAAAGATGTCCACAGATAAATTAAATAATACCGCAGTCGTAATATGTTCATACCACAGAACCTTTGAGGGTGATGGTAATAAAACAATACGTTCATTTTATAATGAGAATTTCCCGAACTTTTACCTTCTATTTGATGACCACCATGGTCATACGGAAGACTATGTTTCTGAACAATATGGAGGACCTAACGTATGTTTATACAATGATCAAGATTTTGAAAAATATGGTTTTAATAAAGAAATAAGTACGTTTCATTTTTGGGGATCACATCAAAATCCGAAATACTTTTACGCACACTTCAGGATGTTAACCTTTTACTTGAAAAACCCAAACTATGAATATTATTGGTTTTTCGACGATGACGTTCAATTCGAAGGTGATTTAAAACAATTTTTATCTAATTACTCGGACGTTGATGATGACTTTTTGGTTATACAAGCATTTAAAAAGGATGAATATCGTGAGTTCCCCAACATTTCGGTAATTAATTCAAGAATGGAAGGTTCGAGAGGTCATTGGTTAGGTCATTGTCCAGGTCCTGGTGACAAGTTTAAGAGTAACGAAAAACATATTGGTTCATTCTTTCCTATTGTAAGGTTCTCAAAAGAATCTATGGACCACCTACTTCAATTACATAAAGAAGGTTACTATGGTTATTCGGAAGGTTTCGTACCCACATCATTAGCGTCGGACGGTTTCAAGGTATCATCTATGATGGATGAATTCAATAACTATTATTTAGAGAATAACGACTGTGTTATAAAACACAAGGGAAGTAAATTTACATGGGAATGGCTATAATAAAAAAACCTGTCATAGTAATGGCATTATACGATATTGGAAGAGATAATTGGGATAGTTTTAATCTTTCATATAACACATATTTGTGGTGGATGAAAAACACATTATCATTAGATGCTGATTTTGTAATTTACACAGAAGATAAGTTTGTTGAAGAAATAACAAAAAATCGTAAGGAGTTCGACCCTAATCTAACAAGGACTGTAATTATTAATAAACCACTTGAAGAGTTGACTGCGTATAAACGACACAACTCAAGATTAGAAACCTTAATGTATTCCGATGAGTTTAAAGAAAAGGTTCATCATCAAGTACCTGAAATGACAAAACCATTATACAACATCATTATGTTTAATAAAATGGATTTCATTAAGGATTCCAAAGATAAAAATTACTTTGATGGTGATATGTTTATTTGGGCCGATGCGGGTGGTTTAAGAGAGTCAATAGATAATTATGTTGGTAAGAAGTGGCCCGATTTAGATAAAATCAATGGTTTGGACAATACAAAGGTTACGTTCTTTAGTCATAGTCATGACTTTGACATTGATAACCCTGAGTTCCATTCAATGTCACAAATAAGACATATACAGGGAACTGCATTCTTTGTACCTAAAAATTGTGTAGATGACTTGTATATTGAATTTAATAGAAGTGTTGAAGACTCAATAAGTAATGGGTTTATCGGAAGTGATGAGAAGGTTTTTGATTTAACATATGTAAGAAATAAAGAGAGGTACCATTTTGTTAAATGTACTTGGAGAGAATATTATGGAATTTTTGAATAATGAATATTAAAGTTTTAACAACAACATGGTCTCACGAATCAACATCAAATATTGAAAAGACCACACTGTACAAATCATTTAAGAAATTTAACCCACATAGAGACATTGTACATCATCACTTTAACCGAGGTCATTTTTGGAAAGAAGAAAGTGAATTTGCAAATAAATTTGGTAGGGAAAGTGAATATTTACTTTACAAGATCTTTCTTTGGAGAGATATTGTGAGGGAAGTTGACTCAGATTATATTATTTTTTGTGATGCTAATGATGTGGTATGTTTAGGTGATGTGGGAGAATTGATAGGACAATACGATTTGGACAATTTCGTAATTGTCGGTCATGAAAAAAATCAGTGGCCTACCATGGAAGCGAAATCAACATGGCCAGATTATAACGACTATAACATATACGACACACAACATCGTAAGTTTTTAAATTCGGGTATGATACTTGCAAGTAAAGAAAAATACGTCGAACTTTTAGATAGTATGGTTGACAATGTTATGTCAAAAGGTATTAAAACATTTAATAATGATCAAGGTGTATTCACTTACTACTATAACACATTGGTAGAACCTAAAATTAAACTTGATTATTCAAACACTTTTGTAGTGAATACATTTTCAAGATCACATGACGAATATGAGTTAATTGGTGGAAGATTAAAATCAAAGAAAAACGGAACATCACCATTGTTTGTTCATGATAACGGTTGGAATCATGGGAGTCCGAGATATTTAAATCACTTTGAACTAAAGAGGTTATTTATTGACAGTTACCCAAGATTAAAAGACATATCTAAAGAACGACCAATAACGAGTACTCACAAAGATTATTTAATTCGTTTAAAGGAAGAATTTAACTTTGATCCTTCTATAATTTACGACGTAGGAGCATGTGTTAATCATTGGAATACATTGTCTAAAGAGGTTTGGCCAAATGCAACTCACTACTTATTTGAGGGGATGGAAGAATCTGAAGATATATTCTTAGAGGGGAATGATCAATACGAAATAGGGGTGTTTAGTGATCAAGACAATAAAGAGGTAACTTTTTATAAAAATGTCACATATCCTGGTGGTAATTCTTACTACATGGAAAACCCCGAACAGAGTAGTATGGCGGACGTATTGTTTAATAACCCATCTAATCAATTTAAGAGACTTACAAAGACTTTAGACACTGTTAGGGGTAAACGAGGGTTTCCATACCCACAACTACTTAAAATCGATGTACAGGGTTGTGAGGTTGATATCTTAAGGGGATCGACAGACATTTTACAACACGTAGAACATTTGATTGTTGAGTTACAACATGTAGAATATAATTTAGGTGCACAGTTGGCACATGAGAGCATACCAATTATCGAATCTTTAGGTTTTGAGTTAGTCACACCTAAATTTTCATTATCGAGTCACGCAGATGCTGACTATCATTTTAAACGTAAACATTAATGGGATTACCAAACATTGCACTTCACCAACACCACAACGCGACTTTAGCGGTTGAAAAAGATGGTGATATAGTTGAAATTATAGAATTTGAAAGATTCATAAACCTGAAAAACGCAAGTCATGAATTCTTTCAACCAATACATTGTAAGGATTATATTCTACAACACATCTATGATTACTTAAAAAGTACACATGGATTTACAGAATATGATAATTTTATAATTGGTCAAGGGTGGAAAGAGGTACCTCAAAGATATAGAGATATTTTCCCATCAAATAATTACATTGTAGATGAGAGACATCATCCATCACACGCATCAAGTAGTCTTTACCAATCACCACACAATGAAGCACTAATCATTTCTTTTGATGGTGGTTCTAATGACGGTTTTTTTAATTTCTTTCATGGGGTTAAGGGACAAGAATTGGAGTTGGTTAAAAACTATTCAATTGATTTAGGTAGTCATTACCATTTAATCGGTCTGTTTTGTGAAGACATAAAACATTATGAACAACTTACGGCAGCGGGAAAGGTATTGGGTTTACAATCATATGGTAACGTTAGAGAAGAGTGGATACAACCACTAACTAAATTTTTTAGGTCTAACATACCATATTTCAGTAACTTAGAGCAGAAGAAAATAGACTTATCAACTGAGATGGGTATTCCTTTTGACGAACAAAACAAATTAAAGGGTCAAGAACAATATGACTTTGCACGAACAGCTCAAGAAGTATTTGAAACAATTTTCTTCGAATCTTCCGACTCTGTTATTCGAGAGTATAACCTACCAATCATACTTACGGGTGGTTGTGCTTTAAATATAGTTTTAAATACTAAGGTTAAGAACCGTTATCCTGATTTAGAGGTTTTTGTGGCTCCTAATTCAAGTGATAGTGGATTACCAATTGGTTTGTTATGTAACTTAATTAAACCAACCGAAGTAATCGATGTGACATATAAAGGTGTTGACGCTTTGGATAAGTTCTTACTAATGGAGTATGTTAATGAACGTAACGGTAGAAAAGTTGAAATTGAGGCAATCGTACAAGATTTAGTTAATCAAAGAATTTTAGGATTAATTCAGGGTAAATCAGAACACGGTCCAAGAGCATTAGGTAATAGAAGTATTCTGTGTTCACCCATACCGTTGAACATGAAAGATACTTTAAATCATAAGGTCAAACATAGAGAGTGGTTTAGACCCTTTGCCCCAATTGTAAGGTTAGAGGATGTTTCTGAATATTTTGAATGGGAAGGTGAGAGTAGATGGATGAATTTTTGTCCTAAAGTGAAAGAGGAATGGAGAGATCGTTTACCCGCAATAACACATGTTGATGGTACAGGACGAGTACAAACTGTAACTAAAGAACAAAACCCTTTAGTGTATGATATAATAACACGTTTTAAAGAAAAGACAGGTATTGGTGTTTTAGTAAACACATCATTTAATGTAGACAGAAAACCGATAACCTCTTCTTACAAGGATGCGTTTAAAGTCTTTGATGAAACACAACTTGACCGATTATACTTAGATGGTTATTACTTCGTAAAATAAAAAAATCCCTCTATTTCGAGGGATTATCTTTTTGGTTAGGTACTTTCACACCTTTCTTAAGTTCATCTTTAGCCGCGTTGTGACTTCTAATTGCTTGTTTGTGTTTGTCTTGGATTTTTTTCTTTTCCTCATCTGACATTCCAAATATTCCCATAATTTCTTATTTTTTATTAATATAACACTTATATTGATTAAAGTAAAGTCTTGGTTTTACTATTAATTAGTTCACGATTTAAAACCCTAAAACATTCGTTAAAACCATCAACCTCTATTTCATCTCTTGTTTGACGAGTTTCTTGTTTAGGAAATGATCCTCGACCATCACTTAATGAAATAGTGTAGACCCATTGGTAAGGTCCTAATCTTTCAACATTTAAAAACACACTTTCTTTGTCGAAAAAAAAGAATAATCTTTTTGTGTCGAATACGTCTAATGTGCTCACACCAATAACCCCTACATAGGGGAACATAACTTCAACAAACCTTCTATAGGAATGAGGATAGTCTTTTTTTATTTTCTTCCACTGAATCATACTTTAATATAGGAATAATTAAAATTATTGTATATTTATTAGTATGAATATTAAGATTACTAAGTCTCAATTAATAAATATACTCAACGAAGAGAAACTTTCTGATGAAGAAAAATTCTCTTTAATAGATGCTGGTTTAAGAACAATAGCTTCGAATAGTGATGATCCAGCAATTGCCGCACTTGGTGATTTGATTATTTCTAAACAATTAGGTAATATAGACAAAAATGACGATGACTATATGGATACGGTTGGAGATCTATTACCTTTAGACCCTGGTTTTAGGGTATCAAGTGGATTTGGTCCAAGAAACATAGGTGGTGGAGCATCAAAAAATCATGGAGGTATTGATTTGGCAGTACCATCAGGGACTCCTGCTTACGCAGTTGCAAATGGTGTTGTAAAATCATCAAAAAACGCTAAAGGTGCCTGTGGTGGTTTTATTAAAATTAAACATAAAAATTACACAACAAAGTATTGTCATATGACTGTTTTCGATATAGTGAAAAAAGGTGATAAAGTGACAAAGGGACAACTCATTGGTAAAACAGGTGGTACTAAAGGTGGTAAATACGCGGGTAATTCTCAGGGACCACATTTACATTACGAAGTATCAAGAGGAGGAAGAAAACTCGACCCCGCAAGTGTACATAGAGGTCTCGCATAAATTTTTTATAGATATCGACATAATTATATGATATTCACAATTATATAATATGGAGATTATTGAAACTTATTTTGACGAAGACGAACATATCTTAGAGGTTAGGTATAGTACCAACCCTGAAACTGATTACTTTAGATCAGTAAAATTAACAAAAGACGACATAAAGTATCACTCACCAATAATCATTGATGATGATGAGATAACTGATCTTGAGGATGATTCATTAATTGAAATCCTTGAAAGTTATTTCTATCAAAATGAAATGGGTGAAGAAGAACTTTTGTAGTATTTATTAGTATGAGTTTTTTAGAAAGACACAAACAAGAGAAGTTAGTCACATTCGTAAAGTTTGTGAAAGACAAGTTAGAACTAAAGAAAATACCAACCATTAAACTTTTAAATGGTAGAGGTGAGTTAAAAACGACTGCACTTTACAATTACTCTAATCCTGAAAAAGTAATTAAAGTAAATGCAAAAAATAGACACATCGTCGATGTTATGAGAAGTGTCGCACATGAGATGGTTCATCACAAACAATTTGAAGATGGGAGATTAGATGGTCCCACACCACCTGACATTGGTGGTGACATTGAAGATGAAGCAAATTCATTAGCTGGTCAATTCATAAAAATGTTTGCTCAGGAAGACAATACAATATATGACGAATGAAAGATCGATTAGCACTGATATTAGTTTTGGGTATTTTAATATTACTAACTCTTATCGTTGTTGGTGATTTTCTTGTGTCGTTAAAAGAAAGTAGACCCGTTGATGAATCGGTCATTCATTTATTACAAATTACAATTACAGGTCTTATTGGTATTATTGGTACCTATATTGGTATGAAAAAGAACAAATAAAGGGTTGATAAATCAACTATTTTTTTTTACAATAAACTATGGGAGGAAAAAAGGTAGTGGAAAAGAATTTCAGACATTTAGTTGTTATAGGACATCCTGATAAAAAGTCATTTTGTTATAATGGTATATTCAAAACCATTACGAGACAACTAACTAAACACAAAGAAACATTTGAGGTTATTGATTTGTACAATGATAAACTTCATCGTGACAGAACAGAATTAATCAAAGAATATAAAAAATTAGTTACTTGGTCAACTCACATGTATTTTGTTTCCCCCGTTTGGTGGTTTAGAATGACACCAAAAATGGAAACATTCTTTGATGAGGTGTTCACACCAGGTTTCGCATATAAATTTGTTCCCTTGTTTGGTAAGTATGCTTACCCAAAACCATTTTTAAGTGATAAGAAAGTTAGAACATATATTACACATGGTGCACCAATGTTACCTGTAGTCACCTTATACCTTAACTCAGTTAAGTTAAGATTGGTTATGGGTGTTTATACTTTTGTTTTTGGTTGGAACTTAAATCGATGGAGGAAAACTAAACAATTTTGGTCAGTACCATTTGTGGATAAACACAAAAGAAAAAAGTATCTACAAACTGTGGAAAAAGATATTAAGAGAGATCTTAATTAGTTTTTTTCCATGAACTCACTCAAGGATTTAAATACCCTCAAACTTAACTCCTTATGTTCCTTATCGAATCTATATTTATTTTCATGTACTTTACATGAATGTATTGCGGTTGCATGATCTCGACCTATAAACCTACCAGTCTCTTTATATGTGTAACCAAATCGATATCTCATTATGTGACAGAACAGTTGTCTTGAGTCAACAAAATTAGTAAACCTTTTCTTTGATAATATATCACTCACAGTAACGTTTGGTGATTCATCCGCGACAATTTTAAGTATGTCCAACGGGGTTAAAATTGTTTTCTTCTTAATAAGTGGTTTAACTTTAGGGTCTAAACCTGGATAAACATAAGGACTTGTTTTCATATTAAAATCTATGTAAAGTTATTTCTAAGTGAGATTCAATTGCTTTATCATATTGGTTACCACCAATTAGGATATTAGTGTAAAAGACTTGTGAGGTCAATTTAAGGACGTTTGACGGCATTGCCCCATATGTGTCCACATCAAAGGTATATCGTGTCTTCTGACCCATGTAATCGGTCTCTATCACCGTTTGTTCAGTACAGTAAGTACAGGGAAAATTTATCATCATACTTTCACTACCAATACCATCACTAATTATCAAATTGTAGTAGTCAAATTCCCATTCAGTTGTAGACTCGTCAAATCTACGATTTATAATAACATTCTCATAGTCTTGACTTAAAATTAAATTACCACTACTATCAATTGACTCAACATAAAAATTACTTACGGTTGCTTTAGATTCATCTAAGACAGTTACGTCACTTCCATAATTAACTTCTGTTATTACAACATCAATATCAACTACACTCCATCTACCGTTTAGATTAAGTTGTGGGTTACTAATGTCATCATACTTCTCACATCCGAATAATCCGAATATTAGAAAAAATACTAAATAAAATACTTTTTTCATCTTTTTTTATTTTTACGGGTTTCTATTTTTCCATAGTATGGTTTCTTAGGTCCATACTTGTTTTGTTTTGTGTTCTTCCTATGAGGTACATCAACAGATGTAGGTACCCCAACACGATTCTTATATACTCTTGGACAGTGATAACACGCACAGGACGATAAGAATAGGGTTAATAACATTAAAAGGGTCAATCTCTTTACTTTCATACTACAAATATATATATTTTTTTTGATATCACAACTAATTTCAAATAAATTTTAAAGTATTTATATATTATGAGAATAATGGTGTCCGAAAAACAACTTGAAAATATCCTATCAAACCAACGTGAGATGGGTGAACAAGAAGATGGTACAGATACAGGTACGGGTGATACAGGTGCTGGTACAACCGCAGGATCTAAGAAATGGGAGACAGGAATACAAAGAGGACCCGCAAATCAACTTGCGGTAACTAAGTGGTCGGATACTGTCGGACAATCAACAACAAGAGGAAAAGCAAATCCAATATGGTAAAACAAAAAGGACTAATATTAGAAAGACATAACCAATTAATAGGTTATAGTGGTTATATGAACCCATCTTTACAGATGGTGACAGAAAGAGAACTACCTAAACAAAGACCTTCTTACTTATTCGAATGTCATTTATCTGTTGATGAAAGATATTTTGTAATCAACGATGAGGTATTTGATATTATAGAACAGAAGACATTAGGTTATTTATGGGATTCTATAGACACCTTTAAAACTATATTCGGTAATGTTCAAATTGATAACGCAGAATATAAAGAAATACAAGAAGGAGTTACCAAACTTCCATTAATGGAGAATAAATCAGATCTATATGCAATTCGAGACGTTTTAATAGAATGGACTTGGGCTGGTGTGGGTGATTCCATAGTGGGTGGTGTGAAGGACGCTGGAAAATGGGCAAAGGACACTGTCGTTGATAGTGGTAAAGCAATTGCGAAATTTGCAACTGATTCGTGGGACGGTCTTAAAAAGATGGGTATTGCAATTTCTAAAGGAGATTGGGGTGAGATAATGAGTTTACTTGGTAGAGGTGTTTTATTTATACTGAGGAAATTAAAGGATGCTGCGTACAGTACGTTAGGTATGATAGTAGATGCTATTTTAATTGCCACAGGTATTGGTAAAGGAGCTCAAATGGTTGCGTGGGGTTTAATCACCGCATTAGACGTATATCAAATTGTTAATAATGATTGGCCTGATGGTGACGATAGAGAACAAGTTTGGAAATACTTGGATTTAGGGTTTGATATTCTTGGTTTAGTATTTGCTGGAGTCGCCGCGAAAGGTGCAAGAGCAATATTCAGACCATTACAAGGTTTAAAAGGTAGTAAGTTAGCATCGAAAATTGCTAAAAGTCCTAAACTAAAAGCACTGGTCAAAAAAATACATACGGCATCTAAGAGTGCCGCTGGTAAATTAAAGAGTGTTGCAACTAAAATTAAGACTAAGTGGCCAACAGGTTTCAAATGGATTGGTGGTATACTTGGTGGGTTAGGTAATGTAATTAAAAAACTACAAACTTATTGTGGTAAATTAACTAACCTCTCTAACCTTAATGGTGTTAAAAACATGAAAAATACACCAGGTAAAGGTTTCGTGACAAGGAAAACAGGTATGGATGCTGTTAAGACAGGGTCCAAAGCGGCTGCAGTCGTCGGGGGATTATCCTACGGTATTGAAAAATATAACCAAAGTAAAGGGTCAAACGTTGAATTTAACACTTCTGGTGGTCCAGTACTTGGTGTTGAATTAGATCAGGACACTCTTGATATATAACATATTTATAAAAAAAGAAAACAAATGAAATTACTTAATATTATTAACGAAAACGAGGGACCAATTGACGAAAACCTTGCCCTGATATTTAGAGCGGCCGGTAAAAACCTTAGTAAAGTAAAAGGTGCGTTTGATGACGTTTTCAAATTTGCGGCAGATAGTGGACAACCGTTTTATAAGGCTGGTGGTAAAAAAGGGGGTATTTTTCAATCCTCGGATGAACTCATGAAGGCAATGAAAGCGGGTCAGCTTACTTCCGAGGCGGCAACTCAATTAGCTCAAGGATTACTAAAAACCAATAAGTGTCCGTTGGATATTCAAAAGATGTTAGTTAGTGAAATTGCGTCTGGATCAAATTGGAATAAATTACTTGGTACGGTTAAAACTGAACGGGGTCTCATAAATAGATGGAAGAAAAAACAATATACCGACGAAACGATAGAGCTGATGCTTCAAAAGGCGAAAGATCAAAAAGTAGGACCCTATGGAAAAACAGGTAGTAAATCAGGTGGTAAATCAGGTAGTAACGCAGGTGGTAAAAAATCAACGACTGATGGTGGTAAAGCAGCGACTAATACAAATAAAGTTAAAGATGCTATTGACGCAGGTAAACAACAAGTACAGAACTTACAGACCTTAGTTAAAAAATACCCAATACTTAAAGCGGTGAAGGCAGTTGTAAGTGTTCCACTTTTTGTTTTACGTTGGTTTGGTAAATTTAAACTACTTAAGTGGTTAATTATTTTAGGTGTTGGTGGATTTATATACTTTAATTATGAGGAATGGTTAGCTGGTGGTGGTAAACCAATTGATGATGACACCGATTTTGAACCTGAAATTGACTTTCTTAAGTGTATACTAATCCCTTTGGGAGATGATGATGGTGTTGAAATTAAAAAAGAAAATGATAATCCAGTTGTTTATGTGAAAACAGGAACATCTTACGATGACAAAGGTGGTTTAATCTTTAGAGTTGGTGGATCTGTTGAAACAGGAGATGGTTCTAAAAAAGGTACTTGGTCATGTAATAAATCAGGTCTTAATATTCAGGAACAATCAACAGGAAAAGATATGACATCTAAACAATTGAGTGTTGTGATGGATGACTTGAATGATAATCTTAGTGGTGATTTAATAGATGGTGATTCTACTGATATGGTAGACGCACTTAACATCGTTAAAGGTCTTCAAGGTAAATTTTATAAAAGTGTTTCAGCAATAAAAACATTAAAACACAATTACCCTAAAGTTTACAAAACTTCACTCATAGATGACATTAATAATCTTTCAAACTTAGATTTTGAAGGAATGGAGAAAAAAGAAGAACTTCTTAGTATTCTTGGTTTATCATCGGGAGATTCAGGTGGAAATTCAGGTGGAAATAATAAAGGAGACTCTGACGTAAAGTTTGATGGTAACAAAAAAACAGGTATTTCACACATCACCATTAAATGGAATGATGATAAAGGTGGTGTAACACCTGTTCCTGGCGGTAAGGTAAAGTACGTACAATGTAATGACCTTCCGTTTAAATATGGATGTATTAGTGACAAAATTAAAACAATTCAAAAGTGTTTACCGTCAGAATTAAAGGTAGATGGTTACTACGGACCTAAAACATCTAATGCATTGTGGAACCTCTATCAAGGAAAAGAGAAAGGTGATATAACTAAATCGGTTTACGATAAGATAGTTGCAAAGTGTAATAAAAAAGACAACAAAGTAAAATCCACCAAACCAAGAAAGAAACTTGAGCCTATTACTAAGATAGAACCTAAAGGAATAGAACCTTTAAAACGTTATGACACTGAAATGGTGATATCACAAATAGATCCTGAGAAAATGGCGAAACAAATACAGAAAACCATTGATGGTCGAAGAATTGACCAAATAATTAAGAATGAATTAGAGTATAGTCGTGGTAGGTACGTTCTTAAAATAGATGACGAACTAACCGAAAACCAACTTAAGACAATTAATCTTTACATGGCAACCAAAGGATTCAAAGTACTTCGTAAGAAACGTGAAACTTTAGACGGTAGTAAGTATGTTTGGAAGGCGGATAGTAGAGACGCTAAAAGAATTGCAAGAAGAGAAAGATCAATTAAAAAAGATCAGAATAAAATTGAGGATATAAAAAATAAAGACAATGAATAAAAAATTAATTCAAGAAATGGTAAGAAAGACTCTTAATGAGAGATATACCATAAACAAAACATTTTCTTTAATTTTAGAAGATGAAGAAACTACAGATAATGAAAAATTAGACAATGCAATACAAGCATTGGCCGACTTAGAGAGTCAAGGTAAATCAGATGAGGAGATTGAAGGATCTCTTGACGAAGGTATTACTGACTATCTTAAAAAGTTTTTAATGCCAGGTGGTGATAATGACGCAGAAATTGAAGGTAACGACTTGAGCGGTGATAACCTTGCATCTAAAGGTGGTAGTGGTATTATGTCCCAAGTTAGAGAATATGTTATTAGAAAGATGTTTGGTCTTGTTGGTTTTAATGGTCAATTAGCCAGTGCATTGGCAGCAGGATTTGCTGATTTAGGTATAAACGAAATAATAGGTATGTTTAAGGGTGGTAGTAATTGTGAGAAACACGGTCCTGCTGTTGCAGACGCAGTTATTGAAGCTGTAATTACTTTCTTATCAGGAAGTACTGATAAAAACTCAATGGCGTATAACTTTATGAGAAATACGTTAGGTGAGTATGTTAGAGGTTCTCAAATTGGTGAGGTTATTGCTACTGAAATATGTAATGCAGATATAAAAGGATCCTTATCTTCTTTAACGACTTAGGTTTCAGAAGATTGTATAAAATTTAACAAATAACCTCACTTCGGTGGGGTTTTTTTTTGATCTAACTGATATTTATAATAAGAGGTTGGGACTTTGGTCGGTCTTAAAACTGATAAACGATTATTAACGAAAAGGAGGTGTATATACTTATCTCGGCAAAGGGGTCTAACGACCTCTTTGTTTGTTTACAATAGTTTGTAATTCTCTCATTGTTCTCTCCGCATTTGTCTCTTCTTTTATCGACTTACTTATCTTATATTTTTTTAGGTATTTCTCTTCAAAAGAACTACCAACACCAATTTCAACTATTTCGGCATCGTTAGGTATTAAAGGTTTTCTTTTGGTAGTACTGATGATATCATCCACGAGTACGTCCCTAAAAACTTTTAAGTGAAATTTTACTTTTTTACGGTATGTTGTTTTATAAACTACTACTACAGGTATCTTCATTACTTTTAAATACATAAAAAAAGGGAACCATTACGATTCCCTTTAGTGGAGGTGGCGGGTGTCGAACCCGCGTCTTGTTCGTCCCAGACATAAAGGACTACACGTTTAGAACAGTGTTTTCTAACACTTCGAAATAGAAAGTTATTTGGAGGAAACTTACATCCTCGGTCCAATCCTTATTTAGAGAGACGACCTTACACCTCTAACACTTTTAAGTGGTGTTACACTATAAAGACTTCTGTTCCAAGGTATATGTCCACCGACCCGTTGTTAACACTAACTCAGTTATGCGTTAACTGCGACATTATCAGATACGAGACCTAATACTGCCATTTCACTATAAACGTTTCCGTTTGAAAATATCCATCGTGGATTAAAGTCATAGATGAAGTTTGACTACGTGCCCCGTATGATTGTAAACGCCAATCAATACCATCTCACCCCCTTTATTTGATGGGTTGTTGACCTTTCCCACCATTATTTTTAGGTTTTCTCTTTGGTCTTGGTTTTCTCTTCTTCTTAGGTTTATCGTCAATGGTTAGTTTTTCACTATCATTAACTACCTTAGGTTTAGGTTTTCTCTTTGGTCTTGGTTTTCTTTTCTTTTTAGTTGGTTCGGGGGTTACAATAACCTCTTCTTTGAACCCAAACAACTTTTTAAAAAATTTAATAATTTTTGTCATAATATTTGTTTTATATTCTAATATACACATAAAGAAGTGAAAAGTCAAATTTTGATTGGTAAATACTTCTCATAAAGTGCTTCAAAAAATAATTTACCCTTTCTCCATTTCTTATCTACCTCACCAATAGAAAGGTGATAAAGTTTTATTTTAGTCGTCACACCTATTTTAATACCTTCCATATAATTTAAAAGACATATTGGTAAGTCGTAAAAGTGAAACCCATCAAACTCAACATTAAATGAATGTTTTATTCTTTCTTTATGTATCATCATAAATAGTCCATCTATTACTACAACCTCTTTTAACTCATCACCAAACGAAGGGGAATATTTAGACATGTATCTTTTACCACCATTAATGTGACCAACCTGTCCTTGCATTGAGTCTTTATCATTCCACCACTGACCACTTACTAAGTTATCTGTACCCGCTAAACCGATTATCCCATATTCGGGATTACGATTGAATAGTTTAATTATTTTTGGAGTTAGATTTTTAGTTTCAAATTCAAGATCATCATGAATAAAAACAACAATGTCGTTTTTAGATTCTTTTAATCCTTGATTATAAACTTCAGTTAATGATTTTTCACCATTATTTTCTACAAAGATGTACTGGTTTTTTGGGTGGGAAAAGAATTTCCTAACATGGTCAACATAGGTTTGGTTTATTTGTCTTGTTGAACAAACTACTGTAATTGTATTCATATTAACAATATACGAAAAATAAAAACATTTAAAAAGGTTATTTTATTGTTCTCTCCCTCATGATTTGGTTGAAACAACTCGTGTATCTCTCTAACATAGATCTTGGTGTGGGGGTTGGTTGTAGAATATGCGTAGATGCTCGATCACGTAACTCATTAAGTATTCCTAAGTTATGTGCCTTGTGTAATAACTCCTCTAACTCATCACTATTAGTGTTTCCCATTTTTAATAAGATCGACTTCTTGTTGTAATTTTTGTATTCGTAATTTAGAATCAATACTTCTATCTTTTTTTAATTCTCGTATTTCTTCTAACAATTGTTTTTTACGTAGTTCCATTATTTCTTTTTTATTTATAAGTCCCATAAAAATAAATATAAGTTGTGTGTATTTTTAGAGTTAAAGATTTTTATCTTTTTTCATTCGAAACATTAAGTACCCGTTCCACAATACCACAATTATTATAGCTAAAACCCAATCTATTACTGTCATCTCTCTTTGGTGTTAAAGGTGGACCTTGATGGACTCGAACCATCGACCTATCCGTTATGAGCGGAGTGCTCTAACCAACTGAGCTAAAAGTCCATTTGTGAACCCGGTAGGATTCGAACCTACGACCGTCTCCTTAGAAGGGAGATGCTCTATCCAGCTGAGCTACGAGTCCATTTTGGTACCTCGGGCCGGGGTCGAACCGGCACGGACATTACTGTCCACAGGATTTTAAGTCCGGCGTGTCTACCAATTCCACCACCGAGGCATAGAGTAAATGTAAGAACGAATATTAATAAAATCAACCCCCTACCCCATATAAACAAAAAAACCCCACATTTCTGTGGGGCTAACTATCGTTCTTAACTTTATTTATGACTAATCAGTCAGTAATTGTTTAGATGTTTTTACGGGTTCACACCCATCTTTATCGATCTTAGTTAACCTATTCTCGAACTTATCAAATCTACTGTCAATGTGACGATATAGATTTTCAATTTGATTGTTGAGGTCTTTCACCTCACCATCCACCCTAAGGTGTATCTCTCTTTGATTATTATCTAAATCTAATTGTGTTCCATTTATGACTTCCTCGAAATCATTGGAACGTTGTTTAACCTTAACTATACCTACTATAGCATACCCTAAACCGAGTACACCAATTGATGTAAACATACCTAAAACGAATTCTAAATTTTCCATAATTTATAGTTTTAATTTAATTTATGTCAAAGAACGATAGTTGTACTCCGTAGGAGAATCGAACTCCTATTACCAGGATGAAAACCTGGCGTCCTAACCGTTAGACGAACGGAGCTATAATCTCCAAATCCTCACCTTTTTAAGTGGTAACCAGAGTCGTATTGTTTTCAGAATAAGGTATTCCTTAAGTCTTCTTACCATACGTTATAAATAATACAGAATTTTTTTCAGATAATCAAATATTTATGGTAAGGTTGATTAATTGACTAATAAAAAAAAAGTAAAAATTGAAATTATGGCATTTAAAGACATTTTTAAAGACGAGAACAACATTAACGAAAAATCAGTTGTTGGATTCGCATCATTTGCAATTATGGTAATATTTGCGGTTGCGGATTTATTAACGGGATACTTCGGAAAGGATCTTGTTATTAACGAATTTATTTACAATTCATTTGTTGTTATTACTCTCGGATCTTTTGGTATTGCCGAGGTAGGTAAAATCTTTGGTAAAAAAGATGGTGGACAATAAACGTAAATAAAAAATAAAGAACATGGTATTAAAAATTGGATCAAGAGGTAATGAAGTTAAAGAATTACAAGAGTTTCTTGGGATTGGTGCGGACGGTATTTTCGGTAAAGGAACTGCGTCGTCAGTTAAAGACTACCAAAAAATCAACGGTCTTACTGTTGATGGTATTGTTGGTCCTTCCACTTGGGACTCTATGGGTTTGGCTACTACTGACAACTCAGAACAAACGTACACGACAGAGAACGGTTTAATCGTAAATAAACATTTTTTACCTGTAGGTGAATACAAACAGGGACCAACTAATAAGGAGTATGTTTTTATACATCACACCGCAGGTTGGCACAATCCTTATAATTGTATTGACTCATGGGGTAGAGATAGTAGGGGTGCGGTTGCGACAGAGTTCGTATTAGGTGGTCAATCGGTTAAAGGAAATGACACTAAATATGATGGTGAGATGGTACATGCATTCCCTGAAGGATCGTATGGTTGGCACTTAGGTAAAAATGGATCTCAACATATGCACACTCACTCGGTCGCTATCGAGGTATGTAACTTTGGTTACATAAAAGATGGTAAAACATATGCGGGTACAAGAGTTGCGGAAGATCAGATAGTTACATTATCACAACCATTCAGAGGTTACAAAGATTGGCATAGATACTCCGACAAACAAATTGAATCACTACATAAATGGATTCTTTGGATATCTGAGAGAGATGGTATTGATGTACGTGAGGGTCTACCTAATCTTATTCGTAAGATAGGTGTATCTGCATTTGAATTTCAAGAAGACGCATATTACGGAAGAGTCAAAGGACTGTGGACACATACTAATACACGTAAAGATAAATCCGATATGTTTCCACAACAGGAACTTATTGATATGTTATTAAGTCTGTAAGTAAACTATATAGGTTGGTGTATGAAAAATTTAATAAGATTTATCGTATTCTCTATTCTGTGCACCAATGCATATGGTCAATCCACAACTACAGTAAACATAAGGTCACTTAAAACCCATTATGGAAATAGTAGTGGTGGAACTGGGTATGCCCAAAATGCCAATACTCATGCAGAGTTTGACAATATGGTTAATCTTAGTTCTAATGGTACTACACTTCATGTCGATACAACAGTAGATATTCTAAGTACACAAGGACTAAGGGGTAATAATTACTGGAATCCACCGAGATGGGGTAATCAAAGATTTGCAATCGTTTATACAGGTTGGGTAAAACCTAATAAGACTGGTAACTACTCATTTAAAAGTTATACAGACGACTCACATGAGTTTATGATTAAAGGTTTAGGTTATACTGATGATATTATTACTAAACATTATGGTTACAATACATGGAATACCAGAACTGGTGTTTACTTAGACAAAAATACATGGTATGAATTTGAATTTAGAATTCAAAACTATGGTGGACAATATGGTGCACTGTTTCAATATAGAATACCAAATGGTAGTCAATACAATCAGTTGGGTGGTTCAAATGGTAATCAACATCCATTTGGAGAATGGTCTGCTACTAATCCTAACGCAGTACCTATCACGGCGAGTGGTTATATTAAAGGGGGGGAAGAACAAGGTATTGCAGGACAAACAGTTTATCTAAAGACACAGAATAAAAATCAAGTTGGTTTTTCATATACGACTCAAGCAACAACAACAACAGATTCAAATGGGTATTATTCTTTTAATACCACATTAAATTACAACGATTACGATTTTACAATAGATATTAATCCATCATTAGGAACACTTATAACCACAGATATAAATTGGTTTCAAGATAGATTATTATCAGACACATTCAGTTCAAAAGATTATTGGAGAATGGATGTGAATAATACAGGTTCGTTTTCTGTCTCTGATATTTATCTAATGCACCAGAGGAGACACGGTAACATATCAAGTTACCCCGGTGGGGGACAAGAAATTTGGAGTACAAACTTTTGGCAACAACCCTATGTATGGAATGCTGTTAAGGTAGATACAGATGATAAAACAATAAACAATGGTTACGGATCATGGTCTCTATTTGACTTATCAAATGGAAACCAAACAACATTCTATTTATTAAGAATAGGACATAAAAATTAAAAAAAGTAAAAAAAAAACGATGAAACTTAAAAACATTTTTCTAACATTAACCTTGCTAATTGGTACGATGAGTGTCTTCGCACAGACAACCGCACCTGACGCAACTAAACCTTATATTATCTTTGATTCAACTTACGCTTTAGAATCCACCTCATCAACCTCAAACACAACATTTGACATTCATTACGATAATACGTCGGGTAATGATGTAAAAGGTATTCAGTTTTCATTTAATTATGATAACACGGTATTTGATGAACCTACTTTAACATATAACAATACATCTGGTCCTGCCGGATATTTGTCTTACGATGTCGATTCAACAAGTGGAGTTATAAAAGTGGTATGGGTTTATACGGGATCATCTACCACTTTCGATATGATTGCGGGTAACATGTTTACAGTAAATGCCCCTTTTCTTTCTAACTATACAAACTCGGCAGTTGCGGACGTAGATTTTACTACCGACCTTACCGCTTATTATGTAAAGTCTGATGGGACTGATGGGGTGTTGGGTACACAAGATAATGGTGGTAATTTTATAGAACCGGCATTTGATTATACCGCTACAATTCTAAATAGTGGGACAAATCCTGCAGACTCTATTGATGTAATATTACAAAAATCGTCAGACGGTTCGTCTTGGACAGATGTTACCACAGTAACAACCAACTCGAATGGGGAGTCGGTGTTCTCGGAAAATTTAGATCAGGATTATTGGCAAATTAGACTCAAGATTGCAAGTGGTTTAGATGCGAGTACCGCACTATCAACCGCAGATGCTAATATGATTGCACAAATTGCTGCGGGGGTACAATCAGCATCAGGAATTCAGTTCTATACTGCGAATACAAATCAAAATAATGGAGTTACTGCATCGGATTCATATATGGTATTCTCAAGATTAGCACAAGGTAACTCAAGTTATTCTTCTAATCCAGATGTATTGTTCTTTACGGAAGCACAGTATACCACTATTAATAATGCAACGACAGATCAGTCAAGTTCTATTCCAGGTCTAACGGAGTTTTTATCTCCATTAATTAATAATACGACTACGGGTAACTTCTACTTATTAATATTAGGAGATGCCAATGGAACAGGTTTAAATTAATATGAGATTATTATTACTGACATTAGTATTAATATTCACAACAAGTGCACAATCTCAGGTCGTATTTAATGTACCTGAGATTGAAGTACCTGTAAGTGATTACATTAATCTACCTGTAGAAATTGAAACTGAGGGTGAAATTGTCGGTAGTCTTGAATTTGCATTGAATTACGACTCAAACTATTTAGAGTTTGTGTCAATTACAGTGACACCCAAAGCACAGGAGTGGTTAACCTATACAATGGATTGGGAAGGTGAAACTCTTAGGTGGGGAGGTTATGATGCTTCCTTCGGTAATTTTACTATAATCAATACAACAGAATTATTTACGGTAAGATTTAGAGTTACTGACCAAAATTGGACAGAAATTCCAATTACAATAGGTAGGAAAACTGCGGGTACTGAATTAGGTTGGGATATTGAAGTTGAAAATACAGATGGGTATGTTAATAAACGATCAATGCCTTTCGATACAAGACCTACTGATGGTATTTATGGAATTGTTTATCCAGTCCCAACTAAAGGTCCCATTACATTCGACCTGACAGTACCTGATAATGGAGATTATGTTATTAGAGTACTAAACTATGGGGGATTAGAATTTTTAAAAGAGAGGAAGTCTTTTTTTTCGGGATGGGTACAATTTCAAATGGATTTGTCTTCATTACCACAAGGTGTTTATCTCTTACATATTACTAACGGACAATTTGTAAAAACATTTAAAACAATAAAACAATGAGTAAAAATAAAGGATTTTTTTCAGAAATTAAAAACCAAATAGTAACAGGTATTGGTTTAGTTATAACAGCGGGTTTTGGTCTATTAATTGCTAACATGCAATCTATATTTGAACCTAAAGAAGAAGTTCAACAACCACCAATGATGGAA
>ERZ1048068.1090-NODE-1090-length-21868-cov-8.620639_pt1 | contig 21868 bp, 17 predicted proteins | sample MGYA00383098_ERZ1048068 | MGnify/ENA primary metagenome ERZ1048068 (study PRJEB29581, sample SAMEA5548368) | metagenome | biome: marine; feature: coastal; material: water | depth 1 m | study: Short-term variability in the microbial, nano- and picoplankton... | reverse complement strand
CAATTTTTCCTGATATCAAGGCGGGGGGAACGCCCGGTCCGGGAACGGTAAGTTGTCCCGTAAAATATAGTCCATCAACGGTTTTACTCTTCATTTTAGGTCGTAAAAATGCGGTTTGCAACAAGGTGTTGGCCATCCCATAGGCATTGCCTTTATAAGAGTTATATACCTCTTTAAACTCTTTGACACAAAACGATTCATTAAATAAAATATGTGATTTTATTTCAGTATCGGTCAACGCTTCCATGCGGTTGAGTACCATGTCAAAGTACTTTTCGCGCAACGCAGGCGTGTCCTCTAAGTTGGGCGCTATAGGAATTAAAATAAAGCAAGCTTCTTTTCCTTTGGGCGCCATTAATGGGTCGCTTTGTGATGGCAAGTTGACATAAAACAAAGGGTCATCTGGCCATTCGGGCGTATCGTAAATACTGTTTGCATGTGCGTCAAAATCCACATCAAAAAAGAGGTTATGATGCGCCAGCGTATCGAGCTTTTTGTCTAATCCAATATAGAACAGCAAAGAAGAGGGCGCAAAGGTTTTTTTGTCCCAATAGGCTTCGCTATAGGCACGCTTTTCTTTGGGTAACAAGGTTTCGGTATGGTGGTAGTCTGCTCCCGAAATAACAATATCCGCTTCAATGGTTTTATTGCTAGTGCGAACACCACTGGCTGTGCCATTTTGGAGTAAAATTTCATCTACACCATGGTCGGTGTGATAGCTTACGCCAAGCGATTTCCCCAAGCTTACCATGGCGTCAACAATTTGGTACATGCCGCCTTTGGGGTGCCAAGTACCTAGGCCAAAATCAGCATAGTTCATAAAATTATAGAACGCTGGTGTGCTTTCGGGTTTTGCGCCTAAAAACAAAACGGGGAATTGCAACAAAGAACGTAGTTTCTGGTTTTTGAATTGCTTTTCAACTTGACTTCTAATATTAGTAAAAAACAAGTCCACTTTTTTAACGGTTTGTGGCGTAACCAGTTCAAGGGGCGATTTACCTGGGCGATATACCAAATCCTTGACGGCTATGTCGTAGTTGTTTCGTGCTTTTTCTAAAAATCGTGTAAGTTTCACACCACTTCCGGCTTCAATTTCCTCAAAGCGGGCTGCAATTTTGGCAATGCTATCCTCTACTGGAAAGACATCGTCTTTGCCAAAGACAACTTGGTAGCCTGGCGATAAACGATCGAGTGTGTAGTAATCGGATACATGTTTGCCGAAGTCACCAAAAAAAGATTCAAATACATCGGGCATCCAATACCACGATGGGCCCATGTCAAAAGTAAAACCGTCTTTTTTAAACTGTCGGGCGCGTCCCCCTAGGGAGTCGTTTTTTTCTAATACTTGAACTTGATGTCCTTTTTTTGCCAAATAGCAGGCAGCAGATAAGGAAGAGAATCCGGATCCGATAATAACAATCTTTTTCATAGGTGAACAAATTTACCACATATTTTGCTTAGATGGTGTTGTCTGAAAATTGTATCTTTAAAAAAACAACGCTTATGGCTACTTATGCATGCAATCAATGTGGCATGTCGGTTAACGCTTCTTGTGCAAAATGCGACATGCCTTTAGAGAACGGTCATTTATCCCTTGATGATGGCAGTGAGGTACAAGTTTCCCAATGCCCTTCATGTGAGGGTAAAATCAAATCACCGCAATGTTGCGGAGCAGACATGAGTTGCGAAATGCAATGACCCACTACAGCAAAGAAACAATTGCTTCTACTCTTGGCGAACACGCCACCATGTGGCGTTGGGAAGCAAATAGTATAAAGGCGGAGTTTACGTTTGTGGACTTTAAAACAGCTTTTGACTTTATGAAAGTTGTGGCGGAAGCGGCTGAAAAAATGAACCACCATCCCGACTGGCAAAACAGCTATAATAAAATTATGATTTCGTTACGTACCCACGACCAAAACGCCGTTACTACGCTTGATGTAGCGTTAGCGAAACACATAAGTATATTGTATAGGAATTATATATAGCCCAAAAAAGCAAGGCTAAAAGGGTTCATTCTTCCCATATAAACCACCTTTTTTTACATATTCGCATTTTCAGTGGGTATATTTTATGATGTATACATATTGTATAGATTTTATTTTTCGTTTTAATGATATGCAAGTATATATTTGAACAAATCAAAAATTATGAAACAATTATATACTTTAATATTAATGTTGGTTTCGTTTTGTGTGACTTCACAGATGAATATGTTAACAGATGGAGACTTTGAAGCAAACAATGCTGCAAGTGTTTGGACTGGTAATGTTGAAATACGCGACGAAAATAACAACAAATTTTTCTTTGCAGATGTTAGTACAGCTGGGGATTCCTTTTCTGTAAATCTCTCTCAGGCTGTTGCAATGGATGAAGGAGACACATACACCCTTTCATTTGAAGCTTCAACTGCAATGGGAAGTTCTAGGACAATAGTAGCTGGTATTGGTTTATCAGTAAATCCTTATACTAACGTAACAGAGACAATTACACTAACATCCACAAATGAGACCTATACATTTGATTTTGTGGCAAACTTTCAAGGCTCGGCCACTACCTCACGTGTATTATTTGACATGGGTGCTGATACAGGAATTGTAGTAATTGACAATGTTTCGCTAGTAAAAAAAGATGTTCCAAAAGATATTTTGTATTACCCACTGTATGAAAACACCTTTGGTGGTGCTATTCGTGAACAAACATTCTTATTTCCAACTGGGGCCGAAGGTTGGGCTGGATTTGGAAATAGTAATGCCAATTTTTATCCTTTAGATTTTCCAAATGGAGGACAGATTACTTTTACGGCTAAAGCGACTGCTGCTACAAGTATATACTTTAAATTTGAAGCAAATCCGCATCCAAATGTAGAGCCTTCATATCAGGCGCCTGCACAAGCGATAACAACAGAATCAACTGTCTACACCATACCACTAACCTCTCAGGAAGCCAAAACGTTTAACTCCGCTTTGTTATATCTTTTGGATAGAGATGTTACTGTTAACATTACTGATATAAAAATTGAAAAGTTTGACACCGACGGATCAACTGTGGTGACAACTTCATACCCTATTTACGACGACCCATTTGGAAATGCGACGTACAGTCATGCATTTACTTTTCCAACTGGGGCTGAAAGTTGGGCTGGGTATTCAAATACTAACTTAGATGTGTCCCCAGTTTCTCTTGAAAATGGTGGTAAAATTACTTTCAAGGCTAGTGCAACTGCTGACACGAGTTTAAGGTTTAGGTTTGAAGCAAACGCGCATCCAAATGTAGATCCCGCATACAACACGTCTACACAAGCAATAACAGCAGCAGAGGGCACCTATGAAATAACATTAGCACCTCAGGGAACAAACACCTTTAACTCTCAACTGCTATATCTTAGTGATAGAGATGTTACTGTTAAAATCTCTGATGTTGTAATTACGGCTACAGCTGGTGACCCAACAACAAATGCTTCGCTTTCAGACTTACAAGTTGATGGCGCAACAATTGATGGATTTGATACAGCTGTAAAAAGTTATACATACAGGCTTGTTGAAGGAACCACAACTGTTCCACAAATTACAGCTACAACTTTCATTTCAGGTGCAACAACTGTGATAACCCAGGCTACTGCCATTCCGGGCGATGCTACAGTAGCAGTAACAGCTACAGACGGTTCAACCACAGATACCTACACCGTTTCATTTAAAGCCGTCCTTCCATCCACTGCAGCACCAACCCCCCCTGCACGGAATGCTGCTGACGTGATTTCATTATACAGTGATGCGTATACGGATGTTTCTAGTAATTTTGATGCTGGTTGGTGTGGCGCCAACTCCGTCTCAGAAATTTATTTTGCAGGAAATAAAACAATGGCTTACGCAGGAAATACTTGTCAAGGAATTGTATTAGATGCGGGTATAGATGCAAGTGCATTTACAAACTATCATGTAGACGTATTTATTGAAGCCGGTACAGATTTAACTTCTTCTACATTTCACCTAAAGTTTGTTCAAATACCTGGAGCAGCTGCCCTTGAAGTAAATCATACAATTGCTACTAATCCTGGTTTAAGTGCTGGTAGTTGGGTTTCGCTAACCGGAACAGTGGATTTAACTACATTCACTGGGTTTAAGGAGTTCGCTGTTACCTCAAATCTTAACAATAAGGTTTGGTACGATAACCTTTATGTTTATAAGGGAACACCACTAAGTATTGGAGATATAGACGAGTTTAATTTTGTTGCCTATCCCAACCCTGTAAAAAACACACTTAACGTAAGTGCAGGTGTTGTTGTTGACAGCGTAACTATCTTTGACCTTACAGGTCGTGAAGTGATGCGTGCTACACCAAATGCAGCAGCATTTAGCTTAGACGTAAACAACCTAAACAAAGGGATGTACTTGGTAACTGTTAAGGCAGGTGAACAAGAACTAACAACGAAATTGGTAAAGTAACCAACCGTACTTAATTTCACGTTTACAACAAAACCCCGCCATTTGGCGGGGTTTTTTTATACCGTTGATTTCGACAGGGCGTGTATATGCTTTCGCTACAAGTAGAAGAAAATGAAATAACAAAGAAGTTGATGAAATAAACGGCTAAGTTTTAAAAACCAAGATCACGCCTTTCTCGTTACAAGTTTCAAATTCACCCGAAAAACAGGCGGGATTTTTTATTTAGGCTTTGGCTAAATCCGTTTGCGCGCGTCTAAAGTTGTCAATGGCCACAAAATAGTCCGGGTCTTCCAAAACGTTTACATCACAAATCTTTTCGGCCTTTTCAATGAGCTTCACACAATCCGAAGACAAATGGCGCAAGTGAATGTTCTTCCCCTTTTTCAAGTAGCGCTCCGTTAGTTTGTTCACACACTCAATGGCAGACTGATCCACAATACGCGAGTCTTTAAAGTCGATTACCACTTCATCTGGGTCGTTTTGCACATCAAACTTGTTGTTGAACAGCTCTATGGAACCAAAGAACAGTGGGCCGTATATTTCGTAATGCTTCACGCCGTGGTCGTCTATGTGTTTGCGTGCCCGTATGCGCTTGGCATTTTCCCAAGCAAAAACCAAAGAAGATACCACAACACCTGCTAGTACGGCTATGGCCAAATCAAAAATAACCGTGAGTGCCGTGACCAATACAATAACAATTACATCCGACTTAGGAACCTTATTCCACACCTGAAACGAACTCCAAGCAAAGGTGCCAAAGACCACCATAAACATCACGCCTACCAAGGCTGCTATGGGGACCTGCTCGATATAGCTAGCGCCAAATAAAATAAAGCTCAATAAGGCAAGCGCTGCCGTAATACCTGACAAACGTCCACGCCCTCCAGATTTGATATTGATAATACTCTGCCCAATCATAGCACAACCGCCCATGCCACCAAAGAATCCATTCACTATATTGCCCAAGCCCTGTGCGGCACATTCTCGGTTTCCACTGCCGTGTGAGTCTGTGAGTTCGTCTATGAGGTTTAGGGTCATCAAAGATTCGATAAGACCTATTGCTGCAAGTATACAGGCATAAGGCAAAATAAAGAGAAAGTTGTCCATGGTAAAGGCGATTATCGGTACATTAAAATTCGGGAAGCCCGCTTGAATACCCGTGCCACCATTGGCAACCACAAAAGAGCGAACGGTTTCCGTTTCCAAATTTCCAAAGATGACCAATAGGGATACGACCACAATCGCCGTAAGGGCTGCGGGTACTTTTTTGGTAAGGTAAGGAAGGCCAACCATAATGCCCATGGTCAAAGCCACCAGCCCGATCATGGTGAAAAGTGCTGAACCAGACAGCCATACGCCTTGACTTTTAAACATGCCCAACTGTGATAAGAAGATCACAATCGCCAGTCCGTTTACAAAACCCATCATCACCGAATGAGGAATCATACGCACAAACTTTCCAAGGCGTAATACTCCCGCTGATACTTGAATCAAACCCGCCAAAATAAGGGTGACAAATAAAAACTGTAGTCCGGCGGTATCGCTGCCACCAAGGGCATTTCCTTCGCTGACCAAATGAACCATGACTACTGCCATGGCGCCCGTTGCGCCAGATATCATGCCGGGACGACCACCAAAAATAGCCGTGATAATACCCATCATAAAAGCGCCATAAAGCCCAACAACAGGCGACACACCCGCCACAAAGGCAAAGGCTACGGCTTCGGGCACCAAGGCCAAGGCAACCGTAATTCCAGAAAGAAGATCGTTTTTAACACTGCCGCCAGTGGACTTATCTATAAATTGAAATCGTTTCAAGGGTATAAAATTTAAGCGGCAAAAGTAGGCTAATTGTTGGTAACCATAAGGTTATGGGGCTTATTTAATAAAACGACAGAAAAATAAAAATGAAAAAATAGTCCATTTCCTAGTCTGATTAATTACAGTATCTTTCGATATGCATTTACAAAACCTCTTAGCGCACAGGCGTTCTGTGCGTCTTTTTAGTGACAAAAAATCAATTCCACCAAGTGATGTTGAAAACTGCCTTAGGCAAGCAACGCTGGCACCTACAAGTTCAAACATGCAACTGTGGCAATTCATCCATCTCGTTGACAACAAATGGAGAGAAGGACTCACCACAGCGTGTTTAGGGCAAACAGCTGCTTCGACCGCAACACAGTGGGTTGTGTTTGTTACCCGTCAAGATCTTTTTCGGTCCAGAGCCAAGTTTCTACTAAACTTTGAAAAAGGAAATATTGAACGAAACAGCCCTTCAGACAGGCAAGCAAAACGCATCGCCGTTAGAGAAGTGTATTATGGCAGATTGATGCCCTTCTTATATGCGCGGTTTTTTCGATTGTTAGGAATAGTGCGAAAGCTCATCGTATTCGTAATGGGCATGTTTCGTCCAGTGGTTCGCGAAGTATCCGAAACCCAAATGAGAACCGTCGTACACAAGTCTTGTGCCCTTGCGGCGCAAACCTTTATGCTTGCTATGGCCGAAAAAGGATACGATACCTGTCCCATGGAAGGCTTTGACAGCAAAAGGGTAAAAAAATTACTCAAGCTGCCAAGGGGGACAGACATAAATATGATTATATCATGTGGTATTCGTGATGGAAATAAAGGTATTTGGGGCGAGCGTTGTCGAGTGCCTTTTGAGGAAGTTTATGAACGACGATAGTCTTAGAAATTAGGTTACCGTTGGCTGATTTCCATCATGAGACTCGTACTCTTTTTCTAAAACGATTTCTTTTAGGCGACATACCGTCTCCCACAAATCTTCATAACGCGTAAATAGCGGTGCAATCCCTAATCGAATAAAACGATTCGGTCTAAAATCAGGGATGATTTTTAAGCGATTGCCTTTGGGGCTTAACAAGCATTGGCAAATGCGCCAAGATTCTTTGTGTGAAATGGTGATGTGAGCACCTCGTTCGCTAGCCTCCTCTGGACTCTCCAATGCATAGCCTAAAGAAAGTAGTTCTGCTTTTATTAGGCTCAACAAATAGGTTCCCAGCTGCTCACTTTTAGCTCTTATGCGACCTATTCCCGCTTCAAGCGTAATGTCCAGACCCACTTCTAGGGTAGCTAAGGACAAAATTTGAGGCGTGCCTGCGTCAAATTTTTCAATGCCTTGTGCTGCTTGATAGTCTGGTGCAAAATCAAATGGTTTTGCATGCCCAAACCAGCCTTGGATTGGGGTTTTTAGGGACGCAATTAACGATTGGTCTACGTACATAAATGAAGGTGCGCCAGGACCGCCATTCAGGTATTTATAGGTACAGCCAATAGCTGCTAGGGTAGCGGTTTGCTTTAGGTCAATATCAACCGCCCCCACCGCATGGCTCAGGTCCCAAATAATGATGCTCTTGTGTTCTTTTGCGAAGTTGTTGAGTGCCTTCATTGGGTAGTAGTACGCACTTTTATAACTCACCAGACTTAAGCACAAGATACCCGGATTGTACTTGATGGTTTCTTTTAGCAACGCAATATCAGCCGTCAAATCACTTGAATAGTTAATGGTGATGGGAGCAGCGGTGGGCAATTGCTCGCTAATGCCTTGTAGGATATAGTTATCCGTTGGGAAATTGAGTGAATCGGTTAATAGTTGCTTTGGAAACTGCCCAGACGTAAGCAAGGCATGTGCTAGTTTATATAAATTTACAGAAGTTGATTCTCCGACCAATACTTCCTTGGGGTCTGCGTTTAAGAGTGATGCCAATTTGGATGCAATCCGCTTGGGTAGTGCTAGCCAATGATCGTTCCAGCTGCGAATTAGTTTTTTACCCCACTGTTCATCTAAGATTGTGATAAGGGTTTCTTTTGCATCAAGCGGTTGTTTACCAAGTGAATTACCATCTAAATAAATCTCCTTTTCAGGATGAAAAAAACGCGCTCTAAAAGACGCTAAAGCATCTTTCTTGTCCAATTGCTGTGCAGCTTCTTTATGGCGCTTCATCTTGTTAGTTAAAAAAAGGGGTTACCGTCTTTACCCATTCGGCATACATTTCACCGCTAGGATGCAAGCCATCGACAGCTACATATGCTGAATTAGTTAGCGCTTCGCGTGAAATGGGCGTGATGTCAAAAAAATCAATGTTGCGCTGCCTACAAATCCTTTTTATGGCATTATTATAGGTGTTAATCTCTGCTGCAATCCGACTACGATCTTGACCTTCAGCAAACGGCATTGCACCCCAGTCTGGAATGGATAAAACAAAAACACGACTAGCGCCGTTTTTGGTCAAGGCAACAGCGTGATTTAACAATTTGATAAATTCGGATTCAAAGTTTTCAACGCTTCTGCCGCGATATTGATTGTTTACTCCGATTAGCAAGGATACATAATCGTATTTCACTTTAATATTAGCGGCATTTATAGCAGTAAGTAATTCATCTGTAGTCCAACCAGTTTGTGCAATAATTTTTGGAGCCTCAAACTTAATTTCTTCTTTATTCAGTGTTTTGACAAGTTGATTGGGCCAGCGAAGGCTATCGGCTACACTCTGCCCAATGGTATAACTGTCGCCTAAAGCCAAGTAGGTTTTGATTGAATTTGACGTATTATCATTATTGGTAAAGCTGTTGCTGTTGGACTTTACATCATTTACTTGACAAGATAAGAGTCCAATGAAAAAGAAAAAAGAAAATACACGTAAGAATAATTTCATTGTCACAAGGTAAAGAATGTTTTGTTAGGTCGTTTTAAAATAAATTTGGTTTATAATATAAACTACTTTATGTTTGTAAAAAATTTAATCTTACCATTATGAAGTCACAAGAATTTACACCTAAAGAGAGTTTTGAGCTCATCGATCAAGTTATCAAGGAGGCAAAAAATCGTTTTGAAGAAAATGGTTTTGCTTTTATCCTCTGGGGGAGTCTCGTTGCGGTTTGCTGTTTTGCGCAAGCATATCTAGTACACCTTGAACTCTATGCGCAGAGCTGGTATCCTTATTTGATAATGCCCTTAGCAAGCGTTTTTACCATTGTTTACTACGCCAAAAAAAGAGATTATGAGCGCAATGCGCTCAAAAGAGTTTCGTCCCGTTTGTGGTTGTTTACAGGCATTAACATCATGATCATTGCCTTTGGCTTTTCAAACCAACTCCAAAACCACCTTACGCCTATTATCCTACTCCTTATGGGTATTGCAACTGCTGTTGCAGGGAGCTTTATCCAAAGTCGTATGTTGTTGTTTTATGGCATCGTTCTAAACATCAGTGCCTACGTTGCATTCTTTGTTCCTTGGAAACAACATCCCCTGCTTATGGGAGTTGTTGCTTTGGTTGCCTTTTTGGGTCCTGGTATCGTATTGCATCTTAAGCACAAGAAATAAGATGTACAAAAACTTAGACCCCTTATTGCATGCCCCCTTGCGTTTGGCGATTGTTTCCCACTTAATGACCAATCCACAAGTGAGTTTTAAAGCATTGAAAAAACATACGGAAGCTACTTCAGGGAACTTGAGTGTCCAGCTTAAAAAACTGGAAGAAGCAGCATACCTGAGCATTCAGAAAAGCTTTTTAGACAATTATCCGCACACCCAAGTCTCATTGACCAAAAAAGGTATTGTAGCCTTTGAAACATATGTGAAAAACCTAAAAAAATATTTATAAGCGACCTTACTGTTCAATAAAATAGGTTGGCCCCAACAAGCTCAAGTAAGCTAAATTTGTACTTTTGTGAGGTAAATAGTATAAATCGCATGAAGGTAGAACAGTTATACACGGGTTGTTTGTCACAAGGGGCTTACTATATCGAAAGCAATGGTGAAGCGGCCGTTATTGATCCACTGCGCGAAACCAGCCCATACTTGGAACGCGCTGAACGAGACGGTGCTAGTATTAAGTATGTGTTTGAAACGCATTTTCACGCTGATTTTGTAAGTGGTCATTTGACCCTCGCCAAAAAAACGAATGCGCCCATTATTTTTGGCCCAAATGCCAACCCCAATTTTAATGCACTGATTGCCTCAGATGGGCAGGAATTTAAGCTAGGAGAAGTCACTATTGTTGCCTTACACACCCCTGGACACACCATGGAGAGCACTACCTATTTGTTGCGCGATGGAAACGGAAAAGACCATGCTATCTTTACAGGTGACACACTCTTTTTGGGAGATGTTGGTCGTCCAGATTTAGCTCAAAAAGGAAAAGAACTTACTCAAGAGCAATTGGCGGGAACACTCTTTGATAGCTTGCGCAACAAAATCATGCCGCTTGCTGATGATGTCATTGTATATCCAGCACACGGCGCAGGATCGGCCTGTGGGAAAAAAATGATGAAAGAAACGATTGACACCCTAGGCAATCAGAAAAAAATGAATTATGCGCTTCGCTCCGATATGGACAAAGCGACTTTTATCAAAGAAGTCACAGATGGTTTACTTCCACCCCCAGACTATTTCCCACTCAATGTCAAAATGAACAAAGAAGGATATGCTGATTTGGATGCAGTCATTAAAATGGGAAAACGTGCCTTGTCACCAGATGCATTTGAAATTGCAGCTAATGAAACTGGCGCGGTTGTTCTAGACGTAAGACACCATAACGACTTTATCGAAGGTCATATTCCAAGGTCTATTTTTATCGGACTTGATGGTGGGTTTGCCCCTTGGGTAGGTACGCTAATAGCGGATGTAAAACAACCCATTTTATTGGTTGCCGATGAAAATCGTATTGAAGAAGCCGTTACGAGACTATCGCGTGTAGGCTTTGACAATACCATTGGTTATTTGGCAGGTGGTTTTGATCGTTGGCAAAAGGCCGCTAAAGAAGTAGATAACCTTGTTTCTGTTCCAGCGACAAGACTTAAAGCAGATCTTGGAAAAGACGACATCCATGTTTTTGATGTACGCAAGTCGTCAGAATTCGATACAGGGCATATACCTATTGCAGAAAATACCCCGCTTGATTTTATCAATCGTCATTTGGCCGAATTCCCTGCAAACAAACCCTTTTATATGCATTGTGCTGGAGGATATCGCTCTGTGATTGCTGCTTCGATTCTTAAAAGTCGGGGCATCCACAATGTAATTGACGTTGCAGGAGGTTTTAATGGCATCAAAGCCGCGGGTGTTGAGGTTACCGCCTGTACTTCAAGTGCTACATCCTAGACGGGACCCTTATAATTCTTTGTTTTAAAACAAACTTTTTGGAATTTCTAGTGTCTAAATGATACTTTATGATAAGATCTTTTAGTACTCTCGCACTGATATCCCTTCTTATTTTGTCTTGCGACAAACAAGAAGCCAACGGAATAGCAATTATTGAAGAAACGCCTCCGCCAAACATCCTGTTAGTTATTGCGGACGACATGGGTAAAGATGCCACACCAAACTATTCGGAAGGGCAAGAAAAACCTCAAATGCCAACACTTGAAATGCTGGCCAATAGCGGTATCACTTTTGACAATGTGTGGGCTTATCCTGTATGTTCTCCCACAAGAGCATCCATAATAACAGGAAAGCTTGGCTACCATACTGGGGTATTGGAGGTGGAGCAAGATATTTCATTAAGCGAAGAAAGCTTACATGATTTTGTCAAAAGCCAATCAAATGGAGCTTATGATACTGCATTGATTGGAAAATGGCATTTGTCAAATAACATAACGGATCCCAACAGCATGGGTATAGACTACTTCTCTGGTATAATTGGAGGCGGGGTCAGTTCTTACACGAATTGGAAAGAAGTTACTAATGGCAGTAGAACAGACAATACCACCTATACCACCACGGCATTTTCAAGTAGCGCTATCGATTGGATCAGTGAGCGAGAAAAACCTTGGTTTTTATGGCTAGCCTTTAACGCGCCGCACACGCCCTTTCACCTTGCCCCTGCCAACTTACATCGACAAGGAAGTTTGCCGTCAGATGATGCCAGTATAGCAGCAAACCCATTGCCATATTATTTTTCATCCATTGAAGCTCTAGACAAAGAGCTTGGGCGGGTAATAGCCGCCATTCCAAATGGCTTGGATAACACCATTGTCATTTTTTTAGGTGACAATGGAACGCCAAGTCAAGTTATTCAAACACCCTATCGACTCAGAAGAGCAAAAGGAAGTATACATCAAGGCGGGATTAATGTTCCTATGGTAATTGTTGGTGCTGGAGTTAATAGAAAAGGGGTTCGAGAAACAGCACTCATACAATCCACAGATCTTTTTACCACCATCGCTCAAATAGCTGGCGCTGGAATAACGGAAAAACACAACAGCAAGAGTTTCTATTCATTACTAAGTAATGCAAATGCCCCTACAAGAGCATATGCTTATGCAGAGAAATCGTTAAATGGAGCGGTGAGTTATGCTGTTAGGAATGACGAATATAAGCTTATCGTAGAAGACGATGGAACGGAACTGCTTTATAACTTGAGCAATGATGCTTATGAAAGTACCAACTTGCTGAACAACCCTTCGGGAGGTATAGAAATCATCAAAAATACGTTACTTGAAGAAGCTTCACGGATTCGTAATTAGTAAACTTATGGGTGGTCATTATGACAAATCCATCAATATTCCTTTAAATGATTTAACTAATAAAATCACTAAAATTAAATCTTATAAAAACAGATTCGTTGTGGTTTGAGCAAGTGCGCTAGAGGTGCTCAAACCAAAAATATCTAATCTTATAATGGGATAAACAGTTATAATGACGTGGCTAGGAAAAGCCTGCATTAAATTTAAAATAGCTTTCCAAAGAAAAAACCCACCTTATGCGGTGGGCTTTGGTTTAAATGGGTGATGTAGCGGTTTACTGCGACTAGCACAGCATAAAGCTTTTTAGGCTGCTGTTATTCAAGATTACAGCGAACTAAATTTGTCAATGAATTACACTTCTACAAATTATAAACTGCTCTTAGCGTTATAAATCTAGGTTGGATAAAGGTTTCGGAATTAAGTACAGAAATCGTATTCGCGCTAGTTCTAACTTGAGAATCAATATTCAAAATATTTGACATCTTAAATTCAAATTCCCACTTTGCATCTTTCTCTTTTCGGTACAACAATCGAGCATCCCAATTTTGAAAAGATTCGGACGTTGTACCAGAATCCTGAACGGTATAATTATACTTAGTGATAAACGTGAACTTTTTCATAAAATAAGCATCGAAATCTATTGACGGAGACTTTATTATGAATTTTGCATCTCTGCCGCCAAGATTGTTTTGCACAATCCGATATGCATATCGTAAACTTACATTAGGAGCTACCCTAAAATTAGTACGAACTCCAGGTGTAAACGACTGCGTAAATGCTTTATTTAAGGATTGCTCACCTTGAACAAATTGATTGATTTTACTGTAATTAAATGAAGTATTAAGACTGGCTCTTATTTTACCAAAAGTGCGTTGAATGCGTCCAAATATGTTGAAGTTTTCATCTGCGAAATTTGAGTTAAAAAAGGTGCTTGTACGAATGATACTTTCAAAATTTGTTGTGTTTCGAATTTGATCAATATTACTAGAGTACGCCATGCGGGCAAACACATTTGTGTAGTTAAACAAATTGAAACTACTGTACAGCAGGCTTATGTTGTGAGACAGGGCATTTTGTAAATCGGGAGCACCGTATTGTATGCTATTATAGCTATTTAGCACCAATCCACTTGCAAGCCTAGTAATATCAGTGAATTGATTTTGCATACGATAATTCAATGTCAGCGTTTCTCCCTTCTTAATTTGAATACGCGTTTCAAAATCTGGCAATAGGCGTAAAAAATTGTTTTGAGTGGTCGTATTGTTTTGAAAATTCTTATTGCCATACGTATGTACAGAAAATCCGGGTGTTAACGTAAATATTCCCATTCTAAAACGATAATGTACGCCCAGATAGACATCGCTGAAATTGTATTGGACATCGTTGGTTGCGCGACCATCATTAAAATTTGGCACAGGATCAAACGTTTCTCCGTCTAACAGGAACTGAAATATATTTGAGTTAAAATCTTGACGGCTTATAATTGTTCCTAAGGTTACATTCAAGTTGCTTTTACCATTTATAATGTAGTAATAATCTAATTTGGCATCTAGCTGATTTGATTTTATGCGTCTATTTTGACCTAAATTATAGGATGGTAGCGACGTGTTCAACCCCAACGCAATTGCTGTATTGTCAAATGCATCATCTTCATCTGGGGTATTCACCAAAATAGCATTATAGAAAGGATCCTCGTCTTTTATTAAATGTTGTGCTTCTAAGGCAAAAATGTTTTTTTCATTAAGGGTAAAATAGTAATTGAAGTTTTGACTAATTTTAAACGGGGCTATTTCCTCTTTTTGAGCAGTACCACCAACAACTGAAGAAACAATGGATTGATTTTGTGAATCCTTGGCTGTTTGATAGTAAAAATCATAATCCATTTGAATATTCATATTTGGCTTATAGGAAGCATTCCACTTTACCAATGCTTGATTTGAACGCTCAAGACTGGTCTCATTAGTAGTCTCGTTTGGAATTTGAAGTGATTGCTGCGTGTACTGAATAAAACTAATTTCTTTTGAGTTCGTCTTATTGGCATTGAAAATCAAAAAACCTCCCAGATCTAGTTTCTTATTTGGCGAATAACTAACGCTGGCGGTTGCTAATTTATTCTCAATCTGAAGTGCATTGTTTTGATTCGTCAAAAAACTAAGACTGTTATTGCCTAAGCCTATATTGGTTCCACTTTGACCACTTGGCGCTCTAAAACCTCCAGTAAAACCACGAATATCCCTTCTTGTTAGAGCCAATTCTCCAACATTATTCAAGTCTCCTATAAAATTGACCGTATATTTTGGGTTGTAATAAAACAACTTGGGCTGAAATACATAGCGACTATCAGAGGTTGAATTACCACCGCCAGCAGTAACATCTCCAAACCAAAAATTTTCTTTGCCTTCTTTGAGCTTGATATTTATGGCTACGTTGTCTTGATTGTTTCGAACTCCCCTAAGCTGACTTACTTCGCCGTAATTTTTAAGCACCTGTATTTTATCCACGGTACTGGAAGGTATATTGTTGGTTCCCAACTTGGTGTCACCCTCGAAAAAATCTTTACCGTTAACCATCAACTTGTTTACTACTTTTCCCTCGACTTCAATTTGTCCATCTTCATTAATTTCAACACCTGGAAGCTTGTCAAGAATATCTTTGAGTTTTCGTTCAGAGCCATTTTTAAAAGAATCTGCGTCATAAATTAGCGTATCGCCTCGTATTATGACCGGTATTTTAACCACCACTTCGTCAAGGGCAATATCTTTTCTTAAAGTATAGTCTTTATTCAGGTTTTCAGAAGCTGTTTTGAGAGTTTCATTCATACTCTGAAGCCCAAAATAACTCACCTGAATTTTATACTCAGTTTTCTCTTTTAATTTTAAAGAGAATACTCCCTTATCATTTGTCATAGCGAAGGCGTCAAGTGCATTTGTTGCGTTGTTTATCGCAACCACACTTGCTTTTTCAAGAGGTAATTGAAGTGTATCTAACACTTTACCTTCAAATTTAATTTGTGCATGTCCTACAACTACACACAAGCAAAGCAACAGGAGGTACTTTATTTTCATTATAAATTAGATTTAAGAACCTTTAGCGTCTTCTGCGACCCATGTTATTTCGCATTTCAAGCATCTTGCCAATAATTGTTTTTCGGTAAGCTTCAATATTTATGGACAAGCCTTTTTTAGGCGGACTAATTTTTTGTCTTTCTTTCGGGTTTGAAATGATTTCTGAGCATAGCAGGGTGGTGTTTTCTGCACTTACTTCTAAAATTAAACCAGGCAATCCCCAAAATTCTGCTGGGCCATGTTGAACTGGAATCTGCATGGTATACCATGCTTCCACTTGACTTAACTTAATATCTTTTTCGGTAGCTTCATTTTCTGGATTAGGAAGGTCACTCCAAGAAAAGTTAAACCATTCCAAAGTCTCTTTAGGAACTACCGCCGTAGCCTTAAAGCAAGTGTAACCGCCAATATCTTTACTCTCAGATCCAAGAACCCAGTCAAAAGAGATTAGCTGATCTTTGACCAAAAAACGTTTCCCGTAAAACTCTTGCGCTTGGACTAGCTGGTTTTCGGAAATATTTTTATACTGTTTCCCACGAGAAAAATTACTCCCCCAAGAGTCAGTTGCGCCTGAAATAGCATCTACTTTCTCTTCTTCAACAAAAAGGGATTCAGAAGCACTAAAACTAAGAATATATGTTTTTTCTAATCTATTTTTTAAGCGCGCTTTTACTTGCTTTTTTTGAGCTTCGCTCATTCGTGCACCCCAACTTCCAAGATCTAAAGTAGACTTAGAAAAATAATACGCTTTTCCCTGAAAATCTTGAACTGGAGTAGGCGTAGTAAATGCAAGCAGCGAAGCAATTGCAACAATTGCTACAGTGAATTTCATTTAAATTTTTTTTTAAATATAGTGAAATATAAACGCAAACATTAATAGTCCTGGCTTCACGTGCTTCATGTTATTGAAGATTGCAAAAAAAAAGTTTTTTCTCTTTCTTCGTTGTAACACAGAACGTTTGTTAAAGTCAAATAATTGTGACTAGAGATATAAGGTCAATCAATAATTAATGTGCTATAATTTTTTTGACAGCCTTAGCGGTGTCTAAAACTGTTTTTTCAAAGGGGATTGGTTTCCAGTCAAACACATCCATTGTTTTGGAGTTATCCGCGCTTAAATTCATGCCTAACATGGTTAACATCCCTTTGGCTTCTCGGTCAAAAACGGATAATATTTTCAACAGAAAATTGGGCGCTAATTTAGTACTTGGACCTTTATACCCATTGTCGATTAGTAATTGGCATACCCACTGAAAACTTCTTCCTACTTTTTCAGTTGCAATAAAACGTTGATTCGCTGCTTTGGGCTCTGTTAAGGCTGCAACATGTAAATAGGCCACATCACGTACATCTACCATTGGGAACGACATATTAGGAATCATCGGTGTTTTGCCTTCTAAAATTTTAACCATCATAGACATGGATGCCCCCGAGACATTAGTTCCTAGGGGTGGGCCAAAAACTCCACCAGGGTTGATACTGACTAATTCAAGACTATTATCCCCCGATTGATTTTCAATAAAATTCCAAGCAGCCTGCTCTGCCAATGTTTTACTTTTAAAATATGTATTTAAATTTTTTGAATTTAAGTCGGTCCAATCCTCAGGAGTAATTTCACCTGTTTTTCTTCCGCCCATAATCGCCACAGTAGAACTCGTTAATACTACTCGTTTTACTCCATTTTTCTTTGCAAATTTTAACACCCTAAGTGTTCCATCTATAGCTGGGGCAAACATTTCTGATTCATTTTTTGGATTTTCTATTGTAAATGGTGAAGCCACATGCATTACGTAATCGCAATTGGATAATGCTTCATCCCAACCTTTATCAGAATTTAGGTCTAAATGAGTGAAGGAAAGATGTTCAATAGAAACCGAGGCTGAATTGAGAGTAGAAATAACTTCTTGTTGTTTGCTCTTATTTCTGACACTTCCAGTTACATGATAACCCTTTTCTAAAAGTGTTTTTACACAATGTAATCCGACATAACCAGACACTCCTGTTAACAATACTTTTTTACTCATTTTTTATTGATTTTTTATAATTCCCAAAAGTAAAAAAACCGCTACACTATAACGGTTATATCATTATAAGTTGCTCCCCCTATTATTCAAAGTTGCAGCACAATTTCTTCTTTTGACGATCCACTCGTCTAGGACGATATCCAATTCTCCTTCCTCAATAACACTTAATTAAAAACAAAAACGGTTTGAGCTTGGACCCAAACCGCTATTGCTTTTATACAATGTTGGGCATAGTTATTTCTTATGTCCGATTGTGTATTGAATTCCAAATGTTGCCATTAATGAGTTTTTCATTTGAATTCCATTTACTTGTTGGTAAGCTGGGATTTTTATTTCCGCTCCAATTCGCAAATCTTTTAAACTTCCTTTAGGAACGAAAAAGTTTGTTCCAATACCAAAGTCAAATTGACTTCTCCCTGAATTAGCTGTGTTAAATAAAGGCATCATCATTGGATTTAAATCAGCATCAACACCGTCTATGTTTTGAGTGTCGAAATAGCTTAGACTTGTTGAGAAGCTAAAATAGTCTGAAACCTTAATAGCGACCCAACCAACAACGCCAAAACGATTACCAAAAGTGTAGTTTTCAGAGTTTTCGTCCAATCTGAATTTATATTTTGATTGAGCACCCCAAGAAAACTTATCCGATTGACCCAAATAGGTTACGCCTAAACTTGGGTCCCAAGTTCCACTTCCAAGTTGCATTGGGTATGCTAATTGAGCATCATTCATCATAGGTGTCGCATCTCGTTGGTCGATATCTCCTGTTGGGATTGAAATCCCAACATTACCGTGTAAAGATTGCCTGTTATTATTCATAATTTTGATAAGACTCGATACAGTAATATCACCTAATCCGCCTGATTCTGTTGTAAAGTTAACTCCCATTACTGTTCTTAAATCCATAGAATTTGAGATATAATTTCCCATAACCATTAGCGTAACTCTGTCAGAAGGCGCGTACATCGCTCCAAGCATATGCATATGCATATTCATTTTCTGCGGTGCAACCATAACGTTTTGATAAATATCTTCTTTAGATATATCATCAGAGGACTGTAAGTTATCTTTCATCCACATTGGCATAAATCTATATGAAAACATAAACTCACCCTTTTTGTGGTAATGGTCTCCCATTACACTGATTGGTGCGTGACCATCGGGTCTTGCTGAAGTCCATTGATTTTCTTGTGCTATTGTCACATTAGACCATAGCAAGATTGCACCCAAAATGGGCGTTAAAATTTTATTATACATTTTTTACTTTTTGTTAATTGAAATTTAATACTTAAAAAGTCTCCAATAAAATGGAAACTACCCTGATGTTCAATTAACATTTTGGTGGTGGTGTAGGTGGCGAAATGGATAAATCTTTTATTGAAAATAGATAAAATTTGGAATATTGTTTAGCTTCTGAAACGCTTTTCAAAAATTTTGGAAGTTCAGAATCATAAACTATTATTGGAATTCTTTCCTGCTCAACTGTTGGTATTTTTTTGTCCTGCTTTTCGGTTTGTTGAGCTTCTTTCAGTTGCTTACTTAAGTAGCACTTTCCATTACAGGTTGACATTGGTTTTTCCTTGTTAATACATAGGACTTCGGAAATGTATTGGTAATTGACGAAATAATCCAAATAAGGCAATAGCGGTCTTATTTCTGCAAAACAAAAGAAAATTAATATTCCTATTGCTATTTTAGCTCTCATTTTTTAATTATGCCCAACTCCTTATATTTGGAATAAATCACCTGTTTATAGGTTTATGTTTCCGGATAACAGGAATTTTTGTTCTCGTTTATCATTTTAATTCAAAAATAATGAACTAAATTCTTAGATGACGAAAAACTTTTTCAATCCTATTTTTAAACTGGTCTAATAATCGCAGAAAGATCTTCTCTTTATCATTGAGGGTATTTAAACGAAATCTTTTAAATAAAAAACGGTTACACTATAAAAGTATAACCATTTTATCATTATCAGTTGCTCCCCCTCAAGGACTCGAACCTTGGACCCTCTGATTAACAGTCAGATGCTCTAACCGTATAACAGACTCATTTACAGATAAATAGACATTAACTAAATGTTTAACTGTCTAATAACTGTCAAATGAGACTAAAATACCCTGGTGTTCACACGGATGATAAAAGCCGTGTATTCATATCATTCTACATAAACAACAAACGTTATCGCCTATATAATGGTAAACGTATAGGGACCAATACTGACCCTAATTCATACCCAATAAATGAACGGCTAAAGATTGGAAATATACTTGCTGCTGAGGTTTATAAATTCATCTTAGGAGGAGGTAAGCTTGAAGCCTACAGAAAAGCAGAATTAGTAACTGGAACTAGAACTAATAAAGAGATAATAAACAGAGCTTATTTAGATAAAATATCTGAGAAACAATCGGATAAATATAAGCTTGCACTGAATCACGGATTCTCCATTGTTAGTAGAGCATTTGTTGGTGATTCCCTATCGTCAGAGCTTCTTATTAAAGAACTAAATAAGTTTACTCACAACACCACTTTTAACACTGTTAGAAGGCATATAAACGTCATTCTCAATAAAGCTGTTGAATTAGGTCTTGAGTCTAATCCGCTACGCCTGGTTCGCTCTAAACGAACCAAGGCAAGGCTACATAAGCCTTTTACTAATCTAAGAGAAGTCCTAGAGGAGGTTAAAGCATATAATTTTAATCTATACCTATGCTGTTTAATGACCTATGGGTGTCTTCTACGGCCTCACAGAGAGATTAGAGAGCTTACTTGGGGAGACTTTTCTGAAGACCTCAGCCAAATAAATTTATCTGGGGATAGAAATAAATCTGGTAAGAATAGGATAGTACCTGTACCCTACTATGTTCAAGAGGTACTTTTAAAAAAAAATAAGGACCTAAATATATTTACGGGGACACCTCAACCATACTCAGAGGACTACTTTAAAGGGCTGTGGACAAAGTTTAAGAAGCGTTCTAAGACACTTGATGTAGACCAAACACTTTGCTCTTTTAGGCACTCTGGAGCTATAGAAATATTCAAGAGAACAGGGTCACTACACAAGCTTCAGAGAGCTATGGGGCATTCTAGTTTAAATGTATCTCTTACCTACTTAAGAGGATTAGAAGTAGCGGAGTTAAAAGAGGAGGATATGCCTATGGTTTAGTTTTTCGATTTATTTAATTTGTTTTTGATTAGTTCAAATATTCCTCCTACTACAATTACTGCAATTATTCGTTCAATTAAATCAAGACCAAGCCGTCTTCCTACGAATAATACAAGACCAATCAATATAAAACTTATAATGCTGTATGTGTGTGTTTTCATATTCTAAATATAATAACAGTGATTTAGTAAATTGCTTTAAGGTATTTTAATTCTAATTTAAATTCCCCTTCTTGCTTATCAGAGATTTGTAATCCAATTGTATTTATTTTTTCAATTTGTAAGTCAGGGTAATTTCTGTAAGTATTGCCTCTCCAAGTTGGTTTAAAGTCTTTGGCTAAAATATTTAACTCTGTCCATTTGTCATTCAGGGATTTAAAACTATGTGAGTAAGAAGCTCGCCTGTTATTTTGCCTAAGTCTGAGTTTATATATATTTCCATCTCCTCTAAATTTAATCTTGAAAGATTTTACTCCCGCTAACGTTTCTTTACTGTAATTTAATCTTGAGGATGCAAACCCCCCATTATTTTTAAGTGACAAGAACCCACTAAAAACTATATTATTCTCATCATTTATACTAATGTTAGATGATGAAACTCCCCCCATAACATCGTCATTAACTATGCTCCAGTTTTTTAAACCAATACCATTTTCAGGGTTTATTATATCAATACTCTGAC
>ERZ1048068.1089-NODE-1089-length-21918-cov-7.500617_pt1 | contig 21918 bp, 19 predicted proteins | sample MGYA00383098_ERZ1048068 | MGnify/ENA primary metagenome ERZ1048068 (study PRJEB29581, sample SAMEA5548368) | metagenome | biome: marine; feature: coastal; material: water | depth 1 m | study: Short-term variability in the microbial, nano- and picoplankton... | reverse complement strand
ATCCAAAAACAGGCTTGGCAGAGATTGTAGAAATTGATGCGCACCCTTGGTTTGTCGGTGTGCAATACCACCCCGAATATAAAAGTACAGTTCTTGAGCCGCACCCGCTTTTTTCAGCTTTTGTGGAAGCTTGTAATACCTACGCAAACAAAAAATAATGTAATATGGAAAATCGGCAAATAGACCCTTTACAAATCATAGGAATGGTGCTTATTTTTGGCATATTCACTTGGATGATGTACAATCAGCCAGTTCCGGATTTGGAAACGACAGCTACCGCTACCACAGCAGCAGTCGAACAGCAAGATCCAGTACAGACTATTGCTACAGACACAGCCAAACAAGCAGCTCCTGCAGCAGCAGCGGTCAGTGTTGTTGCCGATACGCTTAGCCTGCAAAACGATGTGCTGTCTATTGGTATTTCTACCAAAGGAGGGGTGATGACACAGGTTGCCTTAAAAGAGTTGGTCAATTACCAAGACGAGCCTTTGTACTTGATCGACAATGATAACAACTCCTTGAATATCGCTTTTACAACGGTTTCTGGTCAGTTGTTTCAGACAAAATTTATGATGTTTACCCCTTCGGTTAGCAATACATCAGACGGACAGGAATTGCGATTACGCGCGCCATTTGATACCGATGGCTATATTGAATTGGTTTACACCTTGCCTAAGGATGGATACCGCTTTGGTTTTGAAGTGGTTGCCGAAGGCATAGAAGGTGCTTTGGACCCTTCCATTCCTGCTGCCTTTTCATGGCGTATGGATGGCTTTCGTCATGCGAAAAGTGCCCAATACGAAAACCGTTACACCCAGCTTGCTTATAACCACAAATCGGATAAGTTTAGTACGCTTTCTGCTGCAGGAGACGACGACGAAGACCTGAAAAACGTGGGATGGGTGTCCTACCGCCAGCATTTTTTTAGCAGTATTCTTATTCCAGAAAACCCATTTGAAGTGGCTGCCGTTACCTCATCAACCATAACAGATGAGGAAGAAGAGGAATCGGAATTCCTTAAGGCGTTTACGACCGAAACCACATTGCCTTACAGCCGCAACCGCTTTCAAGCCAATTTCGATTGGTATATGGGCCCAACCGACTACGAAGTCTTAAAGAACTATGACGAGTCCCTCTATGAAAGTATTTCTTTTGGCTGGGGGCTTATTGGCTGGATAAACCGTTCGGTCTTTTATCCGTTGTTTAGCATGCTTTCGGGCGTTGTTCCGCAGGGGATTGCCATTATTTTATTGACCATTATCGTGCGCTTGGTGCTTTCGCCGGTACTCTATAAATCTTATGTGTCTCAAGCCAAAATGCGGGTATTGCGACCAGAAATAACGGCCTTAAATGAAAAGTATAAAAACGATGCAACTAAGCGTCAACAGGAAACCATGAAGTTATACAGCAAAGCCGGGGCAAGCCCCATGGCAGGTTGTATTCCTGCATTGATTCAAATGCCGGTTTTCTTTGCCTTGTTCTATTTCTTTCCCATCGCATACGAAATGCGTGGTAAGTCCTTTTTATGGGCAAAAGATTTGTCGTCCTATGACATGATTGCAGAGCTTCCGTTCACCATTCCGTTCTATGGCGATCACGTTAGTTTGTTTCCCCTTTTGGCGTCTGTAGCTATATTCTTTTATACCCAGATGACGGCAGGACAGCAAATGCAACCTTCACAGCCAGGCATGCCAAACATGAAGTATATCATGTATTTGATGCCTGTGATGATGTTGTTCTTCTTTAATAATTATGCCAGTGGGTTTAGTTTGTACTATTTTGTTTCCAATGTATTGATGATTGGAATCATGTTGGTGATTAAAAACGTCATCATCGATCAGGATAAAATCCATGCGCAGATTGAGGAAAACAAAAAGAAGCCCAAGAAGCAAAACCGCTTTCAGCGTAAGATGTCTGAATTGATGGAAGAAGCAGAGCGTCAAAAAAAGCTTAAATAAGCCTATCTAAGGGGTATAGCTCTCACTAACTCACATATCCTGCTTACCTTTGTGCCATGCAAAACAAACGCGTCATTGTTGGACTTTCTGGTGGTGTAGACTCCAGTGTTGCTGCTTATTTACTGCAGCAGCAAGGCTATGAGGTTATAGGTTTGTTTATGAAAAACTGGCACGATGACTCGGTGACCATCTCGGACGATTGCCCTTGGCTGGAAGATAGCAACGATGCCATGTTGGTGGCTGAAAAACTCGGTATTCCCTTTCAAACCGTTGATTTAAGCGAGCAGTATAAGGAACGCATAGTGGACTATATGTTTGCCGAATACCAACGAGGGCGCACGCCAAATCCAGATGTGCTTTGCAACCGTGAAATCAAATTTGATGTGTTTTTGGATATCGCCCTTTCATTGGGTGCGGACTATGTGGCCACGGGGCATTATTGCCAAAAGGATAGCCTTGCCGTGGACGCTGAGCCTGCCGTGGACGCTGACCTTGCCGTGGACGCTGAGCCTGCCGAAGTGACCCACCGCCTGCTTGCAGGCGCAGACCCCAATAAGGATCAGTCGTATTTTTTATGCCAACTCAACCAAGCGCAACTTGCCAAAACACTGTTTCCCATTGGCGGACTGCAAAAAAGCGAAGTACGTAACATTGCTGCCGAACAAGGATTGGTAACGGCTGAAAAGCGCGACTCCCAAGGCCTGTGCTTTGTGGGCAAGGTAAGCCTGCCCGACTTTTTACAGCAAAAACTAGCCATCAAAAAAGGCGCTATCATTCAAGTTGCAGATACCCATCCCATGTATGCCAAAACTCAGGACAATACCCCGGCGGGCTTGGCGGAAAAGTTTGTGTATGCTCCCGAAGATGGTAAAGTTGTAGGTACGCATAACGGCGCACATTTTTTTACGGTGGGCCAACGCAAGGGCTTGGCGGTTGGCGGTACCAAAGAACCGTTGTTTGTGCTAGCAACGGACGTGCAAAAAAACAGTATTTACGTAGGGGAGGGCAAAGACCACCCGGGCTTACACCGCACGGCCTTGTGGATAGACCAAGCAGATGTACATTGGATACGCCCCGACTTAGAAACCGACCAGCCCATGAAGGTAGCGGCACGTATACGCTACCGACAGCCTTTGGCCACAGCCACACTACACCCTACAGCAGCAGGCATGTACCTCGTTTTTGATGTGCCTCAATCAGCAATTGCCGCCGGGCAGTTTGCCGCTTGGTACCTAGATAATGAGCTGATAGGTTCTGGGGTTATTGGGTAGGGGTAAGGCAAGAGACCTATTTATGTAGTGTAGCTTTTTTATTCAATTGCAAAGATTACACTTACTTCACTTTCTACTTTTATTGCTTTAAAGGCAATCTTGGGCGGCTCATATGCTTCCTTTCCTTTATTTGAAAATCCTTTTATGACAACCTCATTTAGCTCTCCATCGAAACTATTGTAATTCTCATAGTAATTATCAGATATGTAAATAGCATGCGTTATGCGTTGGTTCAAGGGTTTTATTAAGAAGTCAGCTTGTCTTTTCGCTTTTTTAACGGCTTTGGATTTTAACTCAAGTTTTAATTCTTCCATTTTAGCGTATTCGGTCCTGTCTAAATTAACATTAGATATCCCAATTTCTTCTAAACCGACGATTACTTTACCAGCTGTTTGCGTGTTGTACACTTTGAGCTCGTATGCTTTGTCTTTCATGATATCCTTTTGTTTTAGAAAGTATCTTTTAAAATTACTTGCTAAATCGGATAAGGTCAACTGTTTTTCTGGGTCAATATCTAAAGATTTGAGTTTTGCTATCATTCTCGTTTCCATTTCTTCAGCGGAGATTTTATTTCGCTCATCTTTTTCCCGAATTAAAATATCTAAATAGATAACGTCTGGTTTAATCAGCGTGTCAACTTTAGCCGTTGTTTCAACATATGGTTGGTCAATGAAGTTTTTAGTTTGTCCGTTTGAAATTTGACACATTATAATAAGTCCCAATATCAGTGCTATTCTATTCATTTTTTTGTTTTGATAGGTGTATATATCTATCCAACACCCGCCAAAGGTGAGGTCTTAGTGCCCAAAAAATACTCTAGAATTAGAAAATATATTTCAAAAAGAAGAACAGATTTGGGGTTTGTTCCCTACTAAATTAGTAAAAAAAGTTTACGCTGAGTTTATCGAAGCGTACTGAACTTGCCTACCGCAGGTAGGGCCCGTCTGACGACAGGCAGGCTTGTCGAAGGTAATTGAGCTTGTCGAAGGTGATTGAGCTTGTCGAAGGTGATTGAGCTTGTCGAAGGTGATTTAGCCTGTCGAAGGTGATTGAGCCTGTCGAAATCACCAGTAACAGACTTGTATAAGTGAATTATACCTCCACCTCATCAAAAGCCATCACCACTTGGTTTTTGACCAAATCGTCAAAGCTTTCCGCTTGGCGTATCAGATGCGCTTCGCCGTTGTGCCACAGCACTTCGGCTGGGCGGTAGCGGGAGTTGTAGTTGCTTGCCATGGTAAAGCAATATGCACCGGCATTGTGGAAACACAATACGTCTCCATCGCTGATTTCCGCAATCTTGCGGTTGTTGGCAAAGGTGTCTGTCTCGCAGATGTAGCCTACAACAGAGTAAAAACGTTCCCTACCTTCTGGGTTAGAGATGTTTTCTATGCGGTGCTGCGCACCATAAAGCATGGGGCGTATCAAGTGGTTAAAACCACTGTTCACCTGAGCAAATACCGTTGAGGTGGTTTGCTTAACCGAATTCACAGACGTGAGGAAATAACCCGCTTGGGATACCAAAAACTTGCCCGGCTCAAAGGCCAATACCAGTTCTTTACCATAGTCTGCGCAAAAGGTATTAAAGCGAACGCTTAGTTTTTCGCCCAATTCCTCAATGTTGGTTTCGTTATCTCCTGGCTTGTAGGGTACTTTAAACCCACTGCCAAAGTCCAAAAATTCCAAATCCTTAAATTGGCGTGCCGTGTCAAAAAGGATTTCGGCAGCATGCAAGAATACGTCAATATCCAAAATATCACTTCCGGTATGCATATGCACCCCGTTGATGTTCATCCCAGTATTTTCTACAATACGCAATACGTGTGGCATCTGGTGAATGCTAATGCCAAACTTGGAGTCGATATGCCCCACAGAAATGTTAGCATTACCGCCCGCCATAATATGTGGATTAATGCGGATGCACACAGGCACCGTTGGATGGGCAGTACCAAACTGCTCTAATACAGAGAGGTTGTCGATGTTAATTTGTACGCCAAGGGTCGCTACCTCTTCTATTTCAGAGAGGGAAACGCCATTGGGGGTAAAGATGATTTCTTTTGGCGGCACTCCGGCTTCTAGACCAAGCTGTACTTCTTGTATGGATACGGTGTCCAGCCCTGCGCCTAGGTGATGCATCCATTTGAGTACGCTGAGGTTTGAAAGCGCTTTCACGGCATAGTTGATACGCAGTTGGGGTACTGCGCTAAAAGCGTTGGTCAGTCTGTTGTATTGCGCTTCCATGGCATGGGCGTCATATACGTATATGGGACTGCCATGTGTTTCGCTTATCTGTACTAAATCTTGGTGCTGCATCGCATAAATTTTGCGTAAATGTAAGTTTTTAGGACGTGCTGTAAGAGGTAAAAAGTAAAATATATTAAAAATAAAACAAGATGTTATAAATATAACAAACAAGTTTTGTGTTAGGGTGGTTATAAGCTCGATTGATTCCCTATTTTTGCATCGAATAATTTATATCCATGAACGTACACGAATACCAAGGAAAAGAGATTTTAGCCAAGTTTGGCGTAGGCGTACAGCGCGGAATAATTGCCACAACCCCAGAAGAGGCAACGGCCGCAGCAAAGCAATTAACTGAAGAAACGGGAACCGGCTGGCATGTTATTAAAGCACAGGTTCACGCAGGGGGTCGCGGAAAAGGTGGGGGTGTAAAGCTCGCCAAGTCTTTGGAAGATGTTGCGCGTATTTCGAAAGAAATTATCGGCATGCAGTTGGTTACTCCACAAACCACAGTCGAAGGAAAGAAAGTACACCAAGTGCTTGTTGCTGAAGACGTCTATTATCCTGGCGACTCGGAACCCGAAGAAATATATATCTCGGTATTGCTCAACCGCACCACAGGTCGTAACATGATTATGTATTCAACGGAAGGTGGAATGGATATCGAAAAAGTAGCCGAAGAAACACCAGAACTTATTTTCACAGAAGAAATTAATCCAACCGTAGGCTTGTTGCCTTTTCAGGCACGTAAGATTGCCTTTAACCTTGGGCTTTCGGGTATTGCGTTCAAAGGCATGGTAAAGTTTGTATCGGCCTTGTACAGGGCTTATGTGGGTGCAGATGCCGCCTTATTTGAAATCAACCCGGTATTAAAAACCTCAGACGATAAAATCATCGCTGTTGACGCTAAGGTTACTTTAGACGATAATGCCTTATTCCGTCATCCTGATTTTGCTGCCATGCGCGATATCCGCGAAGAAAACCCAACCGATGTGGAAGCTCGTGAGGTGGGGCTTAACTACGTTCAGTTGGACGGTAATGTGGGTTGTATGGTAAACGGTGCAGGACTGGCCATGGCGACCATGGATTTAATCAAACAAGCAGGTGGTGATCCTGCCAACTTCCTAGATGTTGGTGGTACTGCCGATGCTGCTCGTGTAGAAGCTGCTTTCCGTATCATACTTCAAGACTCAAAGGTAAAGGCTATTTTGGTCAATATTTTTGGTGGTATTGTACGTTGTGACCGTGTGGCGCAAGGAATTGTAGATGCCTATAAAAATATGGGTGATGCAATTCAAGTACCCATCATCGTGCGTTTGCAAGGCACTAATGCTGACATCGCAAAACAGCTCATAGACGACTCAGGTCTGGAGGTGCAGAGTGCCATTTTATTCCAAGAAGCTGCCGATAAGGTTCAGGACGTACTCTGATAATTGACAAATTGTCAGTTTATACACATCAAATAATGACATAATGGCATTATATTTTCATTGGTATATAAATTGCCATGGGTTAGGTGCATAACATTTAAAAACCTAACATCATGAATTTAATACGAAGAACAGCAAACCCTTTATTTCCATCTTTATTAGATGAATTTTTTGGAAGCGACACACCCTTTTCAGGTTTGTCAAATCGTTCCCATGTTCCCTCAGTGAATATATCAGAAACGGACACAAATTTTGAGTTGGCATTAGCAGCTCCCGGCAAAACCCGCAAGGACTTTAATGTGGAGCTAGACGACCATGTGTTGACGGTTTCAAGTGAATCTAAACACGAGGATACCTCAAAAACGGAGCAGTTCACAAGACGTGAGTTCCGTTATGATAATTTCCAACGCAGTTTTAGATTGCCAGAAACAATCGACTCCGCAGGAATTAAGGCAAAGTACGAAAATGGTATTTTGACCATTAACCTGCCCAAACATGCAGAGGCCATTCCAGAACCCAAAAAGCAGATTGAAATAAAGTAAGCTGTCTGACAGTTACGCCAATGTTTTAAGTTGGTTTTGGATGCGTTCTATCTCATCCCTAAAATGAGCTGCCTGGATAAAATCCATATCCATGGCGGCTTTTTCCATGTTTTTTCGGGTCTGACGCACCCGAGCTTGCAACTGCTCTTTGGTTAAATATGCAATGGGTTCAGCAGCTTCTCTTTTAATATAATCATCTGCAACCGTGCTGCGGTCAAAGGTTTCTTCCAATGCCTTGTTTAGCGCTTGCGGGGTAATGTTGTGACGATCGTTGTATGCCATTTGCTTTTCGCGGCGATACTGCGTTTCATCAATGGTCTTTTTCATGCTCTTGGTAACGTTATCTGCATACATAATGGCCTTTCCATTTAAGTTTCTAGCAGCACGACCAACCGTTTGGGTAAGCGAACGCGCCGAGCGCAGAAAGCCCTCTTTGTCAGCATCTAAAATAGCAACCAACGATACTTCAGGCAGGTCTAGTCCCTCTCGCAACAGGTTAACACCAATCAGTACATCAAAAAGTCCTTTGCGCAAATCGTGCATGATTTCTACCCGTTCCAGGGTGTCAATATCACTGTGGATATAGCGACATCGAATGGATATACGCGACAAATACTTGGTCAATTCTTCTGCCATGCGCTTGGTTAATGTGGTTACTAATACCCGTTCGTCTTTTTCTGCCCGCTGTTGAATCTCCTCAACCAAATCATCAATTTGATTCAAGCTTGGACGCACTTCAATGATGGGATCGAGAAGTCCCGTTGGACGAATCACTTGTTCTACATAGACTCCTGCCGTTTGTTCAAGTTCATAATCTGAGGGCGTAGCACTCACATAAATCACCTGTTGTTGTAACTGTTCAAATTCTTCGTACTTCAGTGGCCTGTTGTCCATAGCAGCTGGCAGTCTAAAGCCAAATTCAACCAAGTTCTCTTTTCTGCTTCTATCTCCTCCATACATGGCGTGTACTTGGGATAGCGTCACGTGGCTTTCATCTACGACCATCAAAAAATCATCTGGGAAGTAATCCAACAAACAGAAGGGTCTAGTGCCGGGTGCTCGTCCGTCTATATAGCGGGAATAGTTTTCAATCCCTGAGCAGTAGCCCAGTTCGCGTATCATTTCCAAATCAAAATTGGTGCGTTCTTCCAGACGCTTGGCTTCAAGGTGTTTTCCGATGTCTTTAAAGTAGTCTACTTGCGCTGTTAAATCATCCTGAATTTGATGAATGGCGTTTTGCAGCACTTCGGGTGATGTGGCAAACATATTGGCCGGATAAATGGTCAGTTTGTCAAAATTCTCTTTTATGTTGCCCGTCAGTGGGTCAAATACTTCAATGGCTTCAATTTCATCTCCAAAAAAGTGAATCTTAAAGGCATGGTCGGCATAGCTTGGGAAAACATCAACAACATCTCCATTAACACGAAAGTTGCCGTGTAGGAAGTCGGCAGTGGTACGCGCATAGAGGCTTTGCACCAACTGATGTAAAAATTTTGTTCTGGGAATGACTTGGTCCACTTCAATGTGAATAACATTTTTTTTGAATTCCACGGGATTTCCGATGCCGTATAAACAAGAAACAGAAGCAATTACGATTACATCCCTACGCCCAGAAAGCAGGGCGGAGGTGGTGCTTAAACGCAGCTTTTCAATCTCATCGTTAATAGACAAGTCTTTTTCTATATAGGTGCCTGTGGTGGGGATATAGGCCTCGGGCTGGTAGTAGTCGTAATAGGAAACAAAATACTCTACCGCATTGTTGGGAAAGAATTGCTTGAATTCAGAATAGAGCTGGGCTGCTAGGGTTTTGTTGTGTGCCAGTACGAGCGTAGGTCGACGTGTTTCTGCAATCACATTGGCAACCGTAAAGGTCTTACCCGATCCCGTAACACCCAACAGGGTTTGGAATTTGTCTTGAGAGGCAAGGCCCTGCGCCAATTGACGAATGGCCTCTGGCTGATCTCCAGTGGGTTTAAAGTCAGAAACAAGTTGAAACTCCATAGCTTGCCAAAAATAGCAAAAACTTATAGGTCACGGCGTTTTAATAAGCGATATGTCAATGCATAAAAAATATAGCACCAAGCCGACACGATAAGCATGTCTAAAAGTTGTACGTCTGTATTCTTGGTGATTTGTTCGCCTACTTGATCTGCTAGGTTCCGCACTGCAGAGAGGCGTGAAAAAGGTTCGCGCACCAAATTGCTCATGGCGTTAAGCGGAAAAATGCGGTATACATCTTCTGCATTTAACCATTCAGGCGACTTCCATTTGAGCATGCCATAGCAAAAGCCCTCAAACATCTGCCATATCCCCAAGAAACCAAGGGCAAATGCCGACCGTTTGATGGCCGTGCCTAAAAACAAACAGAAACCAAAAAAAGCCATCAGCTTAATGAAATATGCAACCAGGTATTCCAAGTCTTGTGTAATGATGGAAAATTCGTTGTAATTCGAATAAATCAGTCCAAGAATCAGGGATACTACAAAAATAAATAATGTAGATATGGAGGCAAGGGAAAAAATCATCATCCACTTGGAATGTAGAAACTCTCGTTTACTAAGTCCGTCTATCAGGTTTTGCTTGATGGTTTTGTTGCTGTATTCGTTTGCTGTCATGGAAACGATAACCACGGCTAGAAATATCTTAAACCATGCGCCGATATAGGCGTTAAAATGCCATATATAGGGGAAGTTAAAGATGCCTTGCTCTGCCAGATGAAACTTTATGGGACCAATGTCAAACTTAATGGCAGCAATAAGCGCAATTGAGGTAAGCAATATAAAATATGCACCAATCAGGATGCGGCTTGAGTGATTGGCACGTAGCTTTTCAAACTCAATTAAAAACAATCGTTTCATGCCTTATTTTTTTTGGTTAGGGTTAAGAACTGTTCTTCAAGGCTTTTGTGTTTTTGTGCCAAATGTGTCAGTACAATTCCTTTGTTAGTCAATGCCTTGCTTAAGGTTTCAATTTCAAGCGCTTCGTTGGGATACGCCAATACCAATGCGCCCTGTTGCTCCACCGTTTTAATGTGTTTGTTGTTTTGCAAAGCCTCTTTTAAGGCAGCTACGTCAGTTGCATCAAGTTCAAAATAGCCATGGTCAGTAGTAAGTGCGGTTACAGGGCCAAAATAAATTTGTTTGCCTTTTTGCAATACCAGCACGTGCGAACATACTTTTTCTACCTCGTCCAATAGGTGCGAGGCTAGCAAAATGGTGGTGCCTTGGGCAGCAATTTTAAAAATGATATCCCTAACCTGTGCAATTCCTTGTGGATCTAGCCCATTGGTGGGTTCGTCAAGAATCAGAATTTCGGGATCGTTGAGCAGGGCAGATGCAATAGCCAGTCGCTGCTTCATTCCGAGGGAATAGGTTTTAAATTTGTCGTGTTTTCGATTCAGCAAATCTACCAATTCGAGTTTTTCTTCAATTTTGGATTGGGATACTTCCTTTATCCTACAAACCAATCGTAAGTTTTGCACTGCCGTCATAAAGGGATAGAAATTGGGTCTTTCGATGATGGCGCCAACACGCTTTAGTGCTTGATGTGTGCTTTGGGTTCCGCCAAACCAAGAAAAATTTCCTTCAGTTGGATTGACCACATTGAGTATCATCCCAAGAGTGGTTGATTTGCCACTGCCGTTTGGGCCCAGCATACCATATACATTCCCTTTTTCTATGGAAAAGCTAAGTTGATTTACAGCTGTTAGCGGACCAAATTTTTTAGTCAGTTCATTTACGTTTAGAATGGTTTTCATAGTTGTATTAACGCATCAAGGCTGTTTTTGTTACGCAAAGTTTTAACTTTGACACATGAGCGATGTGCTAATTACGAAAAAAAAACCAGCATACCCCATCAATCCATTCCTCGTGGATTATTTGGAATTGTACTCTCGGGCGTATCAAATTCCGGTATTTTACGATGACTTGCTTCGCTTTTCGGGCTCAGTCGCGGTGATGAACAAGCATGATCAAGATAGCTTGTGGGTACGTGTGTTTTACTCTGATAGCGATCGCAAGGAAATAGACGAGCAGCTAAAGCGCGTTTATGCCTTACTGCATTCAGACGGAAGTGCCATGACTATCCCTTATTTAAGTGTAGATGCCATAGACTATTGCACCTTTGGTAACTCCAAACCCTTTCGAGTTAAAGTGCGGAATACGCTGAACGATAACTTTATTTATTTCTATGTAAAAAAAGCGGATGCCTCTCGTGTTTACGGCTTAGAGCTTGAACATATGCTCTCTCCTTACAACCTCAACTTTTTGGTGAATAAAAATACGCTCATTGAAGAGCATATAGCAGGTATACCCGGGGATGAGTTTATCAAAGATTTTTTACCCAAATGCAGTAAATCTGAACGTAACCAAATCGCCAAATCCTTTGTCAAATTCAACGAGCGCTGCATGATACGCTTGCTTGGTGATATGCGTTCTTATAATTATGTGATTATACCCATTCACGATTTTGATAAGGTAATTTATAAAATCCGAGCCATTGATTTTGATCAGCAGTGCTATGAAGGTAATTTAAAGATTTACCGCCCCCAGTTTTTTAAGGAAAACCTCGATATGGTCATGCTTGTAAAAGATCATTTGACCAAAACGTCAGTTGACCAATATAAAATTGAGGAAAGGGCTACTGTAGCTCGTCGCATTTTAGGCAACGAAACTAGGTTAACACATTTGCTTAAATGTATGTTGAACGACCATATTTCAACCCCTGAGAAGATTGAACAGCTGCGTGAGGAGGTTTACGAACTCACCAAACAGGCATCGTTTAAAAAGAGTAAGTCTATGGGTGATATTATGCGCGCTTCATTTCATTTTGTAAAGCGCAACTACGAAAACCACGAAATGCTTCGTGTGGACAATTAATACCAGTCTTGTGAGCTGTCTTCTATGTCTTCGTCAAGGCCATTTTCTTCAAAAGAATCGTCATTCCACTCATCTTTTTCAGCACTAAATGTTTTTTCTGGCGCTTCTTCTGGAACATCTCCGTGGGTATAAATAAGCATTGGATATGTATTTCCAGGTTTTGGCTCATCGGTTTCAATTAGCTCAACAAAAAAGGTCCATAAGTTTAAGAAATCGTAGACGTAAAGCATCTTTGACAAACCTTGAAATACGGAGTTAAGCGGGGTGTCACTCATGCGACGTACGCTCTCGTCTCCAATATCAAATAATGAAATGGAGTCTCCTTGTTTCCATTCGTCGTCACTTTCGTAAAAGATGGCCATTTCTGAACCTCCAAAGCCAAAGGCTTGTGTGATGGCGTTGTGGAAATCTTCAAAGTTGTCCGTTTCTTCGAGTGCGATATCTCTAAAAACGTCCTCTTTAGTGTCTAAAATAAGTCTAAAATGATAAATCATAGCGGTGTAAATTAATGCGTAAAATCCAGTAGAGTTGCACGCCAAATAGCAGCGTGGCTACTACCAGGTGTAGCGGTTGGGTTGCGAATGGAAAGTCGAAATAGAACATGGCAATGCCAAGTACTACTTCTCCACCAATAAGCCAAAGTATACGTCTAATAAAAACCTTTTCTAGTTGTTCTTTAATCACACTTACAAACAACCAAGCATTTACAAGGAGTACGAGGATGGACAAGCTTCTGTGGATATAAAAGCTGAGTTCTGGAGCAGCAAGCCAGTATTGTGGAAAGTCATATCCCCAACGCACTACTTGTGTGTCTATATATTGTCTCACTTCTATTCCCAGAGCAATTTGGACAAGCGTTAGTGCAAAAGTGCTGTAAAGCAATATGCTAACTTTCCGCGAAGGTTTTTTGCTTAGCCCAAACGATTTTGATGCCACCCTGACCACTAGAAGAAAGCCTACCAATAGCAGCGCCATCACCATATGAAGAGATATTTTCATGGGCAGTAAGTTGGAGTCAACTACTGTTTTGCCTAGCCAAGCTTGAAATAGAATTCCCAGCAGCGAAAGCAAGGAAAAAACAAAGATAATGGGCTTTTTACGGATCCATTTAATACTAAAACCAAATAGGATGAGGATGGCCAAGCCTGATAAAGCGCCTAGCAATCTATTGATGAATTCAATCCACGTGTGTTTGGCATCAAACACGGCGTAATCGTGCTTGGTATACGGCTCCCACATATCGATATTAAACTGACTGGTGGTTGTAAAGGATGCGGAAGCTACGAGTAGACTTTCGTTGTTGATGATTACATTTCCTTCACTGTACTTGGTGTTTGGTTTCCATTCCAGTTGTACTGCATCTGTAGGCGGAATCAAATACCCAAAACATTTGGGCCAGTCTGGGCAACCCATGCCACTACCTGTCATGCGAACCGTAGCCCCTGCAGCAATAACAAGGTAAACGACAATAAGCGAAATACGCGTCCAACGCTGTAGTTGTTTATACATCATGAAGTAGGGGATAGTCCCATGGTTTTGGCTTTTGTTAGCATAAAATCATGTGCAGCTTTGTGTTCGTTTGGTATGACTCCCTCTAAAATGGCTTCTTTGATTGCCTCTTTGAGCTCGCCCACCTGTCTGCAAGGCTTCAATGCAAAAATACGCATGATTTCTTCACCTGTAACAGGAGGTTGAAAGTTTCGTACATGATCTCGTGCTTCCACTTCTTCAATCTTAGTTTTGACGATGTCGAAATTGTTGTGATACTTGGCAAATCGTTTTGGGTTTTTTGTGGTGATGTCTGCCTTACAGAGCAAAAGTAAATCCTCCAAGAGGTCACCAGCATCAAAAATAAGTCTACGCACCGCTGAATCGGTTACATGATCTTCTGAAATGACAATAGGCCTTGAGCTCATGTAAACAAGCTTTTGAACGTATTTCATCTTGTCGTTCAAGGGCATACGCATGCGTTTGAAAAGCTTGTATACCATTTTGGCACCTACAAACTCGTGTGCGTGAAAGGTCCAGCCAACTTTTTTGTCGAATTTTTTGGTGGGTGCTTTGCCAATATCGTGTAGCAATGCTGCCCAGCGCAACCATAGGTTTTCTGTATACGCACAGATGTTGTCCACTACTTCAAAGGTGTGGTAGAAGTTGTCTTTGTGGCTTTGTCCCTCAACCTCTTCTATTCCTTTGAGTGCCGTAATTTCAGGAAGTACGCGTTCTAGTAATCCCAATTGATCCAATAGCAAAAGACCGTTAGAAGGCACAGCACAGGCTAATATTTTATGCACTTCCTCAATGATGCGTTCTTTGGACAGTATATCGATGCGTGCTTTGTTTTTTTCGATGAATAAAAGCGAAGTTTTATCAATTTCAAAGTCCAGTTGAGTAGCAAAGCGTACCGCACGCAGCATCCGTAAGGGATCATCGCTATAGGTGATATTTGGATCGAGAGGTGTTCGCAAGACTTTTGCTGTCAAATCTTGCATACCATCAAAAGGGTCTAGCAGTTTACCAAAACCTTCTTTGTTCAGTTTAAGGGCAAGTGCATTAACAGTGAAATCACGCCTGTTTTGGTCGTCTTCAAGAGTTCCATTCTCCACCACAGGATTGCGGCTTTCGTGGTCATAACTTTCTTTTCTAGCCCCGACAAATTCCAATTGTATGTTTTGCCATTTAATCATGGCAGTGCCGTAGTTTTTAAAGACTTGGATATTATTTTTTCCAGGCAATATTTCAGCTACTTTTTTGGCTAGGCTAATGCCGCTGCCAACAGCTACGATGTCTATGTCTCGTCCCCTTGGACGGTCGAGGAAGGTGTCCCTAACATACCCGCCTATGACATAGGTCTCAAGGCCTAATGCATCTGCAGCTTTTTGGACGTGCGCAAACACGGTTGGTGTTAGTGCTTCTTCGATACGTAATTCTTGGGTTTTCATCGCAATTGCTTCACGCTGCCGTCGGGCATAATTTGCAATACCTGTGACGGAATACGTGCTACTTTTTCTTTGTTCAAAGGTACTACTTCGTCTACTTGTTCCAAAATATGTGGGTCTATTTCGTCAAAGCTTTCAGGGATGGGTTCATCACTGATATTTGCGGAGGTACTTACGATGGGTTTTCCAAAAGATTTGACCAAATCCAAAGCAAAACCAGCTGTTGGAATACGAATAGCAACACTGCCATTATGCGCCACAACGCCTTTTGCCAGTCCTTTTCCTTTGGGGTAAACTAGGGTTATTGGAATGTCACTTCTTAATAACGCATGGATATTCTCAGGTAACTCGGTAACATAGTCTGACAACATCTTTGCATCAGCCACCAAGGCGATAAGCGGTTTTGATAATTCCCTTTTTTTTAGAGCATATATTTTTTCTACAGCTGCTTGATTGGTCGCATCACAACCTAAACCCCATATGGTATCTGTGGGGTAGAGCAGGGTTTTTCCCGTTTTTAAAATGGAAACGAAATGCTTAATGTCTATTTTCATTTTTGTAGTCTAATGCAATTTTTGCTTTAAGCCAAGTTTCTCGGGAACGCAACTTACAAATGATCCAACCCGTTTTCCCATCTAAAATACCACCTCTTAGAAAGTAACTATTCAAAAACTTAAAAGCTGGTTTTAAGTAGAGATTAAAAAGTCCAATTTTCTTATTCTCCTTTATGTATGTATGCGCCGCATTGTGTGCATAACGCTCAATTTTTTCGGTGTAATGGTCTATATTGCTTGTGGTGTAATGAATGATGTTACTATTCAAACTTCCAAAAGGTTTAGTGCACTCTAGTTCCTCGTGCACCATTTTGTTTTCATACCTATGAAAATCTCGATGAAAAAAACGCGCCACGCGATCGTTTTGCCAACCACAGAAACGCACTTTTTTACCTAAAAAATAGTTTATTCTTCGTATCCAAAAAGCTGTGTGTTTTGGTCTTGTGTATATGATGTTTTTTATCTCAGCAGCCATATTTGGCGATGCCATTTCATCCGCGTCAAGTAAGATAATCCAGGGATGTTTTGCTTGGGGTATAGCCCAATTTTTTTGATCTGCAGCAAAGTTGTATTTACGTTGTAAAACTCGTGCACCAAACTTTTCACATAGCGCAACAGTATTGTCTGTGCTAAAAGAGTCGATCACTAAAATTTCATCTGCCCACTTAATTGAATTTAAACAGTTTTCAATATTTTTTTCCTCGTTATATGTTGTTACAATTGCAGATATACGCCCATCAAATCCTTGAGTCAGGTATTTTTCAATTTTGAGATTAATTTCATCAATTGAAAATAAGTTCTTTGTGAAAGAATAGGCGTTTTCTCCCATTTTAGCAGTAAGCCCTCGGTCAAAATAAAGTTTTTTAACAGCACTGCTGAATTTTTCCACATCATTATCAGGGGTTAGTATTCCTGTTGAATTTTGTTTTACGATTTCTGGTTTACTACTATTATCAAACGCTACAACAGGTATTTTATTCGCCGCCGCTTCAATGATGACAAACCCAAACCCTTCATATAAAGATGGCAGAAGGAGGACATCGCCACTCTTATAAAAATCTTTAGGGTTTTTAACAAAACCTGTGAAATATACATCATCATCAAGTTGATTTCCTTTCACTCGATTTTTTAGATGTTCATAAAGCGAACCACTTCCACCAATCAATAACTTGAAACGAACACCATCTTTTTTTAACTGTATGGCAACGTCAATTAAAAAGGAATGATTTTTCTCGGCTTCTAACCTACCAAGGCTTAATAGTACAATTTCATTTCCCTTTCTTTTATAAATTGGTTTGAATTCCTTTTTTTCAATCTGGTCAAAATTAACGCCATGTGGAATTATTTTTACATAATCTTTGTTGAATATAGACTTGTTGTTTTGGTAAATGCAGCTTTTTGTTGCCAATGAATTGACCAAAATTTCATCAATTATATGTGTATAAATAAATCTATTCGTTCGTGAATTACGCACGGCATTCGCACTTCCCTTGAAATAAATTTTCCTATTCACTTTGGATATAAAAGCGGCAAGTCCACCAGTCTTTACGTCTCTTGATAAGTTTAGAAGAACAATATTGACTTTATGATATTTAAAAAAGTGTATTAATCTTAAAAGTTTAATTGGATTTAAAAAACTTAGATTTCCAATTTTAGTAGTAAATGTAGGTATCGCTGTCTTTTCAAGTTTGTGGTATAGTGCACTCCCTTTGTTACAAACAACTACTACTTTATGACCTTTTTTATGCATGAACATGGCAGTTTCAAAATGCCATTTCTCTCCGCCACCCCAAGGAATTGCTGTATTAAAAAAACAAATGGTTTTGTTCATGTTATTAGCGATTTGTAAAGCCTATTCCATTGCTTAGCTAAGAGGTCGTCGTTAAATTTTTGCACATAATTAAGCCCCGATTCAGTACGTTTTTTTCGAGAGTTATTAGATTCTGCGTACAGGCTTTTAACGGCTGTTTGAAGCTCGGTTTCACTGTGTGGATTTATATAAATGCTTGATGGGCCACCTGCTTCTGAAAAGCACCCTCCCTTTGTGGTAATCACAGGAACGCCACTGTATAAAGCTTCAATAATGGGAATTCCAAAGCCTTCAAAAAAAGACGGATAACAAAAAACAGTAGCATTTTGATAAATTCCTGCTAGGTCCTCAAGGTCAATATTTTGGACAAACAACACACGGCTGCTCATGTTGTTTTCTTTGACATATGACTTTAACTTCTCTCCGTGTGCTTTTACCTTTCCTACAAATACCATATTGTAATTTGTGTCTTTTAGTGCCTTTGCAACAGACAGCGCATTTTTTCTCGCCTCTAGGGTACCCACACACAACACAAACGTTTCTGGGAGTTGGTATTTTTTTGCAATAGTATTTAGGGATTTTTTTGAATAAGTAGTTTTAAAAATAGGATGACAACCTTGATAAATCACATCAATATTTTCTGCGGGAGTTCCTGTAAATTCAACCAAGTCTGCTTTTGTCTGCTCACTTATGGCAACTATTTTGGAAGCAGTTTTTACGGCGTGATTTACTTTTCGTTTATGGATTTCTACATCAATAGATTTATAAAGTTCAGGACAACGATAAAAAATAAGATCATGGACAGTAACCACTGAGGGTAAGTCAAGTCCTTTAGGTAATTCTCCACTTAATCCGTGGAAAACATCAATACTGTCTTTTTTTAATTGACGCACAATAGGCCCTTGTCTCCAAAGGGAATGCAGGCAACGCCAAATACCTTTAGGTTGGTGTTCTATGGTGTTGGGCAGTGCTTTCCAACGACTCAGTTTTTGCTTCTTTGGATTGTAGAGGTGGTAGTAGTTTTTTGGATAATAGGTTGCTAAAATACGCACCAAATCACGGCTGTAATTTCCCAAACCACTAGCATTGTGAAAAATTCGTTTAGCATCGTATCCAACTCGCATAAAACAAAACTACTTTAAAATAAATAATTCAGGTGTTTTTATATTAGCTTATCTTAGCAAATAAGATATTTTCCTCTAGTGAAAAAGATAAGTACTGTAATCATAACCAAAAATGAAGCGGCAAATATAGCGCGGTGTATCCGTTCTGTACTTAAATTTTCAGATGAAATTATAGTCATTGATGACTATTCAAATGACCAGACGGAGGCTATTTGCAAGGAATATAATGTGATTTTCGTTTCGCATAAATTTATAGATTTTGCTCACCAGAAGAACAAAGCTCTTTCCAGAGCTTCATTTCCATTTATTTTTTCCATCGATGCTGACGAGGAAGTTTCTTCAGATCTGAATACATCTATCTTAAAAGCTAAAGTCTCAGGCAAATCAGATTTTTATACCCTAAATAGATGTACAAACTATATGGGTAAATGGATACGTTACTCGGGTTGGTATCCAGATAAAAAAATTAGACTGTGGAGAAAGGACAAAGCAAAGTGGGTTGGAGCAGTGCATGAAGTATTGACACCTAAACCTAAAAATGCAGTTCAGTTATCGGGCGACCTTTTGCACCACTCATATCCTTCATTGCGTTGGCATATTGAAAAAATCAATCACTATACCGATATAGCCGCAAAGCAAATGTTTGAAAATGGTAAACATGTCAGTTCGTTTAAGATTATTTTGTCAATGAATTTTGAATTTTTCAAAAAGTTTCTAATACAGCTTGGTTTTTTAGATGGCTATCATGGATTTTTGTTGGCTCTAATGTCGGCATATTACACTCTAGTTAAATATGCCAAACTCCGTAACCTACATTTAAAATCTAAACAATCTGTATGAAAGTAAATGGTTTTTCGTTCATTAAGAATGCCGTTAAATACGATTTTCCCGTGGTAGAATCTATCAAGTCTGTACTGCCTTTGTGTGATAAATTTTATATAGCTGTCGGTAAATCTGATGACCAAACGCTTCAATTGATTCGCAGTATTGATAAGGATAAAATAGTCATCATAGAAACGGAATGGGATGAATCGCAGCGAGAAGGAGGTCGTGTGTTGGCACTTGAGACTGACAAAGCATTAAAGATGTTACCGACCGATACAGATTGGGCCATTTACATACAGGGTGATGAACTGTTTCATGATGCTGATTACCCGGCTATAAAAAATGCCATGAAAACCTATCAGCATGATTCGGCTGTAGAAGGTCTTTTATTTAACTATTTGCATTTTTATGGCTCATACAGCTTTGTTGCTGCATCCTATGTTTGGTACCCTAAAGAAATTCGCATTGTTAAATACAATCCTTCCGTCTATTCATATAAAGATGCTCAAGGGTTTAGGAAAGGTGATAATGTAAAATTATGTGTGGCTCAAATTGATGCTACCGTCTATCATTATGGTAATGTCAGACCTCCTAAAGTTATGCAGGAAAAATTCCAAAATTCAAGCAAATTCTATCACGACGATGAATGGGTTAAAGAAGCCTTCCCAGAAGATTCCTTTGATTATTACAAACATATAAAGGAATTAAAGAAATTTGAGGGTAAACACCCTGCATTGATTCAGCCTAGAATTAATAGGGTTAATTGGTCTTTTGAGTATGATATTTCTATGAGTAAACCCTCACTTAAGAAAAAGATTAAATATTTCTTAAGAAGACACCTAGGGATTGATTTGGGCTATAAAAACTACATATTGTTAAAGCGTTAGTTTAGAACGAAACGCTTTGTATTGTCATTATAGTACCTAATCATGCCAAGCCAAAAATTTAGGCGTATGTACCGCTAATGTTTGAGGTATATTTTTATTGATTTCTTTTCCCTGAATTACCTTCTCATAAAGATTTAAATAAGCTTTGCTCATCACCTCTGCATTAAAATAGGTTATTGCATAATCATGACAAGTTTTTGGATTATAGTCTTTATGTTGTTTCATGGCTTCGGATAATGTGGTGCTTGAATTACTTAGAAACCCAATGTCTTTATTTATAAGCTCAGGTAAAGATCCATATGACGTACCAAAAACGGGTGCTCCAAAATACAAGCTTTCAATGATGGCAAGACCAAAAGGCTCATGCCAGCGTACAGGGAAAACCAAACCTTTAGAGTGTTTCAGTTGATTCATTTTTTCTTCACCACCAACCATACCATAAAATCGAGCTCTAGGTTGCCAAGTAAAGCGAAACCCCATTTTTAGGTTTAATCGGCTGCCCCCGAGTATATGGAGTCTTTCCCCATTAAGTTTGAGTGTTGTGTTAATTGCCCCTTTTACGTTTTTGATGCGCCAAGCAGCCTTTCCTAAAAAATGAAAATAATCTCTTTTTCGTGTTAAATCTACAGCTCCGTAATCATCCCAATCCAAGCCATTGTGAACAAAAGCATCTGCATTATGTCTCTTGGCATGATTTTCTGAAACAAATACAGCATTTTTGTCGAGTGATTCAGCTGGATTTGGATTTCCGTGAATGGTTATCAAGTAAGGAACCTGAAGCTTTTCTACCCCTTTTGGTGTAAAATGAAAATGAACCAAATCAATATCTGCTGGGATTTGATCAATCACATCAATCTCAGGATTTCGCTCAATAATTTTAGCAAAGTCACACGTTGACCCTTGCGCTACTAAAAAACTAACCTTATGGCCTAAGCTTGTTAATGTTTTTCCTAAATACCAAATAACGCGCTCAGTTCCACCGTAATAGATAACGGGCAACTTGCTGTTGTTGACAATTAGAATGTTCATTTTAGTTAGACCGCGACGTTGTGCTCTCTTAACGCATCATTAAGAGAAGTCTTCTTATTGGTACTTTCTTTGCGTTTGCCAATGATAAGCGCACAAGGCACTTGATAATCACCCGCAGCAAATGTTTTGGTATAGCTACCAGGAATAACCACAGACCTTGCAGGAACACGACCTTTTCGTTCAATAGGCTCATCACCCGTGACGTCAATAATTTTAGTAGAACCCGTTAGTACCACGTTAGCTCCCAATACCGCTTCTGTTTCTACGTGGACACCCTCTACCACAATACAACGAGAACCAATAAACGCATTGTCTTCAATAATCACGGGAGCAGCTTGAAGGGGTTCTAAAACACCGCCAATGCCAACACCACCACTTAGGTGTACATTTTTACCAATTTGCGCACAGCTTCCTACAGTAGCCCAAGTATC
>ERZ1048068.1088-NODE-1088-length-21967-cov-10.797463_pt1 | contig 21967 bp, 45 predicted proteins | sample MGYA00383098_ERZ1048068 | MGnify/ENA primary metagenome ERZ1048068 (study PRJEB29581, sample SAMEA5548368) | metagenome | biome: marine; feature: coastal; material: water | depth 1 m | study: Short-term variability in the microbial, nano- and picoplankton... | reverse complement strand
AAGGCTCTTGAGCATAGTGGAACAAATAACAAGCCCTCCGCCTTCAACGGCCTGGGATAAACCACACACCACTTTTTTATCTAAACCACACACCACCTTTTATATTATGAGCAAAAAATACGACAATCGACACGGCGGTCCTTTTGATCGCGGATCAGCAGATTCCTACTACCGAAGAGGTCAGAGTCCGCATTACTATAAGGCCGGAACTGCTACCTCTGAGAAGGTAGAAGCAAAAGACATGACCGAGGATGAGCTTGAGGCTTACCTTGCGGGATACGCAGAGAACGAACTTTTCGCTGATTTCAAAGAATACTATTAATTTTAACCACCCTATTATATTATGAACAGCACTGATACTAAAATCATCACCCCTCTCCAGCTCAAGCGTGAACTTGCTGGCGTAGAGGACATTGACACTGTAACTAAGATCCTCCGCCGGGCGGAATGGAATCTTATCATGGAAATGAAAGAGAGTTTATTCTCTGCCAGCTTTTACACAGAAATTGGCGATCGGAACCACAACCTTATTAGCCTTTGTCTTACGCTTTTGGAATGGGTTCGGCACTTCCACGGTGGAACCAATCAAAGCATTGCAGAAAGGAAGCTTGGCACTCACTCCATTGATGAGCTTCTTAAACCTTTCGACCGTCTTAGAAAAATGGTTCGCGAATAAAATACGAAATGAAGCCTGCTCTTGTTTTTCTCCTTGGTATATCGCTTTGGTTATTTTGTTTAAACAAGGTATCCGAAGCCATTTATATTGCTATTCTAGCAAACGCAATTAAGAACTTTTTAAAAGACTGATGTCCAACACAATTGAAATTACATCTAAGGCGGGCGATGTGTGGCGCATTCACCGTTCTGCGGTCGAAGGTTTGGCGCTTAAATCTGAAGCTGACCTAGATGCTTTTTTCAAACGATTCTTCGCATGGTTCGATCAATGGGAAGAAGACGTTCTTCAGTCCCTTATAAGAATGGAGCGCGCAGGCATTTTTATTGATCAACAAATTGACCTTAAATACAATCGATGAATTCCAGATATCTGATACAATATAAAGTTTTAAAGCATGACCTTGATGAACTTGTAGAAAGAATTTATGCTAATCAGACTGACCTTGATATCTATCAACAGCGTACCATTCTTAGGGATGGCATCAAGGTTATTTCAACAAGATGCGCAAAGGTTATTGAATTACTCGAAGATGAAAAATAAAAATGACTGTCAAATACCTTGTACAATACATGCATCCGTTTAATTACAAATGGACAACCGAAGTGGTTTGCGAAAATCTTCAGCAGGCTCAAACCGCGTTAGAAGAAAAAAAGAAAGAAGTTACCAAGATTTTAAAAGGCCGAAGAACTACATTAAGTTGGCGAATTAAACCTTTAGATTAATATGAAGAAAAAAATAGTAATCATCATACTCATTATTCTAGCGGCCGCTGTGACTGCTCGTTCTGACTCAAAGTCAAAGCCTTTTGAGTTTTTAAATAAAATAGGTCAGGGTATTTCATCGTCTAAAATATCTCTTATTGCCAAAAAGGATGTTGGCACTTATTACAAAAAAGGCGTTAGTTTACAGTGTGCTAATTATGTTGGTCATGTTGTTGAGCGCGCTGGAGGATCACCACCTCAGGGTAAAGCGTCTGCAAGGTCTTGGCTTAAATGGGGTAAAGGGGTATCCTTTTCCGGACTAAAGCCTGGTGACATTATTGTTACTTCTCGCGGGCGTAGTTCCCGAAGCGGCCATATTTTAATTTACAAAGGAGAGGGAAAAGCCATTCATCGTTCCACCCGATACAAGCCCATTGGCGAAATTTCTATTGACTATTACAAGTCAAGAATAATCGGAATTCGGAGAGTTTCTTAATGGCTAAGGTGAAGGTATACTACAACGAGGACTGCACCGCTTGTCCTCCGTACCTTGCGGACTTGCATGAGCACTGCTCCGCCAACAGTCACATCTGCGAAATTGTTTCGCTTCAATTAAATCCATCGGACATTATATCACACCTGCAAAGTCTTAGAGAATCAGGTCACTCCATTTCTTCTCTCCCGTTTTTTGTTGTTTCAGATGGTGAACACGAATATAGCTACGAAGGAATACTCAAGTCCGAAACCATCGCCGAGGTTCTCAACCACTTTGACTAAAAAAACTTTATATTATGGAATGCGTTAATTGTTATAAACCTGTAGCCCCTGCTCGCGTTGCAGCAGGATATAGTTATTGTATGGCCTGTGCTGAGCACGTGCCGCGTGTTAAAGGCGTTATGTGCTGGGGTCATAAAACGGCCGGTGAAATGCAAGTTGTTTCGCCAGACCAGTTTGCTGAACACCGCAAATACAGTCCTTATGGAAAGAACACCGGAATGGGTTCAGGTGTCAAACGAGCCACACAAAGCTCAATGCGTTAGGCTTCGAGAACGTCGACAATGTAACGGAGGATCTTACTCCGAACAATGTCTTCTTCGCCAAAGGTGAGATTAAAAATCCCTTTGTCCACAGCATCTTCTCTTTCGTCAAACTTGTTAAAGATGTTTGCGTATCCGCTGGCCTTTCCGATGTCCGCCTGTTTTAAATCACCGCAAACTGCGTAGCGTGTGTCCTTACCGAATCGGGTTAGAATGGTAACAAGCTCCGCGTATGTGAGGTTCTGAGCTTCGTCAATGATCACAAACGAATTGTTGAACGTCAAGCCCCGAACAAAGTTAACGGGTATAGCGCTTAGTATTCCCTCTTTCATAAGGTGATTAGCAACTCCTTGCCCACTGATCTCTGCAACCTTTTCAATAAGTGGCATGGCGTAAGGAAGGAACTTATCATCCACCTCGCCAGGTAACGCACCCATCGAACGAGAAGCGGATTCGATTACACTTCGTATGTAAACGATTTTCTCAATCTTGTCTTCTTTAAGAAGCTCAAGTGCTGCAAGCACTGCAAGATACGATTTAGCGGATCCGGCTGGACCATCAACGAACCCAATCTTTGTTCGGTTATCACAAAGACCATCTTTAAAAGCAAGGTGGTTCTTAGAGAAATAAAATGGCTTTTTAATAACGAAATTTGTGAGCCAGTTTTCTTCGAGGGTGTCTTCGATTTCTCGATCGTTAAGATCTTCAAGCTTGAGTTTACGCTCTGAGTTTTTACCATTCGAGCGTTTGGACTTTGTTCGTGACATTGTGGTATTGGGTTGATGTTAATGAAAAGAAACCAGTAGAGGTCTTTTTTCGACGCTTGTTTTTGCGTTTAAACCGTGATTGGTATCGCGGTCTTACACAGGAATAGCGCTAGGATTATTTATAAAATACCGCTGTTGAAGGCCCCTAATTTGATAAATAATAATATGCGATCAGTCACCACCTGCATCCTTTGTATTTTGGGTACCTTTATTGCTTTCTTTGCAGCTGTTTCGCCTTCGCCTCAACCATCAAGCGTGCCGACTTTGCCAAAGCCTCTTAATCCAGTAAGGGCTTTGGTGGTAATTAGCACTGATTTGTTTGGCTTAATGGCCAACAGCCCTTTTACTGCAGTGGGCTTATACTCCGTGGATGGCAATAAAACTTCTCACATGGTTTTTATTCCCAGTTGGAAAGACATAGAGTATGAGCTGGGACTTACCGGCTACCAAAGAAAATACTACATCTTTAGGAAGGTAAAAGCCGCTTTAAGCCACGATAGTATTTGGCAGGTGAGAATTGTTCCTCTTGCAAGTCGCAGTAATTCTAAAGCTTAATCCGCGACAATTTACCAAGTAATGATGTAAGCCTTTTTAGGATTAGAGCTTGGCATTTCCCTTGCGGTATTAAACCCCGCCTCGATAACTTTTTCTAACCACCATTCTACGGGTTTTTGAGTTACATGGGAATTATCCCCGTTTGAAAGGTGTTGGCTTGCCCTTCCAAGATGCGGGATTATCAAAGCATTTTTGCTAGCATTCCTAATATCAACAAGAGTAGGAATAACATTTTCTTCAGGAACGTGTTCCATAACATCGGTACAAAATACCAAGTCAAATTTCCACGGTGTCGGCCTTGTTGAATACTCGGGAATAGCCGGGTCCCACCTTTCACGTGTGAGATTCTTATCAGGCAATATTCCGTCTACCAATTTTGAATTGCCACAACCATAGTCTAGAATACGGTTAATGCCAGAGATGTCTTCACACCATTTGGAATATTTTTTAATGGCTCCTTCTTTAGGGCCGGAGCCGTAGGTGGGATTTTTTTCGTGAATTTGCCTGTATTCTGATATGTAATTATCAGCAAGGGCTTTATTCATTACTTTCTATTTCTTCTTTACCAGCCATATAAGAGTGAAGATCTTCCATGCTGTTGTGAAGACCACTCAATTTGTTTTGGAACCATTCAGGAAATCCCCCACCATTCATAAGGTGGTTTCTGATCTCCATTGATGCGTGGCAAAGAAAGTTTAACTGTGTGATAGCCATCGCAAGTTCCTTTTCGTTTGGAAGGCTAAGTGCTCCTTCCGCCCAAAGAGCCATTTGTTCAAGCTTTGTGGATTCCTCCATTGCGTCCCAAATAGGAAGCTTCTTGCTTAAGAATGACGTGAGAGGTGCATCGTTTTTACGAGCAGCGGGACTAAGTCTGGCGTGTTGACCAACAATGATTTCTCCGAGTTCCCGGCCGAATCCGCTCTCCAAGAAACTTGTAATGTCTTTGTCGGATTTGAGAATGCGTGTCTTTTTAATCAGTTTAACAACGCGATCGAGCTGGGTCTTGTAATCTATTCCGCCGATGTCAACGGTGAATTCGAAACCGCCTTTGGGCTTTACAGCTTCTTCAAGAGCTGCTTTCTTTTCCGCGAGCTTGGTTGCTTTATCCGCGGCCAGAACAGCGTGAACGGCTTTTACAAGCGGGTCTTTGTTTGTGTATTCCCGGGGGTTTTTCATGAAACTATTTATGATAAAAAACATTTTTAGATTTACATTTGTGTTGAAAAACGGTATAATAATTAAAATCAAAACAAGATCCACATGACACACATTCACCAATCAGTACTACGGAAACCCTGGAATGGATTTAAGCACATAGCTCGGTTATGGTATGAATACAATGACGACCATTATCCAGCTATAACACGAATCGACATGCACAGAATAGAAGAAAACGGAACAATCAGCGAGTGCATTTCACATGTTAGCAAGGATGGAGTTGGACCTGATCGATTAACATTTGATGATTGTTTAACTGGTCTCATGATACTGATTGAGGACGGAATTCTTGATGGAATTTTATGATTTACATTTTCATTTATTTTTGATATAATTATTAACATGCCAAAGATCATCGCTATAGCAGGAAATGCAACGGTTGGTAAGGACACACTTTATCGTGCTCTTAAGCATGAGTTTCAGTCCGAAGCTTGTGTGGAAAGAATCGCTTTTGCGGATGCACTTAAAAAGGAGGTCGACCAATTTCTAATTGACACCATTGGGATCAGTGCTTGGACCTCTAATCCCGACGAGAAAAAACTTATTCGAAAATTCCTCATCTTTTGGGGTACTGAGTTTCGTCGAGAACAGGATGACATGCACTGGGTTAAAAAGTCAGCAGAGCAAATGACGGATCCCAACGTGGTTTACATTATCACAGATCTTCGATACGAAAATGAATACCAGTGGATTAAACAGCAAGGCGGAACAGTCATTTACCTTGATCGATACATCAACGAGGAAGGAACACTTGTTGCTCCCGCCAATCACTACGAAGCGGAAAATAATAAAATGCTAAAAGCCAACGCTGATCTTAAACTTGCCTGGCCAACGTATCAGCAGGATGACTATGAATTACAAATCGAATTTGTTCGTGACAACGCTTCTCCTTACTTTGAATTAAACAATCTCACTTTTACCAAACCCATAGACCATGAATAAAAACGAACACAAGCTCTGCTTTATCGACACTGAAACAACGGGTCTTTGCGCACACAAGAACAACATCTTTCAATTGAGCGCAAAGATTCTTACTCCCGACGCAGGTGAGATCCTGGATGAAATCAACCTAAAGTTTCGTCCGCACTCCCTTGAGCATTACTCTGTTGGAGCAATGGAAACAACGGGCGTGACACTCGATGATTGGAAAAGTTATCCTCTTTCCTCTGAGGACGCTTTCAAGCAATTCTCTGAGTGGGTGGCAAAGCACGTGAACCGTTATGAGAAAAAAGACAAGCTTCAATTCGTCGCTTACAACGCTCTTTTTGATTCTGACTTTGTTCGCCAATGGTACGAGAAAAACGGAGACAATTACTATGGGGCCTTTTTCTTCCACCCTCCCATTTGCGTGATGCAGGCAGCTGCTTGGTTCACACAGCGTGTGCGTGGGGTTTTCCCTAATTTCACCCTTGGTACCATCTGTAAATGCGCAGAGCTTGGATGGGACGACGAACAGGCTCACGACGCGGACTACGACGTGGTCAAGACCATCGAGCTTTTCCGATACCTCCAGAGCCACGTGACTCAGCTCTAGGTTTTTCCTAAAAAGGCACAAATCTGGCCAAATACGCTAAAACTGGGCGGAAAGTAAAAAAAAGTTCAGTTTTAATGAAAAAAGGGGTTTACATACCCCGTAGATATGGTATAGTGTCTATGTAACAGAAAAAAGCTACATCATGAACATCGATCAAATCAGAAACGACTGCTTAAACCCCAAGTCCAAAAAGCCAAAGCCTCTTGACCTCGACAGCGTCAAGCTTGCAGATGAATTCGCCAACGCGGATCTGGAGTTCGAAGACTCCGAAGACCAGGCTCTCAAGAGCTTTGACAAGGGTGACTCACCCGAAGAAACCTGCTTCGAATACGAAACAATGGGCTACACCCAAGACGACGTAGATGAAGAATTTGAACTTCTTGGAACATACATTTAACTCACCATGAGTCCAATCGAAACCGTTTTAACCGCTGCAGTTATTTTTGCAATCCTCTGCATTTTTCAATACCGAATCGTTTAACATTACCTTATGAAAATAACCAAAACAGACCCAATCTCCGGCAAGGAAAATACCCTTGACATCGATGTAACCGAGTCCCAGCTGCAAGCTTGGCATGCTGGAGCACTCATTCAAGATGTTATGGGCCATCTCAGCGCGGATGACCGCGAGTTTCTTATTACCGGCATCATGCCCGATTCGTGGGATGGTGTTTTTGGTTAAACAAACTCATTATTCGGTTTACATACAAACCTAAATTTGATACAATTACAATATGAATCTAGGACTCTGCTGTTTGCTGCACAACAACAAGGAATACAAATTTAGGACCTATACCAAGGCGCGGCTGGAAAGGCTTTCTTTTGACGAGGCTCACTCAAACGTTCACGAAGTCGTTTGGCACAACACAGAAATGCTCGGTCGTTTCTTTGATTACTGCAGGGAAAACAGCATTCCTTCGTACAGACTTTCTTCAGATCTTATTCCCCACTTCAAGTACATCACTGAACGAGGTCTTGTTACGGACTCCGAGCTTCAGACATTTCTTCGTGCGTTTGGTTCTCACGACACAAGCGGCATTTGTCTTTCCATGCACCCTGGTCAACACGTTGCTATTGGATCAAACAAGCCCGAAGTTATTGCCAACAGCAAGGAAGATCTGCGTTACCACATGTTTCTTCAAGATGCCATTGGCTTCAAGGAAATGAACATTCACGGCGGTGGTGCGTACGGAGACAAGCCAGCAGCAAAGAAACGCTGGATCGAAAGCTCAGCAGAATTCAAGGACTACCTAACCATTGAAAACGACGAGCTTACGTACAACATCGATGACTGCTTGGAGATCGCTGCAGCTGCAGGAATTCCAGTTACCTTTGATTTACATCATCATCGCTGCCACCAGCTTAAAGAAGATTACACACCCCAGAAAACGGAAGAAGAATACTACCGTCTTGCGCGGCAAACGTGGATCGATTCAGGCAGGGACTACCAGCGCATGCACATCAGCACACCGCGGGACACATACACAACCGCAGCTAAATCCCGTCCGCATCACGAATACATTACCCCAACGGATATTCCCGCATGGCTTCAAGAAGCCGCAAAGGAATTCCCTCTTCATATCGACGTTGAAGCCAAGGCAAAAGAAAAGGCAATTTTTCAACTTAGCGAAGATTTAGATTTACATTCAATGCAACATTTGGTATAATATAGACATGAAATCCGGTAAAATTATAATGGATATGGAAGATGCTCTTGCCGCTGACGTTGAGAAGTTTAAAGAGGATTCGAAAAGACTTGATTGGCTTATTGAAAATAACAAAATTTCTTTTGACTGCACCAGCCGCGATGACATTGATGCGGTTATAGAGCTGAGCAAATTTATTGATAACCTCAAATCAAAAGCACCTGAAAACAATTAATTATGAAAGTACGCATTGGGAATCCAACTAAAAGCAAGCAAAAGGTTCGTGTTAGAATTGACAAGCACGACACATGGGACATGGATATAACCCTTGCCCACATTGTTGTTCCCATGCTAAAGCAACTCTTAAGCACCGTGCAATATTGCCCTCCGGTTGACATCACAGACGTTCCAAACTCTTTTCGCTGGAAGGAGGCGTATGGTTATGATGAACTGACTGAATGCAAGCTTTATGCTGGCCGGTGGAAGTGGGTACTAAAAGAAATGCTTTTTGCTTTTGAAAACAAGATAGACTATTCCTTTGAGGATGCGTACTTTACGGACGATGGTTATGACGAAGCTGGAATGAAAAAACATCAGGAAAGAGTTGCCAACGGATTCCGTCTTTTCGGAAAATACTACGAATCTCTTTGGGATTAAACCATGGAAAAAGCCAAGCTAAAGATTTTAACAAAGCCGGAGGAGCAGCACGTTCAAGTCAACTGGACGGTTCACTTTATGTATGAAAAAGAACGGTATGCACTTTGGTCGTCTTCTATTACTGGAGGAACTTGTGAGTACATTATCTATCATTACGACTCCTCACGTCGAGAAGGCTTGGGCAAGGAGGTCGATTCAGATGATCCAAAGTTTGAAGAGCTTTACGAATACATACACGAATACCACACAGAATTCAAACACTACAACCTCGACCCTGGTCAGGAATTTATTATTAACGATTAGAATATGAAAACAGAAGAACAAAAATTAAGTGAAAAGTTGAAAACCCTGCTTGGAGCATACGTGCTCGAGGTCGAGTTTATCAAGCAAAACGGTGATACAAGAAAAATGTTTTGTACCACAAAATCAGATAAAATCCCTGAGGAGCTTCATTCGAAGAACCCCGATGCAAAGGTCTTGGTCGAAGGTGTTATGCGAGTTTATGACACGGAGGTCGAAGGATGGAGAAGCTTCCGCGTGGACTCGGTAAAATCCTTTGGACTAAAAGAAAAGGTTTAATCCATTGGAGTGGTAGCTCAGTTGGTTAGAGCGCCGGCCTGTCACGCCGGAGGTCGCGGGTTCAAGTCCCGTCCACTCCGCCATTTAAATAACTTTCTTCGTTGCAAGAATCTTATAAATAGGTTTTACAATGAAAGATTTACCTAAACATCTTGGTGGCCACGGGAATAAAAATCACGTAGACCACGGCGCGCTGGATTTTTTAAAAGAAAGATTTGCGGTTAAATCGCTTCTTGATATTGGCTGTGGACTTGGTGAAATGAAAACCATTTGTGATCCTAGAGACATTTCATACCTTGGAATAGACGGAGATTGGAGCATAAAAAGACAGCACGACCAAGTTGTAATTCATGACTATACCACTGGTCCTGCGCCTCTTGATGACAAAGGTTTTGACCTTGGATGGTCCACAGAATTCCTTGAGCACGTTGAAGAGGCCTACGTTGAAAATTTTATGGCTGATTTTGCGCGTTGCCGTTATGTAATGGTAACCCATGCAATGCCTGGCAAAAAAGGACATCACCATGTGAACTGCAAAAAGCCCAATTACTGGAAGGGTGTTTTTGCGGATCACGGCTTTTCTTTTTTAGATAACGACACAAAGGCCTTGAGAAACAGTTCAACCATGAAACGAGAATTTGTTCGTGATCAGGCTCTGGTGTTTGAAAGAGCCGCATGAAGATCACCTGTTACATTCAAAATCCCCGAGCAAAGCATCAGGTGACTGCTGCTGAAACTTTTTCTGCTGGGCTTAAACGCCACGGTCTTAAAGGAGAAATCAGTAGAATCAAAGAGGATCACGACTCGGATTTGGTTTTGGTGTGGGGTATGAAGCAGGCAAGAAACGTAAGGGGAAAAAGCAAAAAAGACTTTCTTCTTGCGGAGCGAGCATACTTTGAGGACCGATACAAGTGGGTCTCTCTTGGATATAATGGTCTTAATAATCGCGGAGAATATTACAACAAAAACAGTCCTGGCGATCGATGGAAAAAGCATTTTGACGACGGACGGCTTCAACCGTGGAATCTAGAAGGACAATACATTCTTCTTACTCTCCAGATTAAAGGAGATAATTCCATTCGCAATTTTCCAGTGAATTATCAGAAGTTGGTCGATGATATAAAAAAGGCTACCGATCTTCCCGTAGTCGTAAAGGATCATCCTATTCGAAAAGGAACTTGGGGTAATATCATAGCGGATGATTACCATGGCAATATAGGCAAAATAGAAACCGCGGTTCAGAATGCTGCCGTGACCGTTACGATCAACAGTAACTCTGGAGTTGATTCAGTTGTTGCAGGAACACCAGTCGTAAACTTTGACAAAGGTTCAATGGTATGGGATCTTGCGATGAAGGATCTCACACAGCTATCAAATCCTCCTCTTCCCGACCGCTCACAGTGGGCTGCTGACCTAGCCTACGCACAATGGCTTCCTGAAGAAATCGCCGCGGGGCATGCCTGGGAGCATTTAAAGCAAAGGTATGAATAGACTAAGTGATCACGTAAAGGACAAGGAAGTTCTTTTGGTGGGCAACAGCGAATCTATTATTGGCGCTGGACTCGGCCCAACAATTCAATCAGCGGAATTTGTTATACGATTTAATCTTTCCATAGCTCACCTTAATTCTTGCACCGGAACAAAAACCGACGCGTGGGTGTTTGCTATGAAACGCCAAAGGGTTTGTAGAAAAATTTACAATGATGCGATCATCAAGCCTCGAACATGTTTTAGACACGAACGACATCCCGATCCCGGTGTAGATTTTAACTTTATTCCTCTGGATGTTTCAATAAGCAGCGTTCAAAAGGAGTTGCAAACAACCCTTGACCCCAGCGTTGGGGTGTGTACGCTTTGGTATGTATTAAACTGTTCAGAACCAAAAAACGTTTCTATAGTTGGCTTTGACTCCTTTTTAAATATGAACTTCCACGCTAAAAGAAACATCACAAGATCTCAACATCCTGTGGCTGAAGAAGCTCGTTATATTTCGGACCTGAAATTATCTAAAAAAATAAATTCTTTAGATTAATTATTCGTATAAATATTTTTAGAACGGACAAAAAGAAACTGTTCGATTAACACAAACAAAGAAAACAACATGGAACAACTAATCTCATTCGTACAAGACGAAGTATGGTTTAACTGGGTAACTGCTATTATCGCAGCCGCCGCTGTTATTACTGCCTCTACCCCAACACCAACTCAAGGATCAGTCCTTGGTTACGTTTACTGGGTTATCGACTTCCTTGCTCTGAACATTGCTAAGGCAAAGGATAAGGGCGAAGAATCTGAGTAATCGAAAAGCTACTAGTATATGATGGCTATAATAAAGGCTGCATTGTACGCAGCCACTGCTGCAATGAAAGCTTATTCGGCCCATATACAGTGGAAACGAGAAACCTATATAGATGACATCGAAGATGAAATTGACTCTATTGCTGCTACCTCTTCTGATGCTGCAGGTAAGCTGCGTATCAAAAGGCTCTTGGCGCGCAAACAGAGATACACTGAACAACTCAGCCCTGTACGATCCGATGGAGATTCACCTGATTGATGGTAAGACCTATCAGTTTGAAGAAGGAACTCTTAAGGGCAGAGGTCAGAAATTTCATTCTGATTTCTCGTTCCGAGAAATGCTGATCGAACAGTAATTCAACCTATTACAAAAAAACCCGTTCTTTCCAAAAAGGGAGAACGGGTTTTTTGTGCGGGGGTGGGGGTTAAATCGTTTTAGCTGTAGTAGATCTTCTTTAAGTGGTCCTCAAATTGTTCAATAATCTTAAGGCGATTGGGCCAAAGAATATAATCCTTTTCGGGACTACTTTTGAGGTTGTTCAATAGGGGCAGAACAGCGTTATAAAGGGTATCAATCTTTTCCTGCGCAGCGTCAGCTTCTGCAGTTGTTTTCTCGATCTCAGTTTGTGCTTCCTGGTACGAGTTTAATTCTGTTTCGTCGACGACGGTAAATCCAAAATCGTCGAAGATGTCGTTATTGCTCATAGCTCTTTAATTCTTTTTAGTACCAATTCGTGGGTTTCTTTGCTGCAGTCGTTTTTCCGGCCAGGAGAAACCTGTTCGTGTGTTAGGATTTTTGATTCATCCAGTCCAAATTTGGTCATGAGGTAAACACACTTTTTAGCACATGAGTCGATCTCTGCTGCAGCGGGTGTTCTTTTGTTTGTGTCACCGTAAAAAGAAATGCCAATGCTGTGACTGTTTAGTCCAGAGATACCTCCCCAAGAGCTGGCTCCAGCGTGCCACGCCTTTTTGGTATCAGAAACAAATTGTGTTCGTGAGCCGTCAGCAGCAATGAGGTAGTGATAGGAAACTTTGCTTCTTGAATTGAGGATCCAGGAGCGAGTGCCATCATGGCTTCCGGAGCTGTGATGAAGAACGATGTACTTTGGTGAGATACTTCCGCTTTGATTGGGCGAGGATTTAAAAACTTCGGTGTAGTCTTCTTCTCGTATGTCGTTGACCGCTGGTTCTGGTTTTTCTGGTTCTCCCTTGTCTTCGTGAACCAAGTTTTCCCAAATCATCTTCCAGGTTTGAGGACCATCAATTCCATCAGCCTTAATTCCAAGCTTGGACTGGACTTGCTTTATGATTCCCGTTTTTCCGTTGAATTTCATACAGTTATTTATCGATTAAGTTCTTTTACCTTTTCCATATAATTCAGGAAAAGGTTTTCGCATTTCTTTTTGCAAAGAGATTGATTCTTGAATGCTGGGTAAAACGGTGCACGAAATGTGTGTGTAACCCTCGTCTCTTGCAAATGTAAGACGCTGTGATCCACCCCAAACGCTGTAAATTCTTTTGTCAACGTGTGCTCCTTCTCCCCAAAAACGATCACTCGGAAACTCACAAATTCTTTTGCGGTATTTTCGTTTTGCTTCTTTGAGATCCTCGTAGGAGGTGTGAACAACCATGATCGGAAACTTCATACCGTTAGTAAGAATATCCTTTCTAAGGGTTTTTTTAAAAGGCCTTCCTCGATGTTGATCGACCGAAGGAACAGACTGCCAAATTTCATCGACTGGAAGTGTGATTAAAGGAAATCCACGCCAATTGTCCTCGGTCATTTGGCACTCCAAAATTCTCTTTTCCATGGGTTATCTTCCTTGCCCGCGATACCGCTTTTTGTAGATCTTAGAGCTTTTTAAGGCTGAAGAACCGGATTTTGCATGAACCCCCGGTCTTTTAATTCTTTTTTTGGCGGAGTGATCTGATGTTTTTCTCATGACTTTATATATCAAAAATATTTTTTTAAAGAAAACTATTATGATAAATATATTCATGTTTAGATTAATACTTGTTGCTGCACTAGTCCTTGTTTCTAATTACGCGCTGGGAGAGACCTCACCCAGCTTAAAAATTGATCAACTTATCGCTACAGATCTACGAGAGAAGAAAGTGGCTATGCCCACAAAAGCATCGGATTCAGTATTTGTTCGACGAGCTTACCTCGACATTGTTGGAAGAATCCCAACATACGACGAACGCGAAACCTTTATTCGTGATCCCGACAAAGCAGCACTAATTGAAAAACTAATCGATTCCCAGGGATACGTTGAGTCGATGTTTAACTTTTATGCAGATCTTTTACGTATCAAACGAAAGGTGGTTAACAACGTTCCTGCCGATACCTACATTGCTTGGATCAAAGACCAGATCGCAACCAACGCTCCTTATAACAAATTTGTTCAAGAGCTGCTAACGGCTGAAGGGAGTATTTACGACAATCCTGCTGCAGCGTATTACTTGAAAGATGAAGGGATGTTACTTGATAACGTATCCAATACCTTTACTGCTTTTGCTGGAACCAATATTTCATGCGCTCAATGCCACGACCATCCGTTTGACGAATGGACTCAAATGGATTACTACAACATCTCTGCGTTTTTCTCAACCCTAAACACTCGAGGCATTGCAGAGGAAAGATCATTATACGGTAAACTCAGAACACAGGCAAGAGCTTCAGATGAAAAGGGGGAAACCAAGGCCGCGATTAATAAGATCGGTCAGTGGTGGGCAGTAGGTGGTTATCGTAATACCATAACCTATGATCCTAAAAAAATTCTGAAACTGCCGCATGATTACAAGTACAGCGACGCAGAGCCGGGTGATACGGTTGAAGCAAGAACTCCCGTTGGAAAGGTTCTAAGAGAAGGCAAAGAACGTGGTACACTAACTCAGGATTTCGCAGAGTGGTTTACATCCGATAGCCACCCAACCTTTGCGACCAACATCGTGAATCGGCTTTGGTACAAGGCATTTGGCTTTCAATTGGTTGGCTGGGGTCCTAATGATATTGCTACTTTTGACGATCTTAGGACCACACGCAACGATGAACTTGTCGCCTATCTAACTCAACTTATTAAAGATCTTGACTACAACACAAAGGCTTTTAATAAGATTCTTTACAGCACTCGGTTTTACTCTTCTGAGTCAGATGATAAGGATCAGTTCCGCGGCCCAAGAATGAGACGCATGACCTCAGCTCAACTTTGGGATAGCATTGTTACACTTCACACCGGAGACGTTGATGCTTGGCAACCCGCTGATATGAGGGAAACTTATGCCGAGCTTTTCTCTGATGTAGCAGATGTTAATTTAACCACCGCGCTAGAGACTTACGCCGAGTGGCAAAAGCTACAGAGGAAGTATTACGAAGGTGCTCCAAAAATGGGACGTGAAATGATGATACGATCCTCAAATATTTTTGAAGGATCTGCAAGTAACTTTATGCTTGAGTTTGGAAGGTCTGATCGGAATTTAATCGAAACCGGTAATGAAGACGCAAACATCACTCAGATTCTTACCCTTATGAACGGACCTCTTACCAAAGGTCTTATGGACGATAACAATCAAGTTATTGATAAGTTGGCTGATTGGAACAAGGACACCGCAATTGAATATCTTTTTGCTTCTTACATTGGAAGGTATCCAACAGAGCAGGAGATTAAAAACTTTATTGATGTTCCCTTTGCGGACATTGTGTGGGTGTTGATTAACAGCCACGAATTTAAACTTATTATTTAAAGGAAAAAAATATGAACACAGATAGACGTAAATTCATCGCCGGTTTAGCAGCTGCCACCTATGGTGTGAACGTTGTAAACGCTCAGCCCGTTAAAGACACAAAAGCCAAGAACATTATCTACATTTGCCTTGACGGTGGAATGAGTCACATTGATTCGTTTGACCCAAAGACAGACAAAGAAGTGGCGGGAGACACCACCGGTATTGGAACAGCAGGCGAGTTTGAAATCGGACATCGCCTTCCCAAGCTTGCCAAGGTAATGGACAAGGCTGCGGTTATTCGATCACTAACTTCAAAGACCGGTGCACACCGCCAAGCCCAGTATCTCAACCGAACTTCCTTTAAACAGTTGGCCACAATCACTCACCCTTCTCTTGGAAGTTGGGTTTCTCACTTATCAAACCGTGACACTACCATTCCTGACTTTGTTCTTGTTAGTGGTGCCAGTTCTCACCCCGGCAGTGGATTCCTTCCCAAGGTTAAATCACCTTTGCCGATCGTAGATCCAAACTCCGGCTTAAGAAACTCGGCCGCTGATGCCAAACTTCTCGAGCGCATGGATTTGCTTCGTCAGGTAAACTCAAAGATCGAGTCGCCGATTGCAACTGAATACAATAACTTTTATGACAACACGGTTCGCTTTTTAGAGTCAGAAGATCTTAATTTGTTTGACCTTTCAAAGGTATCCAGCCAAGACAAAGAGCGTTATGGTAACACCCGCCTTGGCCAAGGATTACTTCTTGCCAAGCGTCTTGTTAAAGGCGACGTTCGATTCATTGAAGTTAACAACGGTGGATGGGATACGCACACAGAGAACTTTGAAAGGCTTGACACCAAGCTCAAAGAAGTTGATGATGCCGTGAGCGCTCTTGTTACAGACCTTGAAAGCGAAGGCCTTCTTGATTCAACACTGATTGCCATTGTAACAGAATTTGGTCGCACACCAAAGATCAACGTTAACACCGGACGAGATCACTATCCTCAGGCTTATTCCGCTCTTCTCATCGGAGCTGGAATCAACGGCGGTGTGGCTGTTGGCGAAACAAACAAGCAGGCGACAAAGGTTATATCTGATCCTTATACAATCACCGACGTGAACGCGACAATCGCTCACCTTGCAGGACTTGATCTCGAACGGTCTCACTTTTCACCAACCGGAAGACCATTCCGAGTGGCTGATTACGGCAAGCTTATCACAGGGGCTCTTTCTTAGACCCCAAATTAAGCAAGTTTTGTGTCTTTTTAGGACAAAATGCACTTTTATGTAAAAAAAAGGTTTACATTTGCCCATAATATGGTAAGATAGGCATGTAACAACAATAACCCAGAAAAAACAACCACCATCACTTATGAGTCAAGAATCCGCTAAAGCCAAAATCGCTAAGTCCAAGAACTCCAAGATTCGTTCGGTCAACTTCGCTGATCACATGCAAACGAAGTCTGAGCGCAAACCAAACTGGACATTGGGCGAACGCAAAAACAAGCGTGGAACTAAGGTCGAATACCGCGGCCGGAAAACCCCTAAAGGCCTCGAGCTTTAATCGAAGCCGCAACAACCCCTCTTTGAAATCACTACATTATGAAAACCGAATTAAAAGAAATTGGCTCCAACATGAAGGAGCTCCTTGTCACACCGGACAGCGGAATTCAATGCCTATGCCTTTTATTCAGTTATGAAACCCCCGTCGCAGGATGGGACGAAACAGGTCCGTTCAAAACTGAAAGAAAGTTCAGTTCAACAACCACAAAGCACATCAATAAGTATCTCGAGAGCTACGGGCCCGAGACACAAGACAACACAAGAACGGTTACGCAGGAGTGGATCCTCGAACAACTTGTTAAAATTAAATAAATTGGGTGTGCCCTTGAATGCCATAAGAACGTGAGGCGTTAAATTGTGTAGCTTCATGGGTCTTGCCACGTTAGGATCCTATTCTGGTTACGTGACTTTCAAAAGTCAGGATAAAGGCCATGAGTTTGTTTAGGAAATGAAGACCTAGCGGAAAAACGAGTCAACTCCTCGGGGTGGGTATATTAGGATTAGCTATCCGAATATAAAATTCCCACTGGCATCCAAGGGCACACACAATTTGCTTTGATAGATAATAATCACAAAGCCACCTTAGCTCAGTTGGTAGAGCGTCTCACTTGTAATGAGGATGTCGTCAGTTCGAGTCTGACAGGTGGCTCCACTTTAAGTCCCTATCGTCTAATGGTTAGGACACCTGGTTTTCATCCAGGCAATCTCGGTTCGATCCCGGGTGGGGATGCTTTTTAAGTCATGAAAAACTCAGAAAAACGAAAATCAGATCTAGAAAAACACGGCCTTGAAACCTACCCAGGATGCAGAGTCGATCTCTTTGAAAGCGTAAAATTTGAATACGGTGAAGAAGTAGCAAAAGATGTTATACGACAATTCTCCGATGTTGAAGTAATAGCAGCAGTGCACTCCGCCTTATTTGTAAACGGTCTTCTTGATTAGTTTTCGTTTTTACCCGGTTTTCGCGAACTCGAGAACAGTTGAAATGGAGAAAACATCCCCCCACCAAAAAGTCCAAGACATTATTTCAAAATGGGTTGGCGTAGGTCTTGTTAACAACGGCGAAAAACTTGAAGCCGCTTGCGACAAAGCATGGGCTGAAATACAAAAAGAAGTTCCCGGTTGCAGCATCCACATCTTTTGCAAATACTGGAGAAACACCTACAATTTTGGAAAAAGATACTTTTACTAAAACATGAAACCTTCAGTAGACTTTTATGTTTTAACAATGGGGCTTTTGGTTGTAGGTGCATCTTTGGTTTTTTCCAAGCCAGAAAAAGAAACACTTCGTTGTCGAATTACGTATTACTGCGGAGACGACAAATGGGGAAACCAAACTGCCGATCCAGCCACCCCGCGTGCCATCACGGGAGTCACGGTTGCTGCGCACCCCGACTTTCCATTTGGTACCAAGATCTTTATCCCCGAGCTCAAGGGTCACGTCGGCGATGGCCATTTTACGGTCCAAGACAGAGGCGCCTGGGTAACATCCAAAAAGGCTGCTCAGGGAAAGGCATACGTCTTTGACGTTTATGTACCGACCAAACGTGAGCAGAATCTCCACGCAAATTCGCGGTCCATGTACATGGAAGTTCACGTTCTGGGGGACTAAACCTTGTACCAAATCAAGCAAGTTTTGTGCCATTTCAGGACAAAGTTGCGCTTTTAGCAAAAAAAAGGTTTACATCCACTCGAAATGTGGTATAATGCTTGTATACATTATGAAAACCAAAAAGACACCACAAATTGCGATTGCTTTAATCGCGGTCCCACTATCTTATAATTGGATTATGAACGATGATCCTATTGAGATCTACAAAGATCAGCCGGCTATTGATCACCCCGCTATTGATCGCCCAGCTATTCCCAAGAAGATACGGCAACTCCAAAAGCGACCTTATATCCCAATCGAGCAATACGTTGACAGATCCATCGACATCTCTCGTGATTTGATCAAGCGATGGGAAGGCTTTTCTTCAACGCCATACTATTGTGCGGCAGGAGTGAAGACTATTGGGTACGGAGATACCGATCCAGCGATTGTTAATCAAGGCCATATCAGCGAGGAAGAAGCCGAGCGATATTTAATGGCACGCATTAAAACGATTAGAAATAAAATCCAAACCAAACTAGTGACTCCTGTCAGCGACACACAACTTGCAGCGCTGATAAGCTTTTACTATAACCTGGGTCCTTCTAACTTTGCCAACATTGCTGACAGGATCAACGACGGTCGTGTGAAAGAAGCGGGAGACGCTATCGTATTATACGACAAGTGCAATGGTAAATCCCTCAAAGGACTCCGTGATCGTCGCCACGAAGAACAGCATCTTTTCAATCTGTAACCAAAAATCAACACCTATTATATTATGAAAATCAATTCCAATCGCAAATCAACTTATCAATTCACCGTGGACATGAGCCGCAAAGAAGATATGGCATCAGTCCAAGTCTTCCGTGAGAAATTTTACGGAACTGGAAAATACGTTAAACTCCAAGGGCGTTGGGGTAAGGGTAACCCCAACTACACTGCTCAAAAAAGTTATTGGGGTGGAAAGCGATATTTCGTTCCTCTCCGCTTTGCATCTCATGCCGACGTTTATGTTTACGATCGTTAAAATAGTCGATACACTAAATTCCCAACCACCTATTATATTATGACAGTACTAAATCAAGCACAAAAACTTATCGCTGAAAACAAGGTACCCCTCTATTTGATGGACCAAGCATCGGAGATGGTGAATGAACTCGCTGATCTAAAAGCGGAACTCGTAAAAGCTGAATTAAAGTTTAACACCGCTAAGTCAGTGCCTCAAAAGCTTCTGACCCTTGGTCACTGGAAAGGCCTTCAACGAATTCAAATCGACGTCGCAATTGACCTTGCCGGGCTTTTAAACCTTCCGGATTAATTAAGGCAGATTCGGGTCAAGGCACCAAGCCTCAACAACAAATTTGCGAACGTATTCCCAAGGCATTAGAAAGGTACCAACGTTACCCCATCTCTGTCCCCATGAATTAACCAATGTTATGCCTTTGGAATTTACCCCGTCAACATACACCCAGTGATAACCAACGATTGGATCATTCACACGTGGCATTCTTAACTTACTGGACCTACCAGTGTGCTTTTCAAACGAAGCATGAACGGTCATGTTAATACCTATCGGGAGTTTTTCCTCGCCAATGGCCCAATACATAGCATTCTTGGTATTATCAAAATTCGCCTTATCCATGTTTAGTCTTTTATAACCTTCAAAATAAATCAGTTGATCATCGCTTAACTTAGGAGGAGCTTCACTGTATTTCTTTGGCCGCCATACCTTATTCTCGCAAACACCCCGCTTTACCAGATTTTTAAATATGTCTCTAGGATACGCTCCCATGTTTTTACTCTCCCAGCCATTAGTCTTTCTACCCCAGTACCAAATCCAATACGGGTTAAAGTCTATTTTAAGGTCAGTTATTCTACGATAAAAACTATGAAGCATACCAGCAGTTCCATGACCAGTACACGAACCCCAACTGCCCTGATTAAGGATATCACCTCTAAACTTTTTAAGAGACGCGTCCTTGTCTCGAGCGCTTCCAGCTACGTAAAGGCGATCACGTTCGTCGGGCTTTGATGGCAACACATACGAATACTTCTTTCTTAATTCTGATAAACTCATTGGCCTGCAAATTCTAAATCTAAAAATAACTTGACTGTTTCTAAAATGCTTTCTCGATCTCTTCCTTTTGACCACTTATTAAGCTCGCGGAATTCCGGCCGGTTGGTACTGCCTGCGATATAAGCCTCTCTGTATCTTCGAACCAAACCCTTATTCCTTGTTATATATGTCAGCTCAGTTAAATACTTTGCCTTGGTAAAAGAACTTATGGAAGGACCAGATGAATTGCTTACACTTGAACAGCCTGGAACCGCAAAGAAAATCGCGGAACAAAAAACGATAAAGTAAAATCTTAAAAGCATAACATAAATATTTATCACAACAATATGAAAACAAACCCTGAAATTAACACATTAGTTGAATCACTTCTTGATAGTGCACAAGGACTCAGAGACTTTTATAAAGCTCTTTTTGACGAAAGCATTGATGACTTTGATGCATCGCAAGAACGCGCTGGTTCGGTTCGTTCCGAGCTTTGGTCAAGGGAATTTACGTACCGAGAGCTCGCAGGAGAACTAGAATTAATTAAAAAGTAAAATGGTTGTACTAACTGACGTAGACGGAGTTCTGCTTTCATGGACGCACTCCTTTGAGTGGTGGATGAAATGTAAGGGTTATAAGAAAAAAGAAACATCGTATTATGTTGACAAACAATATGGTCTTAGCGAGAAAAAAGCAACCATCCTTGTTGAGCACTTTTGCGAATCCGCAGCGATTGGATTTCTTCCCCCTGTGCGAGACGCTATTAAATACGTGCGGAAGTTCCACGAAGAACACGGTGCGGTTTTTCACGCTATCACATCCTTTGGTCAAGAGCGTTATGCTGTTCAGCTTCGAGAGCAAAACCTAAAGCGAGTGTTTGGTGAAACCGTTTTCGAACGCATTCACTGTCTTCCATGTGGAGGAGATAAAACCGAAGCACTGAAAAGATACGAAGGAAGCGGTTGGTGCTGGGTCGAAGACAAATCCGAAAACGCAAACCTTGGTGCCCAGCTGGGACTACAATCATTTCTAATGGATCATCCGTACAACTGGAACAAACCGCTTGATCCAGGGGTTCAGCGGGTGGATACCTGGAAGGAAATTTACGAGGCAATAACATGAGCTCAGAAGCAGGAAAAGGCGATCGACCAAGAAAGGTCAAGGGAAACAAATACCGGGACAACTACGACCGCATTTTTGGTAAAAAGCCGAAAAAGCCTGAAGAAAAATAGTGGCATTTTGTACCAAATCGGGCAAGTTTTGTATCAAATCAGGACAAAAACGACTTTTTTAGTATTTTTCTATTTACATTTATCCCAAAGTGTGGTAGAATATATTCGAGAGGAACAACTACTACATTA
>ERZ1048068.1083-NODE-1083-length-21994-cov-5.988605_pt1 | contig 21994 bp, 28 predicted proteins | sample MGYA00383098_ERZ1048068 | MGnify/ENA primary metagenome ERZ1048068 (study PRJEB29581, sample SAMEA5548368) | metagenome | biome: marine; feature: coastal; material: water | depth 1 m | study: Short-term variability in the microbial, nano- and picoplankton... | reverse complement strand
TAAAGAAATACGAAGATTTTCTCGTTTCTAAAGGAGCTAAGATGGTATCAAAAGAGGATTGGGGGCTTAAGAAATTGGCTTATCCCATCCAAAATAAAAAAAGTGGTTTTTACCACCTTTTTGAATACACATCTCCAGGAGAGGCCATTGGTCCCCTTGAGGTTGAATTTAGACGTGACGAGCGTTTTATGCGTTACCTCACCGTTAAATTAGACAAGCACGCCGTATCATGGGCAGAGCGCAGAAGAGATAAACTTAAAACCAAAGCGTAATTATGTCATTAGAACAACAAGCTAAAGGAAAAAAAGGAGGAGAAATAAGATATTTAACTCCTTTGAATATCGAGACCAACAAAACAAAGAAATACTGTCGTTTTAAGAAATCAGGTATCAAATACATTGATTATAAAGATCCAGATTTTCTCTTAAAATTTGTGAACGAACAAGGAAAGCTTCTCCCAAGACGCCTTACAGGAACATCTTTAAAGTACCAGAGAAAAGTTTCTGTTGCCGTAAAAAGAGCGCGCCACCTGGCATTAATGCCCTATGTAGCAGATTTATTAAAATAAAACAATCATAACGATGGAACTAATATTAAAACAAGACGTTGAAGGATTGGGCTTTAAGGATGATGTTGTAACCGTTAAAAATGGTTATGGTAGAAATTTATTAATTCCTAGTGGTCAGGCAGTGCTGGCAACAACTTCGGCAAAAAAAGTTCGTGCTGAAAATTTAAAGCAACGCGCTTTTAAAGAAAAAAAAATCATTGAAGATGCGCAAAAAGTTGCTGAAAATATCAAGGAGCTAGATCTTAAAATCACAGCCAAAGTGGGCAGTGGCGATAAACTCTTCGGATCGGTTAACAATATAGATGTAGCGGCCGCACTAGACATAGCAGGACAAAGCATTGATAAAAAGTTTATTACCGTCAAAGGTGGTAATGTGAAACGATTGGGTAAATACAATGCTCAGATTCGATTGCACCGCGATGTAAATGTGGAGTTGCCTTTTGAAATTATTGCTGAAAAAGCATAAATACCAAACTCAAGTTTATAATTTAAAAGGCCTGTTCAATCGACAGGCCTTTTTTTAAGTTTAAAAACATGAAGTACAGACGACTTAGCAAAGAACAATTTGAAGCATTGCACAAAGAATTTATTAATTTTTTGGCGACACAATCCATTACTGCAGCAGAATGGGAAGTAATAAAGTCTCAGAAACCAGAAGTTGTCGAAGCAGAGATGGATATTTTTAGTGATTTGGTATGGGAAGGTGTTTTGGATAAAGTTTTATTTTTAGAAAATATCGCACCCCAACACATCTATTTATTTCACATCAAAGAAAACACTATTGCTTTGATTGGGCTAAAACTAAATACTAAAACTGTAGATTTAACTACAAAAGCCGGCTTCGCTTGGCTGCGTGAGAACTTGTTATCTGGTAATGTAGAAATTTTTGATGCTGAAAAGCAAATTAGAGAGGATAAAAAGATTCAGATTTTTGAATTGATAGAAAAGGGTGCGCAGATCACTAAGGGTGAATTGTTTAAGTATTTTGAGCAACTCATTGGTTAGCATCTTAAAAAAACAGATATTTGTTAATAAATAAGCGTCATGGCTTCTAAACCACGCATTTCTAAAGGGACGCGAGACTTCAACTCGCAACAAATTGCCAACCGCGATTACATATTTAGTACCATAAAGTCAAATTTTAAGCGCTTCGGTTTTTCACCAATTGAAACTCCAAGTTTTGAGCTTTCGGAAACCCTCCTTGGAAAATACGGCGATGAAGGTGATCGTCTGATTTTTAAAATTTTAAACTCTGGTGAAAAGGTTAAAAAAGCGGATCTAAGCGCCTTAGAAAACAATCAACTTGCACGCTTTTCAAATTCACTTTCCGATAAAGCATTGCGTTACGACTTAACCGTTCCATTTGCACGTTATGTTGCGCAATATCAAAACGACATTACCTTTCCTTTTAAACGTTATCAAATTCAGCCTGTTTGGCGTGCCGATCGTCCTCAAAAAGGGCGCTTCCAAGAATTTTTCCAATGTGATGCGGATGCAGTTGGTTCGGATTCCCTTTGGCAAGAAGTAGAATTTATACAGTTGTATGATGCTGTTTTTACAGATTTAAAATTAAAAGGGGCTACCATTAAAATTAACAATAGAAAAATTTTAGCAGCCATTGCAGAACGCATTGGTGCTCAAGATAAGCTCATAGATTTTACTGTGGCTTTGGATAAGCTGGATAAAATAGGGATAGACAAAGTTAAAGAAGAGATGCTTTCTAAAGGGGTTCCATCCGATGGTATCGCTTTATTAACCCTGCTTTTAAAGATTTCAGGGGATTTCAAAGCACAGCTAAAAGCCTTGAGTAGTCTATTTAGAACTTCTCAGATTGGTATGGAAGGGCTTTCCGAACTAGAATTCATCGCCGACAAAATCAATGATTTGGGACTGCAGTCAACCACTCTAAAATTAGATATTACTCTAGCGCGTGGGTTAAACTACTATACGGGTGCCATTTTTGAAGTCTCTGCACCTAATGCTGTTGCGATGGGGTCTATTGGTGGTGGTGGGCGTTACGACGATCTGACTAGTATATTTGGACTCAAAGGGCTGAGTGGAGTTGGTATTAGTTTTGGACTTGACAGAATTGCACTTGTTTTGGAAGAATTGGGACTTTTCCCAGAAAACAATACACAAACAACCCAAGTTTTGTTTGTTAATTTTGGAGCTAAAGAAGGGTTATATTGTTACAAAGCCATTCAATCTTTGCGATCTAATGGCATTGTTGCCGAGCTCTATCCGGATGTGCTAAAGCTAAAAAAACAAATCACATACGCCAACAGACGCGATATTCCATATGTGGTTTTAGTTGGAGATCAAGAAATGAACTCAAACACTTATACCCTAAAAACCATGTTGGATGGCAGTCAAAAAACACTGGACTTAAAAGCGTTAATTTCAGAATTCACTAACTAAAAAAACCCTTGAAACACAAGGGTTTAATAGTAGCGTGGGGGAGATTTGAACTCCCGACCTCCGGGTTATGAATCCGACGCTCTAACCAACTGAGCTACCACGCCATAAATGATGGCTGCAAATATAGAAACAAATTGCTAGGCTTTCAAAATAAATCCTTTGTAAAAAATATTTTTTTCTGTTAAAACTAATAAATTAATGTATATATTGGAAAACTAATTATTACATCCATGAGCACCAAAGTTAAATACGAATTAGAGTTTCCAATACAAGCTTCACCGCAGTTGCTATACAACTATATTTCTACTCCTTCAGGCCTCTCAGAATGGTTTGCGGACAATGTAAATTCAAGAGGGGAGTTGTTCACATTTATATGGGACGATTCTGAGGAGCAAGCGAAATTATTAACCAAAAAAAATTCAGAGCGTATCAAATTTAGATGGTTAGAAAGCGAAGATGATGACTGTTTTTTTGAACTTAGAATTCAGGTAGATAATATTACAAAAGATGTTTCTATAATAGTAACAGATTTTTCAGATGATGATGAGATTGAAGAATCTAAAATGCTATGGGAAAATCAAATTGCAAGTTTAAAGCAAATTTTAGGCTCACGCTAAAATGCTCAATTTTACATATATTCATAGTATTTTTCTTCAATATTTATGATCAATATCAACGGGACCATTTTAGAAGATTCCGAAGCCCATTTACCAGTTAATAATAGGGGTTTTGCCTATGGTGACGCTGTTTTTGAGACCATCAAAGTTAACAATAAGCCTCTTTTTTGGGAAGCACATTACTTTAGACTTATGGCTTCAATGCGTATTCTTCGCATGGAGATTCCGATGCACTTTACTCCTGAGTTTTTAGCTTCTCAAATCATGGATTTAGTTGATGCACAATCTGAAAAAGCCAAGTCTTACCGGGTTAAACTAACAGTTTTTAGATCAACCGGTGGCTACTATAAACCCAATTCTAATACTGTAGAGTACACCATTGCTTTAACACCTTTAGATTCGGATATTTACAATCTAGACAGTGGTCCATGCGAAATTGAACTTTTTAAGGATTATTTTATCGCTCCTAATTTATTATCCACTTTAAAAACCAATAATAAAGCCATCAATGTTGTCGGCAGTATATTTGCTAAAGAAAACAACTATAACAACTGTTTGTTGCTAAATACCAACAAATATATCATTGAGGCCCTTAACGGAAATGTTTTCCTAGTCAAAGATAATGTCATCAAAACACCACCATTGGCTGATGGTTGTTTAAAGGGTGTTATTAGAGATCAATTGATTGAAATGATTTTTAAATCTGCCGATTACGATTTGATTGAAACTTCTATTGCTCCATTTGAACTCCAAAAGGCTGATGAAATATTTATTACCAATGTCATTCAAGGTATTAAGCCAGTGACAAAATTTAGAAAGAAAATATACGCAACGGAAGCCGCCAAAAAATTTCAAAACAAGCTCAATGTAAAGCTGCGATTGGACTAATTATAGGAGGGATCCTCAGGTGCATTGGACCAAAGACTGTATTCGCCACCAAGGGCTAACATTTTTTTCTTCCAAAAGGCCGTATCGACGGCTTGAATAATATTGTCTTTATGGATGTTTTCAGACAATATCCATGTATTGCAACTAAGCTCAGATTGAAGCTGATTGATGTCCCATCCTGAATACCCCAAAAAGAAACGGATTTCGGTTTGATTGATTTTTTCATCTGTGATCAGCCTGGTAACTTTTTCAAAATCACCACTCCAATACAATCCTTTAGAAATTTCTATGCTTTCCGGAACAAGCTCCGCGACTTTGTGAATAAAGTATAAATTGTCTTGTTGTACTGGGCCCCCATTGTAGATTGGAAAATTAGATTTAATGTCTGGTATCAAATCTCCAAGTTCAAAATCCAAGGGTTTGTTGAGGATAAATCCAATAGACCCTTCATTGTTGTGTTCTGTTAAAAGGATAATTGATCGATTGAACGACACATCTCCAATGATAGAAGGTTCTGCAATTAATAATTTTCCTTTTTTAATAATCACAATTCAGGTTTAATTAATCTAATGATGAATTAAAAGTAGTGATTTAATTTTAGTTTTTTTTAAATCGCTCTTTTTTCTAAATCATTTTTGCATTCTTATCAAATTTGAACCCATTTAAAAATGCCTTAACATCCATTTGTTTTTTCCCTGGAAATTTGAAGTTAGTTAAATGGATATATCCATCCTCAACACAAATTACAATAGAAGTCTTGTTTGTAATTACAGTTCCAATATTATTTGAATGCGGGTTGTTTTCATATTTAACCTCATAAATTTTTATATTTAATTTATCGGAACCATTTTTAAGTAAAGCCCAAGCACCAGGATAAGGATTCAAGCCACGGACGAGGTTTTGAATATCTACACCACTTTTTGACCAATCAATTTTACAATTATTTTTGTGAAGTTTATGGGCTGTTTTAAGTTCTTTTTCGTTTGTCTGAATGCTTGTTTTAACAGATCCTTTTTCAATCTGATTTATGGTTTTTAAAATCAATTTCTGACCTTTTTCCATGAGTTTATCGTGTAAGCTTCCAGCTGTATCGTCTTCCAAAATAGAAACCTTAGATTGCATGATAATGGCTCCAGTATCAATTTTTTCATCTATGTAAAATGTCGTAACGCCTGTTTCATTTTCTCCATTTATAATGGCCCAGTTGATGGGTGCTGCTCCTCTATATTGCGGCAATAGCGATGCGTGTAAATTAAAGGTGCCAAGTGTAGGCATCTCCCAAACTACTTTAGGAAGCATCCTAAAGGCCACAACAACTTGTAAATTGGCGTCTAGTGCGCTGAGTTGGGCTATAAAATCTGGAGATTTTAAATTGGTTGGTTGTAAGATATTTAAGCCCTGTTCTTGTGCATAATTTTTTACTGCAGATTGCTTTATTTTTTGACCGCGTCCCGCAGGTCGGTCAGGCGCAGTGATTACCCCGACGACATTATGACCGTCTTTAATGAGTTCTTTCAGCATGTGAACTGCAAAGTCAGGGGTTCCCATAAAAACAATTCGAATATTTGTAGTGGCTGTCATAAAATCTGATACTGATTTGAATTTGTGAGTTTAATCTTTCGATCTTCCATTAAATACTGCAATATTATAATTATTTTCTCATCTTCTAAATTACAAATTTCAACCAACTCTCTCGAACTTAATGGTTTTTTTTCAAGGTTATCAAGTACATATTTGATTTCCTTTTGCGCGTATTTATTCTTCGTAAAGCTTTTCTCAGCGCAGACATTGCATATGCTGCAGGGTTTTGATGCTTTTTCATCGAAATAGGAGAGGAGTTGAAGACTTTTACAAACTGAATTGTTCTCCAAATAATTCAAAACAGCATTAAATTTTTTAAGTTTTATTCTATTTTGACTTGAAACCGATTTTGAAATTCTATGAATTGTTTTTTCATCTTCTCTTGGCACCATAAATGTGATTTGTGCATCGGTCTCAACCTTTTCAAACACAATGGCTTTAACAGATTTTAGACGCTCTAAAACCTCCAAAATCACTGAGATTTTAAGCCCTGTTTTGGTGGCAATTTTTTCTATATCAATAGCAGTAAGTTGGCTAAAAACCCCCTCGTAGGTTCTTAGTATAGCTTTGGTAACATTGTTTTCTTTGGTATCCTTTTTAATTAATGATTGGAGTGTTTTATTTGATACCAAAAATTGAAGGTTTAATTTGTTTTCTCTAACCGTTTCAAAGACCAAAACTCCATGGCTTTCTAAAGTTTTAAGTGCATTAAAGGTTTTGCGTTTTGATACCTTATAAATTTCGCAAAATTCATCAAAATTCAGTCCCAATCTTTCGGTATTATACTCCCCATAAGCAATTTGAAAAAAAGTGCATAATTTCTTGTAAATTAATTTTAGAAAGGGCGCATCTGGAATTAGGTTTTCGAACCAGGGTTTCATATTGGTCATGCTATCGGGACCTGTTATTAAATAAGCAAAAGCTTTATCTCCATTGCGGCCTGCTCTACCAGATTCTTGAAAATATGTTTCTAAACTTTCTGGAATCGTCAAATGAATGACCATTTCAACATCACTTTTGTCGATACCCATCCCAAAGGCGTTGGTCGCGACCATGACGCTAAATTTGTTATTGATCCAATCTGAATACATACCTTCTTTTTTCTTAAAACTCATGCCACCATGGTAGTAACCACTTGAGATACCTTCAAGTTTTAAAGTTTTTGCCAGTCGTTCTGATTCGACTCGGCTCCGAACATATATAATAGCACTGCTTTTGATCTTTCTTAAAAGGCCGATGGCTCTGTACATAGGATCTTCTAACAGCATCGAATTATAGGATAAATTGGGCCTAAAAAACGAGCTTTTAAACACTTTAGGGGCCAAAAAATCCAACTGTTCAGTAATGTCCTTAATCACATTTTTTGTAGCGGTTGCCGTTAATGCAATCACAGCAGTAAGTGGACATAAGGTTCGCAGTGTTTTGATATTTCTGTAAGCAGGCCGAAAGTCGTGCCCCCATTGACTGATGCAATGGGCTTCATCAACAGCAATCAAGCTTACCTTCATAGATTTGATCCTTGCTTGAACCAATTTATTTTCAAGGCGTTCTGGAGAAATATATAAAAATTTATAATTTCCAAAAACACAATTATCCAACATTCGTTCCAATTCAATGTAGTGATTGACATTGGTTAAGGCCATGGCCTTTATGCCCTTTTGATTGAGCGTTGCGACTTGATCTTGCATTAGTGCAATAAGTGGAGAAACTACGATACAAATTCCTTCTTTAATTAGCGCTGGAATTTGAAAACAAACTGACTTTCCACCCCCCGTTGGCAAAAGCGCCAAGCAATCCTCATTTTCTAAAACGGCTTCGATAATTTTTTGCTGATTTGGTCTAAAACCAGTATGGCCCCAGTATTGCTCTAAAATTTGAAGCGGGTGCAACATTGAATTAAATATTATTTAGAATGAAATCTACACGGTTTTCTACAGTAGATTGTGGTACTTTTATCAATTCATAATTAAATCTAGTATACCATTTTGTGAGGTATTTGTGAATTTCAGTGGCTTGTTCAAAAGTTTCATAACGTTCATTGTCCTGAACGTAAATATTTTTCCAAGGCATTAAAATAAAAACTTTATCGTATTTGTATTTTTTACAACTATCAATATATTCCTCAGGGTAATCGCAGCCAATGTAATCCAAATAGGCGATTACATCAGGCAACCCTCTGTCAAAAAACACAAAGGGGCGGTTTACAGCGCCTGCATCAATAAATTGTTGTTGTCGTGCTGCCAAAAGTTGATCGCTGAACCAAATAGGATCTTTTAAAAATACTTGATCTACCCCCTCATTTTGTGCTTTCAATGTAATTTGTCTAGAAATTTCTTCCATACAAACATGGCCTTTATTCAATAATTGGTTAATAATTGATGTTTTGCCAGAAGCTGGGCCACCAATTATCGCTATTTTCTTTGTTTTTACACCTAATGTCATGGTCTTTGTAAAATTCGTGATTTAAAAGTTAAATAAAAAATATGACTTGATGTATATTTGTAATACTAAATATGCCACATGCAATCACCCAATCATTCTGAAGAATTTTACAGTAAACTCAAAGCTCAACTGTATGAAACAACGTCTTGGCCTTCTAAATATTTATTTAAATTTATTGTCAAATCAGACCCCGATAAAATCACTAAAATTGAAAGTAATTTTGATAATATGGGCGCTATCATAACAAGTTCCGTTTCAAAAAACGGCAAGTATACTAGCGTTTCTATCCATGTAGGAATGACAAACCCAGAAGCCGTTATTGAAAAATATATGCTGATAGGTAAAGAAGTTAAAGATGTCATCTCTTTGTGATACCACTGTAATTAAGTATCGTTTCTGTTTAATTTTTTGTACTTTGCATGCGCATTAAAATAAAAATAAATGACAACCTTAACAGATCAATTAGAATACAATACTGAGCGTGAGCACCTCATCATCCCAGAATATGGTAGACATCTTCAAAAAATGATCAACCATGCCGTGGCACAAGACTCCAAAGAATCCCGGAATAGACTGGCTAAAGCCATCATTTCAGTGATGGGTAATATGCAGCCTCATTTACGAGACGTTCCTGACTTTCAGCATAAACTTTGGGATCAATTATTTATCATGTCTGACTTTAAACTCGATGCAGATTCGCCTTTTGAAAAGCCTTCAAAGGAAATCTTAAATGCAAATCCTGATCCGCTCCTATATCCACAAAACTATCCGAAATATCGCTTTTATGGAAATAATATTAAAATCATGATCGATGCTGCTGCATCATGGAAAGAAGGAGAAATGAAAAATGCGCTCATTTTTACCATAGCGAATCACATGAAAAAATCATTTTTAAGCTGGAACAAGGACACGGTTGAAGACGCAGTAATATTTGATCATCTTTTTGAACTTTCTAATGGTAAAATCGACATTAGAAATACGGAGAAACAACTAACAGAGTCATCTCAACTACTTAAAATGCAGCGTAAAACAACCAATTATAAAAAACAATACAAGAAGAATAATAATAGAAACAGAAAACGCTATTAATTCTTTATCTGTATGTTAAAAACTAATTAAATACTAGCTATTGAAGTCTTTTAAAATTGAAGGAGGTCATCCTCTCAAAGGTTCCATTCAGCCCCAAGGTGCAAAAAATGAAGCACTACAAATTTTATGTGCGGTGCTCTTAACTTCTAAAAAGGTTAATATTCATAATATCCCAAACATTATTGATGTCAACAAACTCATTCGATTGTTGGGCAAATTAGGCGTCAAAATTGAAAAGCACTCTGATAATTCATATACTTTTCAAGCAGATACTGTTGATTTAGACTATTTGGAAACTCCCGCATTTAAAGTCGATGGGGCAGGTTTGAGAGGCTCAATCATGATTGTTGGCCCGTTATTGGCTCGTTTCGGTAAAGGTTATATTCCTAAGCCAGGTGGAGATAAAATTGGCCGACGCCGTTTAGACACTCATTTTGAAGGGTTTATAAAATTAGGTGCTGAGTTTAGATACAACAAGGAAGATCACTTTTATGGGGTAGAAGCCAAAGTTTTAAAAGGCGCTTATATGCTATTAGACGAGGCTTCGGTGACTGGTACGGCCAATATTGTCATGGCTGCTGTTTTAGCCAAAGGCACCACCACAATTTATAATGCTGCTTGTGAGCCTTATTTACAGCAGCTTTGTAAAATGCTGAATCGAATGGGGGCCAAAATTAGTGGTATTGGCTCTAATCTTCTCACTATTGAAGGCGTGGACGTACTTGGTGGAACTTCTCACACCATGCTACCAGATATGATAGAGATTGGCAGTTGGATTGGTCTTGCCGCAATGACGCGCAGTGAACTCACCATTAAAAATGTCAGTTGGGAAGATCTTGGAGTCATTCCCAATGTATTTAGAAAGTTAGGCATTACAATAGAACGGAAAGCAGACGATATTTTTATTCCTGCTCACAAGAATGGATATCAAGTCCAAAATTACATTGATGGTTCAATTTTAACCCTTTCTGATGCACCCTGGCCTGGTTTTACACCAGACTTACTTAGTATTATTTTGGTTGTCGCAACCCAAGCACGGGGCAGTGTCCTAATCCATCAGAAAATGTTTGAAAGCCGCCTCTTTTTTGTAGATAAATTGATTGATATGGGCGCCAAAGTAATTTTGTGTGATCCGCATAGAGCTTCAGTTATTGGACATGATTTCAAATCTCAGCTCAAGGCAACAACAATGACTTCTCCAGATATTAGAGCTGGTGTATCGCTTTTAATAGCCGCACTTTCCGCAAAGGGGACTTCAACCATTCATAATATCGAACAGATAGATAGAGGATATCAAAACATTGATACACGTCTCAAAGCGATTGGGGCAAAGATTGAACGTATCGAAATTTGATATTTTAAAATTAATTATCTATTCAGCGCTGATTTATAGGCTTCTAAACAGCGTTCTCTTGCGAATTTGTGATCTACAATGGGTTTTACGTAATTTAGCTCTTGGTATTCAGGAACCCATTTTTTGATGTAGTGGTGGTCCTTGTCAAATTTTGTAATTTGAGTAGTTGGGTTAAAAATCCTGAAGTAGGGCGCTGCATCAACGCCACAACCTGCAACCCATTGCCAGTTACTGACATTACTTGACAGTTCAAAATCATGTAATTTTTGAGCAAAGTAAGCTTCGCCCCAACGCCAATCAATAAGTAAATGTTTGCATAAAAAACTTCCAACCAGCATGCGAACGCGATTGTGCATAAAACCGGTTTGGTTCAGTTCTCGCATGCCTGCATCAACTAAAGGATACCCAGTTTCACCTTGACACCATTTCGCAAACTCCTCCTTATTATTTCGCCATTGAATGGCCTCATATTGAGGCTTAAAACTCTTGGTGACGGTATGTGGCAAGTGCCATAAAATTTGCATAAAAAACTCTCGCCATATCAGTTCTTTTAAAAAGGTAATGTTAGAACTTTTCAGCGCTTTTTTTACAACTTTACGAATGCTGACTGTTCCAAATCTAAGGTGGGGACCAAGTCTGGAGGTTCCTGCAATCGAGGGCGTGTTCCTTTTTTCCTCATATAAATGAATCAATTGTGGATCCATTTTGAGGGGGGCAATCTTTAATTTTGATTTGGTAAAGCCCATAGCATCTAATGGTACCCATTGGTTAAGGTCCATTTTAGATAGGTGTTTGAGTAAATTTTCAGAGGGGTAAGCCTCAATGTGATTTTCAGTAAAAGTACACAACCATTTCTTTGAATACGGGGTGTATACTTTATAGGGTAAACCGTCGTCTTTTGTAACTTCATTTCTTTCAAAAATCACCTGATCTTTAAAGGATTTAAAGGCTATATTTTTTTGATTTAAAATATCTGAAACCGCCTTATCCCTTGCAATTGCATAGGGTTCATAGTCATGATTTGTGTATACAGCTTCAATGGGAAATTCAGAAATCAACTTATTAAAAACTTGCGATGGACGGTCGTAATAAGTATTAATTTTTTGATTTGTACCAAGAGAGTCGTTAAGGCATTTTAATTGGTTGTAAATAAAATTTACACGGGCGTCGTCTTTTGGAAGCTTCTCTAAAATTTCGGGGTCAAAAATAAAGATGGGAAGTACATTCTTGTAATTTTTCAAGATCTCAAAAAGACCGTGGTTATCCTCCAGTCTTAAATCTCTACGAAACCAAAATATAGCGTTGGGTTTCATGATTTAAATTCTCCAAAAAGTTCAATCAGTTTTTGTTGACGGTAATCAAATATCTCCTTTAGTTTTGGTTTCACCAAAATAGGGTGTGCCAACTGACCAATCCAGCCAAAAGGGAGTTTATAGTCAATGATGTCTTCCATTTCAATTCCTCCTTTTATGGGTCTGATGAAATGCTTGTGATGCCAGAGTGCATAAGGTCCAAAACGTTGTTCATCAACAAAATAATGTCCTTGATTAACGTGGGTAATTTCGGTCACCCACTTTGTTTTTATGCCTAGTACTGGTGTCACAATGTATTGAATGATTTGTCCAGCGAACATTTCTCGATCGGCTCCGCTAAGAATATTAAACCCCATATAGTCGGGTGTAATGGTTTTGAGATTTTTGGGACTGGATAAAAACGTCCAAGCCTCCTCAACTGTTATGGGTATATTTTGTTTTTTGTGTAAATTGTATAGTTTCATTGGGTTTAATTGTAGAGCACCACGTAGAGGTTTAAAGAGCTTGCCAACAACAGCCAGACACAGTAAGGCAGTGCAAAAAACCGCATGTGACTTATCAAACTTTTAAAAGCGATGAAGAAATAGAACATTAAAACTGTTAATAGTGTAATGTTAAATAAGCCCAACTCAATTAAGTGTTTATTCATAAAAATGTAGTTCCAAGACACATTCAATACAAATTGAATCCCAAAAAGAAGCCATAGCTTTCGACTTTCAAGATTTTGATATAAATAGGTGATAAACACAGAAAAAAACACCATTACACAGGTCCATGCTGCACCAAAAACCCAGCCCGCAGGCGTCCAAGGTGCTTTTTTTAAATCAAAATACCAGTTTGATGTGGGACCATCATTCATCAGCAAAGATCCTAAAAATAGTGCACCTAAATTTATCGCTAAGAAGCCTAAAAAAGTTAGCGTAAATTTCATCTATGTTGTGATTTTATCAATTTCATTTAAGACTTCTTGTGCCTGGGCATACTTTTCGTCGCTGGCTGCGCGGTCAATTGAGGATAAATCGTGCCACTCTGACATTAATTTTTTGTAGCGGTCTTGTAGTTTTTCCACGGCTGTTTTCTTTTTGAATAAATTGAACATAACTATTGAATTAATTTTGTGATTTTGCTACTCATAGGACGTGTCATTGAAAAGAAATAATCTATGAACTCACCATTTCTTCCAATAATGTATTTTTGGAAGTTCCATCTTACTTTTGTGTTTTTTACTCCATTGAGTTCTTTATTTGTAAGCCACTGGTAGAGTGGATGCTGATGCCTTCCTTTGACCTCAATCTTTTCAGTAATTAGAAATGTTACACCGTAATTTTGTTTGCAAAAAGTTTCAATTTGTGAATGAGATCCTGATTCTTGTTGACCAAACTGATTGCAAGGCACCCCAATTACCATAAGGTCTTTTTTGTATATATCATAGAGGCGTTGCAGATCTTCATATTGTCCCGTAAAGCCACATTCAGAGGCTACATTCACAAAAAGAATATATTTTCCTTTGTAGCAAGACAAATCAATTGGAGATCCATCTATATTGTTAATTTTAATGTCATGTACAGTCATAATTTTTGAGTGTTGAAGGTTGATTGATGAAATACTCAAAAAAAATAAAAAAGATGTAATGGCTTTTGAGACGATCATAATTATACTTTTAAAGATACTATACCACAATCCAATTTGAACACTTGACCAGAAATAGATTTTGAGTTGTCTGAAATCAAATATGTTGCCATTGTGGCGACTTCGCTTGGTGATAGAAACTTTTTTAATGGATGTCTTTGAATGGTGTTTTCTACCATTCTTTCGTTTCTGAGTAGTTTTTCTGCTAAATCAGTTTGTGTGATTGTTGGGGCAATGGCATTGACCCTAATTTTGGGGGCTAAATCAGCAGCGACAGATTTGGTCAAACCTTCAACAGCAGATTTTGCAGTTGCAATACTGGCATGGAATGGCATGCCTAAAGAAGTTGCAACTGTACTGAATAGAACAATTGAACCAGAGTCACTTTTGGATAGCGCGGGTATGTAGGCTTGAATGGCCTTAACAGCCCCCATAACATTGATTTCAAAATCAGTTCTAAAATCTTCTAAGCTCAATCTTTTGAAGGGTTTAAGATTGATGCTACCTGGGCAGTAAATCAACCCGTCTGCCTCAACAATTTCAGGGAGATCATCCGTTGTAACATCGCAACTATGATGAGACAAATTCGCATGTGAAAATTCTGGCACGGAGCGACTGATGTTGACAATCTGATGCGATGGTAATAATGCATGAGTAATGGATTTACCGATTCCTCGACTGCCCCCGATGACGATAATCTTTTTCATGACGTTAATGGCCTTCCCTTGAGGCGTTTTTCAATTTTTTGTTTTATCAATGTGAGCTCTTTCATCAGTTCCATCAAGGATTGGTCTTTATTTGTCTTGTACAGCTCATTAATTCCCAATATGATGGACTTGACCTCACGTGAGGCTTCAATGCGTTCACTTGTATTTTTAAATTTTAGCTTTTTCTCTAAAAAATTTTGACCTTTTTTTACAGCTGTCATAGTTTTTATTTTAAATAATTACTGAACTCATTAACTTTTGTTGGGCAATTAAATGCGCCACTGTAAAACGAAGTTACAGTAGCAGAAGATTCATCTTTGATACCCCTTGAAGAAACACAAAGATGTTTGGCATCAATAACCACTGCAACATCATCAGTTTCTAAAATGGCTTTTAAATCTTCACCGATTTGATTGGTTAAACGCTCTTGAACTTGAGGTCTTTTGGCGTAGTACTGTACAATTCTGTTTAATTTTGACAGCCCAATGACTTTTCCAGAAGATATATAAGCAACATGTGCTTTTCCAATGATTGGAACAAAGTGGTGTTCACAATTTGAGTAAAATGTAATATTTTTTTCAACCAGCATTTGGTTGTAGTGGTATTTGTTGTCAAATAAAGCAATCTTTGGTTTGTTCTTAGGGTTGAGCCCAGAAAAGATTTCATCGATATACATCTTAGCTACTCTGTCAGGAGTACCTTTAAGAGAATCGTCTGTTAAATCCAAGCCCATAACATCCATAATCTCTTCAAAAAGCATAGATATTTTATTTTTTTTCTCTGCATCACTAATTGAGAATGCATCCTTTTTTAAGGGTGTATCTAGTCCTGTGTAAAGGTGGTCATCTCCTATTTCATGATGAGAGAACCCGTTAATTCGACTTGTTTTTTGTTTTGTAATATTGGTTGGCATGGCTTAATCTAACGTTTTGATATTTTATTATTTGAAATTACCTTTTGTCTAGAACATTTAAAGCGTCCCGATTCAAAAGTTCTTAGTTTTTTGTGTTTAGTTTTTCTTCCTTGCACTCTTGCTCGCCAAAGCCTAAAGCTTTTTGGTTTCATTTGATTACGCATCAGTGAAATCACTTGTTGCTCAGACAATCCAAATTGTGAGCTTATGGCGTCAAATGTAGTGCGGTCCTCCCACGCCATCTCAATTATTCTATCAATTTCTAAATCACTAAAAGTCATAACTGGGGAGGGTATATTGTTCATCAAACTTTATCTTCTCATTCATCAGCCTTTGAAAAAAACCTTTATTTTCTTTGTAAGTTCTAGATTTCTCAAAGTGGATGAACCGTCCTTGGGCATGGATACTGGCAAAATCTGTTTTGTAAAAAACTAATTGATAGAAGGGAATGGCCCATGTGAAATTTTTTAAACCCTTGTTGATGCGAATTAAAATACCTTTTTTTCTCAACTCGATGTTGGCATAATTTATATCTGATGTTATATTCGCTGTAAATTTTAAATTTGGACTAAGTTGCTTTACAATCATCCTTTTCGATCCAATTCCGCCTCTTTTGAAAGATTCCCAAAAACGATAGGGCTTTCCCACAAAATTTTCGAGGGTTGATTTATGAGTTTTGTTGTAGTATGTAGTGTCTAGAACCAAGTTTAAATTGATTTATTTCAAACATAGCGAATAACTACACATCTATACCTAGAATTAAAAAAACATTAACATTTTTAGCCTTTATTTAACAGAGTAAAAATTGAAGGTGTTATTTTAAATTTTCAATGAAAGTTGCTGAAGTTTCAAGCAAGGCTTTCTTTTTCTCCGGATTCATTTTTTCAAAAGAACTCACCAACATTCTCATTCTTGGATTTTTTTTAAAAAATTCTTTGTGGTTGTTTATGAAATTCCAAAATAGAGCGTCCCAAATTGAACACCAATCCCCCTTTTTATAATCGCTCATTTTTAAAATGTAACTGCTGCCACTTATGTAGGGTTTTGTAGACATGAGACCTCCATCTGCAAATTGACTCATGCCGTATACATTGGGGACCATGACCCAATCGTAACTATCAATTGAAAGCTCCATAAACCAGCGGTAAACTTCATCGGGATCAATTTCACACAACAGCATTAAATTACCAACAATCATCAATCTTTCAATGTGGTGTATGTATCCGGTTTTTGTGATTTTCTTTATTGAATCGTCAAAAGGCTTTAATCCTGTAGTCCCATTGTAAAAAGCAGCTGGCATTTTCCTACTAAAATTCCAAAAATTCTTAGTACGTTCTTCCGTACCCTTTGCAATATAAACACCCCTTATAAATTCTCTCCAGCCAATGATTTGCCGAATGAATCCCTCTGTTGAATTGATTGGAATATTGTGTTTTTTTGCATAGTCTACTGTAGTTTTAACCACATAATTTGGGTCCAGCAAACCAACATTCATAAGTGGAGACAATAGGCTGTGGTGCAGTTCAGTTTCATTTTTAAGTACGGCATCTTCAAACGGCCCAAATTCTTCAAATCTTGTTTTTAAAAATGCTTTAAACCATTTTTCTGAAGACTCAAAATCATGTGGGTAATTTGGTTTTTTTGGCAATTCACCACAATTATTGCTGAAATTCTTTTCTACGTAGGTCAACGCTTCTTCAAAATAAGTACTTTCTTCAGGGCGGTTTATTTTTGGTGTTTGCCTTCCTTTTGGGTATTTTTCTCTGTTGTATTTGTCATAAGTCCATTCACCGCCTTCTGGGGAACCATTCTGCATCAGAAGATTCATTTGCTGACGTTGGTTCTTGTAAAAAGCAGTTTGGAAGAATTTTTTCTTATCTGTTCTAAAAAATGGATTCAAATCTGCTTTGTCAAGCAGAAATAAGGGATTATTAAAAATTGCAAGCTCAATATTTTTTTTGCTGCAAGCAGATTTAATCCGCTTTTGAAGCCAATTATCATTGGGATCATATATGTTGATTTTTCGGATATCATCGCTCATGTTCTCTATTAGTATTCTAACATCGCTCTCCGTTTGAGTTGAATCAATATACTCAGTATTGTAGTGTGCTTTTAGAAAGTTTTCATAAGATTTCATACTCATTCTATGAAACAGAATTTTCTGCTTATGAAAATTAAAATGTTTAAAAAACAGATATTCCTCAATCAACATGACTTTTTTGGAAGCTTGGAGTAGCTCTGAATTTTCAAAAAGTTGGTTGGGAAAGATTAGTGTAAGTTCCATAGTCGTAGTTATTTAAGCCAATTGTTTCTAAAACGTTTGTCGTTATCATACATTTCTGCTTGTCTTTTAAGGTCAAAGATGCGATCTCTAGGATCGTTACCAACCCCTGAAACGTACATCCAATTGCCATAATTGCTATGTACATCATAGTCCAACAACATACTTTCAAAATAGGCTGCTCCGATACGCCAGTCAAGCTTTAGCGTTTTTGCGAAATAAGAAGCGACATTTTGCCGTCCACGGTTGCTCATCCATCCTGTATTTTTCAATTCAATCATGTTCGCATTGACAAAATCATCCGCTGTTCTCCCGTCTGTCCATTCCTTTATGAATTTTGAATTTTTAGACCAACCATAAACGGTGTTTAGAATTCCATCAAGTTTAAAAATGGCATTGCTATTTTTTAAAGAAATGTATTTAAAAAAATCACGCCAAATCAATTCGAAAATTAACCAATAAGTAGATTGATTGGCGTAAAATTGATCTTCAAACGCCTTGATTTCCCAATAAATTTGTCTAGCGGACAAGCTCCCATTCGCCAGCCATGGTGAAAATTTAGAACTGTAATTTTCGCCCAAAAGACCGTTTCGTGTTTTTTTATATACACCAAGTGATTGCGTTTTAAAAAAATAATGGTCCAAGCGTTGCTCGGCTGCTTTGGATCCGCCTTTAAATGGGAATGCAGTCCGCGAATCTATTTCGAAATCCTCAAATCCCAATTGTTCCAATGTTGGTAATTTAAAATCTGTTTTAACTCTAGAGGTTTCCTCTTGAGGCTGCATAGAAACCAATGATCGAACCAAAGCTTTTTTTTCTAGTTGTTTTCTAAACTGTGTAAAAACCTTTGGAGTCTCGCTGTAATGAAATGTTAGATCATCAGGGTGAAATAAAAATTGATCATAATATTCGTGAACGCTTACATTGGCGGGCAAAATCTTCTTTAGAGAATCAATTTTTTTGACTTCTTCATCGGTCCACTCCTTTTGGTGATAGACTGCATTCACATCATATATTTTGACCAATTCACGCATTTGTTTTTCAACAGCAGTATTAAAAACCAATAGGCTTATGTTTAGCGTATCAAGCTCTGATTTTAAATCGTTGAGTGTTTGAAGTAGAAATTTAGCTCTGAATTTTTCAGTTTTTTTAAAACCAAATTGAGTTTTGTTGAACCTCTCGGGAGTTAAAAAATAAACCCCTATGACTCGTCTTGAGGCTTTCATAGCAGCACTGAGCACAAAGTTGTCTCTTGCTCTTAAATTGTCTGTGAACCAGACGATGGATGTACTTTGTTTTTGCTGCATTTTTTACTACAATATTTTACAAACTCCCAATCTCTTTCCCATTTTTTTCTCCATGAAAATGGGCGGTGACAAACCACACAAATTTTGACAGGGAGATGAGATTTTTTCAAAATGTCAAATTTTAGAATTCAAGTCTTTTTTTGGACGCTGGTATTGCAATCGGGCTTTAAGTTTGGGCAGCGTATATCCGTCCAAACCATTGATGGCTACAATATTTCCTTTAGAGAGATTGATAAATCCGTCACCTTCTAGCAAATCTTCGCGAATGAATAAATCTTTGATTTCTCCAATGAGTTGGATGCAATTATTACGCTTAATAAGATATTCTTCACAATAAGTTAGCGCAATCTGAATGGGCGCATCTTTGACAAAAGGGGCGTGCCAACCATTTTTAAATTCTTCTTCTAATTGAGTGAGCTCAAATTCCGAAATTTCCTTGCTGTATTTTGCCGAAGTGTGATGGGCATCTTTGATAATTGGTGCATGGATGTGATTGATGGTAAATTGTCCGGTTTCTTTGATGTTTTCATAAGTGTTTCTTGGAACATCTGTTACCGGCCTAAAAACCACACCCAGCAGTGGCGGATTGGATCCTAGGTGTGTTACAGAACTAAAGACTGCAACATTTGAGGTGCCGGCATTGGACTTGGTCCCAATTAAATTAGCAGATTTAAATCCTGAACAGCTATTTATTAAATTTATTCTGAAGACATGATCGAGTTTATCAAAATCATTGCGTTTTAAATGTATCATTTGTAGTCTTGAAATTGGTTAATTCTAACCGCATTGGCTTTGAGGTCAAACATTAAATTGTAAAGGCCAAAAAAGGTTCTGTTCATGTAGATGAAGTGTTTTGACCCACGTGTGTTGTTAAGTTTTCTAAGCTCAGTATTTTGACTGTAACGCTCTGCAATATCTCCAATTTTACCAAAAAACTCTGGATCTGAAAAATCAAACACTTTGCTTTGAAAAGGCAATGTAAAAACACTCAGCAGTTCATGAAACATCTCCTTAAAAAAACTAGTTTCCTCGTGAGAATCTACAGCTGTTAAAATTTCTAACTCATAGAGTTTTTCAGTGAATAATTTTGGGTTGTCCATTATTGATTTATCAGCCAATTCAAAATAGGGAGTGTAAAAATCATTTGGAATCGTTTTCATGCAACCAAAATCCAAAGCAATAAGCTGAGCTTCATCGTTGATTAGAAAGTTTCCAGGGTGTGGGTCTGCATGAACTTTACGTAAATTGTGAATTTGGTGCATGTAAAAGTCCCAAAGCGCCTGTCCCAACTGATTTGACATTTTTGAATCTTTATTTTTTTTTGCAAATTCAGACAAATGAACCCCATTCATGAAATCCATTGTAAGGATTCTATTAGAGGACAGATGTGCATAATATTTAGGAAATAAAATATTTGGAATGTGCGCACAGGCCTTGGCGATTTCTTGACTTTGCTCAATTTCTAGGCAGTAATCTGTTTCTTCAGTTAGTTTGTCTTCTACTTCTTTAAAATACTTTTCAGCGCCTTTAGGTTTGATGTTGAACATCCTTAAAGCAATAGGTTTTACAAGTGCCAAATCTGATTTGATACTGTCTGCCACTCCAGGATATTGTATTTTAACAGCCAATGCCTTACCGTTTTTTTTTGCTTTGTGAACTTGGCCAATGCTCGCAGCATTGACAGAATTGGCATCAAACTCGTCAAAAATAACTTCTGGCGCTTTACCAAAATATTTTTTGAAAGTTTTTACAACCAAGGGCGAGGAGAGTGGCGGCACAGAAAATTGAGCAAGAGAAAATTTTTCAACATAAGCACGTGGAAGAAGGTTTTTTTCCATGCTCAACATTTGAGCAACTTTCAAAGCACTGCCTTTGAGCTGTTTGAGGCCACCATAAATATCCTCCGCATTGTTTTTATTCAGGTTTTCCTTGGCAATTTCTTTTGTTTTACTGATTTTTTCTCCATAATATTTGATGTAATTCACACCAACTTTGGCACCAGTAGAGACCAATTTGGAAGCACGTTGTAGTTTTGAGGTCGGAATTCTGTCGATAGATTTCATTAACGCATGCTGATTTTTTCTTTAAACAAGAATTTACCAAAATCAACAACACTCTTGAGAGGTTTGGTATTTGCCAATTCGAAACTCGCAGCGATAGATTTTTCGATAAAGAGATCTGTTTTTTCAAAATCTGCTGAATCGTCGTCCAACCAAAACTTGAGGGTCACCAGCATTTGAATCCAATAAGATTCATTGACCACACTATCTTTGATGTCATCTATTCGCTTATTTTTAATATCAATTACTCCCAAATCCAGCTCATCAATGAAGTTTAAGAACTTTTTTCGAAGTGTTTTAAGTTTTTTCATTTGATTGAGCCCACCCATTTCCATCTTAAGAGATTTGGAAACATAGCTGCGATTGGCAGTTAAATTGCCAAAAAATGTGAAATAAAAACTAAGCAACTGATTCATTGCGTCATAATTCTTGTATTCTTTGCTTTTATCAAGTGTTTTCATTGTTTTTTCAAAAAACAACTCGTAAATGGCAGCTTCTAAGGCTTCAAAAGAACCGAAAAAGCGGTAAAATTCAGATTCTTCAAAATGGTTCATTTTTGCAAATGAATAGACGCTTTGGGGAGCTTCATTGTGGTCCAGTACAGCGTCCATATATAAAGCGACAAGATTTTCTTTATTAATTTTAGTTTTTTTAGCCATAGCGTCTGTTGTTTAGACAAAAATAAAACTTGTCTTAGATATAATTTCAATAATTAAACAAACATTAACATTTTGCCTTTTTCAGCTTTGTTTTGATATTTTTTCTAATTTTAAAGTCTCAAATCAAATGAAATGCTTAGCAAGGTTTATGGCAGTGCCGTTTTTGGC
>ERZ1048068.1082-NODE-1082-length-22036-cov-34.761294_pt1 | contig 22036 bp, 17 predicted proteins | sample MGYA00383098_ERZ1048068 | MGnify/ENA primary metagenome ERZ1048068 (study PRJEB29581, sample SAMEA5548368) | metagenome | biome: marine; feature: coastal; material: water | depth 1 m | study: Short-term variability in the microbial, nano- and picoplankton... | reverse complement strand
CAATTAAATTAAATTAAATTATGTCAAAAATTAAAAAAGAAGAGTTAGAATCAATCGTATCTAAACAAAACGAAGCAAACAGTGTTATAACAAATTTAGGTTTATTGGAAGCTAAAAAGCACGAGTTACTACATACTTTTGCTCAAGTTAACGCGCAGATGGAAGATATTAAGAAAGACTTAGAGGCTGCTTACGGTAATGTAAATATTGATTTACAAACTGGCGAGTATACAGAAATTAAAGAAGATGAGCAAGATAATTAGAAAAATAAGTATTGGCTCAGATTATAAAAATGACGCCATGCACTACGCTGTTAATCAGTCTGTATATGGTGGTCATACCATAAAAGCTATATTGCACGACGAAGCTGATGGTTCTTACAGTATTCACATTAAAAAAAATGATGAAGTACTACCTTGGAAAAAGTTTAATTGCAACATGGCTATATCTGTTGAATACGATTTAGAGTATTAATGAATAGCTTAGGTCAATTTATTATAAGACCTTTAAATGATAGATATAATAATCAAGTAAAGGTAGGCGATAAAAATCTTATTACTAATACGAAAGTAGAAGATTGGAGATCTGTTAGCAAAGAGGCTGTTGTTGTTTCAACACCTTCTGCTTTAAAAACAGATATAAAACCAGGAGATAAAGTAATAGTGCATCACAATATATTTAGAAGATGGTACGACGTTAGAGGAACGGAAAGGAATAGCTCTACATTTTTTAAAAATAATATGTACTTTGCCAATCCTGATCAAATATATATGTACTATAAAAACGGAGAATGGTGTACTCATATGGATTATTGCTTCGTTGCGCCTGTAGTAGAAACAGACGTTTTAAAGAGTCAAAAAGAAAAAGAACTTATTGGTATACTAAAATACAGCAACGAGTCTTTAAAAGCGCTTAAAATAAACCCAGGAGACTTAATAGGGTTTACACCCAACTCTGAGTTTGAGTTTGTATTTGATAACAAGCGTTTATATTGTATGAAATCTAATGATATTGTAATTAAGTATGAAAATAAAGGAAACGAAAAAGAATATTATCCTAGCTGGGCAAATAGCCGTTGAAGAATTAATTAAAGTAGCTAAAGAAGCTATTGTTGATTCTGATGATGATATCTCTGCAGACAGATTAAAAAATGCTGCAGCAACAAAAAAGTTAGCTATATTTGATGCTTTTGAAATATTACAAAGAATACAGGAAGAAGAGGATAAGTTAAACGATAAGCCTAAAGAAGAAAAGGAAGAAAAAGCTTTTAAGGGTTTTGCAGAACGTAGATCTAAATAAGATGTACAAGCAAACTTTATATAGTGTAGAAGAAAACTACATCAAGCCTCAGGTAATAAAGCGAATGAATCGCTATAAAAAATGGGAGTATGGTTACAATGCTGATTATGACGTCGTGGTTATTAGCAAAACTGGAAAGATTGGAGAAATATATAATATTCAAAATCTTAGAATCGCTTTACCAGAAGCAACAAAGGAAATACAAAAACGTTCTGTTAAGAAAGAGGAACAGTTCTGGGAGACTTCAGAATATCCAAAAGAGTTAACAAAAATAAAAAGCGTTTTTGACTGGGAAAAATACCCAACTGATTTTAAAGAAAAGTGGTACGAATATATAGATAAGGAATTTGAAAAAAGGGAAGAAGGTTTTTGGTTTTATAATAATGGTAATCCAACTTACATTACTGGTACTCATTACATGTACTTGCAGTGGACCAAAATTGACGTTGGGAAACCAGATTTTAGGGAGTCCAACAGGTTATTCTTCATATTCTGGGAAGCGTGTAAAGCTGACAACCGCTGTTATGGAATGTCGTATCTCAAGAATAGACGTTCAGGATTTTCATTCATGGCGTCTGGGGAGGCGGTTAATATGGCAACCATATCAACGGATTCACGGTTTGGGATATTGTCCAAATCTGGAGCCGATGCGAAGAAAATGTTCACAGATAAGGTTGTACCCATTTCTAGCAACTACCCGTTCTTTTTTAGACCAATACAAGACGGAATGGACCGGCCAAAAACGGAGCTTGCCTATAGGGTACCCGCGTCAAGGCTTACCAGACGTAAACTTAACGAAGGTGAAACACAAGAAGAACTAGAAGGATTAGACACAACTATTGACTGGAAAAACACAGGAGATAACTCTTACGATGGTGAGAAATTAAAACTATTAGTTCACGATGAGAGTGGTAAGTGGGAAAGACCAGATAACATATTAAATAACTGGAGAGTTACAAAAACTTGTTTGCGTTTAGGGCGTAAAATTATTGGTAAGTGTATGATGGGTTCAACATCTAACGCTTTAGAAAAAGGAGGTAATAACTTTAAAAGCTTATACTATGCTTCAGATGTTACAAAAAGAAACCGCAATGGACAGACTAGCTCAGGACTATATTCTTTGTTCATACCTATGGAATGGAACTACGAAGGATTCATTGATTCTTTTGGACTACCTGTATTTAACACACCAGATAAACCAATTAAAGGAGTCGACGGAGAACCAATAGATTACGGAGTTATAGAGCATTGGGAGAATGAAGTAGATGGATTGAAAAATGATCAAGACGGATTAAACGAATATTACCGTCAGTTCCCAAGAACAGAAAAGCACGCTTTTAGAGATGAAGCTAAACAATCTATATTCAATCTTACTAAAATATATGAACAAGTAGACTACAATGAAGATTTAAAAAACACCGCTGTAGTTACAACAGGTAGCTTTGCTTGGGAGAACGGAATAAAAGATACTAAGGTAGTATTTTACCCTAACAAAGATGGTAGGTTTAAAATATCTTGGGTTCCTCCGAATAATTTGCAAAATCAGGTGATAATAAAGAATGGATCCAAATATCCCGGTAATGAACACATGGGTGCGTTTGGTTGTGATAGTTACGATATATCAGGTACAGTAGATAAAAGAGGTTCTAATGGAGCTTTGCATGGGTTAACTAAATTTAGTATGGAAAACGCCCCGCCTAATTGTTTTTTCCTAGAGTACATATCAAGACCTCCAACCGCTGAAATGTTTTTTGAAGATGTGTTAATGGCTTGTGTATTTTATGGCATGCCGCTTTTGGCTGAAAATAATAAACCTAGATTACTGTATCATTTTAAAAGAAGAGGCTACAGAGGGTATAGTATGAATAGGCCAGATAAAATTTGGAACAAGTTATCCGTAACAGAAAAAGAAATCGGAGGTATACCAAATTCAAGTGAAGATATAAAACAAGCTCATGCAGCTGCTATTGAATCTTATATAGAAACCCACGTTGGTTATTTAGGGGAAGGCTACGGTAACATGTATATGCAAAGAACCTTAGAAGACTGGGCAAAGTTTAATGTAAACAACAGAACAAAACACGATGCTTCCATAAGTTCGGGTTTAGCTATTATGGCTTGCAATAAAAACAGGTATACACCGGTAGCTAAAAAAGAATATAAAAGCATAAACTTAGGTATAAAAAAATACGACAACACTGGTGCGTCATCAAAAATTATTAAATAAATGAATATACAAACTAACACTAATAGTTCATTTCCTAGTCAAACAGTTAGCGATGAAGAAAAAGCAAGCTTAGATTACGGTATACAAGTAAGTAGAGCTATAGAGCAAGAGTGGTTTCAAAAAGGCGGATCAGGAAATAGATACGCTAAGTACTACTCTAACTTTCATCAGTTAAGATTATACGCTAGAGGAGAACAAAGTGTTCAGAAGTATAAAAATGAATTGTCAATTAACGGTGATTTATCTTATTTAAATTTAGATTGGACGCCTGTACCTATTATATCTAAATTTGTAGACATAGTGGCAAATGGTTTATCTAACAAGTCATATGATATAACAGCTTTTGCACAAGACCCTTTTTCTGTTAAGAACAGAACAGAGTATGCAGAAGCTATAGAGAAGGATATGAATACCAAAAATGCCCTTGTTAATTTAAAGGAAAATTTAGGTATGGATTTTTCTCAAACTCAAGATTTAGAAAACCTACCAGAAACTAACGAAGAGCTTGATTTACACATGCAGATGTCCTACAAGCAAAATGTAGAAGTTGCTGAAGAAGAGGTTATAAACACCGTTCTATCAGCTAATAAGTATGAAGAAACAAAAAGAAGATTAGCTCATGATTTAACAGTTATAGGAATAGCAGCTACTAAAACTAGATTTGAAAAATCTCAAGGTATAGTTGTAGATTATGTAGATCCAGCTTGTATGGTTTATTCTTACACTGAAGACCCTAACTTTCAAGATATATACTACGTAGGTGAAGTTAAAGCTATATCTATACCAGAATTAAAAAAGCAATTTCCTGACTTATCAAACGAAGAGTTAGAAGAAATAGAGCGAAACGCAGGGGGATCTCAATACGTTACAGGTTGGGGTAGCTACGATCAAAACACTGTTCAAGTAATGTATTTTGAATACAAGACTTATATGAATCAGGTTTTTAAAATAAAAAAGACAGAGCAAGGTTTGGAAAAAGCTCTTCAAAAAACAGATTCTTTTAATCCGCCTCAAAATGACAACTTTGAAAGAATTTCTAGAAGTATAGAGGTTTTATATACTGGAGCTAAAGTTATAGGTACCAATTTAATGCTTGAATGGAAAATGGCTGAAAATATGACTAGGCCTAACGCTGACACTACTAAAGTTGAAATGAATTACTGCATTAGCGCTCCTAAAATGTATAAAGGACGTATAGAGTCTGTTGTAAGCAAAATAACAGGTTTTGCCGATATGATTCAGTTAACTCATTTAAAGCTGCAGCAGGTAATGTCTAGAATAGTGCCGGATGGAGTGTTTTTAGATATGGATGGTTTAGCTGAGGTTGATTTAGGTAACGGAACAAGTTACAACCCGGCAGAAGCTCTTAACATGTATTTCCAGACAGGTTCTATAGTAGGTAGATCGCTTAATCAAGATGGCGGTTTAAACGCAGGTAAAGTTCCAATCCAAGAGTTAGCGACATCATCAGGGCAAGCTAAAATACAAAGCTTAATAGGTACTTATCAGTATTATTTACAAATGATAAGAGATGTAACTGGTTTAAACGAAGCTAGAGACGGTAGTTTACCGGATAAAGATGCTTTAGTAGGCGTTCAAAAATTAGCAGCAAATGCTTCGAATACGGCTACAAGACATTTATTAGACTCTTTGCTTTTTATAACATTGCGGGTTTGTGAAAATATAAGCTTAAAAGTAGCTGACTTAATTGAAAACCCTTTTACTGAAAATTCATTAATGAACGCTATAAGCACTTTTAATACAAATACGTTAAAAGAGTTTATGGAATTGCAGTTGCATGATTTTGGTATTTTCTTAGAATTAGAACCTGAGGAAGAAGAAAAAGCTTTGTTAGAAAAAAATATACAAATAGCTTTACAAACAGGAGGGGTAAGTTTATCCGATACTATTGATATTAGACAAATAAAAAACATTAAGATAGCTAATCAGTTTTTAAAGCTTAAGCAAGAAAAAAATATTAAAAGAGAGCAAGAGCAAAAACAAGCTAATATACAAGCGCAAGCTCAAGCAAACGCTCAAGCGTCAGAAGCAGCGGCTATGGCAGAAGTTCAAAAGCAACAAGCTTTAGCTCAAACTAAAATACAAATAGAGCAATCAAAGTCTCAATTTGATATTCAAAAATTACAACAAGAAGCAGAAATTAAAAAGCAATTAATGGAAGTTGAATTCCAATACAATATGCGTTTAGCAGAAGCTCAATCTGGTGTAAAAAAAGAAAACGAAAAATATAAAGAAGATCGTAAAGACGATAGAACAAAAATACAAGCAACTCAACAAAGCGAGTTAATTGATCAAAGAAAAAATGATTCTTTACCAAAGAATTTTGAATCAGCCGGGTTTGACAACCTCGGTGGATTTGGCCTAGAGCAATTTGAACCTAGGTGATAATTATTTACTAATTTTATAATATTATATCATGTCAGAAACAATTAAAGTAGATCTTAGAGAAGGTCCAAAAAACGTAGAAGATAACGTTACTAAAGTAAACCTATCTGAAACAAAAGCAGAAGAGCAAACAGATTCTCCTAAATCACTAGCGGTTGAAGAACCCGTTACCTTAGTAGAAGAAACAGAAGTTGCTGCTAAAGAAGAAGAAAAAGAAGAAGAAGAGGAAGAAATAATCAATATAGGAGAAGTAACCGAAGAACACGAGGTTGAAGCTATAGAGCAAGTTATTGAGTCTACACCTAAAGCTGATTTACCTGAAAACGTAGAAAAGCTAGTTGATTTTATGAAAGAAACCGGTGGAACCTTGCAGGATTATGTTAGGTTAAACGCGGACTACAGCAACGTTAATTCAGATACATTGCTGAAAGAGTATTACAAGCAAACAAAGTCACATTTAGATGCTGCTGAAATTGATTTTTTAATGGAAGACAGTTTTGACTTTGATGAAGACATAGATGAGGAGCGAGACATCCGCAAAAAGAAACTCGCGAAAAAAGAAGAGGTTGCAAAAGCAAAAAAGTTTTTAGAAGGTCTGAAAGACAAATATTACTCGGAAATCAAGTTGAGACCAGGTATGTCATTAGAGCAGAAGGAAGCTTCGGAGTTTTTTAACCGATACAATGAGAATCAAAAAATAGCTGAGCAACAGCATTCTGCATTTAAAGAAAGCACTAAACAAATGTTTAACCAAGATTTCAAAGGTTTTGATTTCAAATTAGGTGAAAAAACATTTAGATACGGTATTCAAAATGTAAACAAAGTTGCAGAAAACCAATCAAACATTAATAACCTTATTGGGAAGTTCCTAAATGACAAAGGTGAAGTAACGGATACGAAAGGTTATCACAAAGCTATTTATGCTGCTGAAAATGTAGACACTATTGCAAAACACTTTTATGAGCAAGGTAAAGCCGATGCTGTGAAGGATGTTGTCGCAAGTTCCAAAAACACAAATTTAGAAGCGAGGTCGACGGCGCCTTCTGAAGTTACTGTTGGCGGATTTAAAGTGCGAGCAATAAGTGGTGTTGATTCTTCAAAATTAAAGATTAAAAAAACATTTAACAATTAAACATTAAAACATTTTATTATGGCATTATCAGGTGGATCAGGCTTAACGCCTTTCGCAAAAAAATCGGTATTATCAACAAACTATATCGACTTTACAAGTGCTGACGCAAACAGTGCAAACTGGGCTCAGCAATACATTCCAGAAGTATACGAAGCAGAAGTTGAAAGATACGGAAATCGTACTATTGGAGGATTTTTAAAAATGGTAGGAGCTGAAATTCCTATGACTTCTGACCAAGTAGTATGGTCTGAACAAAACAGATTACACGTTTCTTACGAAGCATTAACCCTTTCTGCTGCAGGAGCATTAGCTGCATTACCGGCTAATAACGTTTTAGCTGTTGGGCAAACTATTTTAGTTATTAAGTCTGACGGAAGTGCATCTGCAAAAGCTTATGTATCTGCAATCACGAATGGAACTACTGTAGCTATTAAAGGTTACTCTAAAAGCGTATCTGAAATAGAAGCTTTAGTTGGAGGAACTGGAGTAAAGGTATTTGTTTATGGATCTGAATACAAAAAAGGAACTGATACTACTGCTGTATCTGTAGAGCCTTCTTTCACTCAGTTTTCTAACAAACCAATTATCATTAAAGATAAGTATGAAGTAAGTGGATCTGACGCATCTCAAATTGGATGGGTAGAAGTAACTACTGAAGGAGGAGACTCTGGATACTTATGGTACTTAAAAGGTGAAGGAGAAACTCGTTTACGTTTTGAAGACTATTTAGAAATGGCTGTGATTGAAGGAGAGAAAAAATCAGGTAACGGAGATGTTCCAACTGGAATTGAAGGTACTGAAGGTTTATTCGCTGCTGTATCAGGTAGAGGACAAGTTGACAACGCGTTTGCTGGATCATTAACTGACTTTGACAACATTCTTAAAGGATTAGATAAAGAAGGATCTATTGAAGAAAACATGTTATTCTTAAACAGAACTACTGCTTTAGCTTTTGACGATATGCTAGGGGCTATAAATGCTAATTACGACGGAGGTACTTCTTTTGGAGTATTTAACAACTCTGAGCAAATGGCATTGAATTTAGGTTTTTCTGGATTCAGAAGAGGTTCTTATGACTTTTACAAAACTGACTGGAAATATTTAAACGATGCTTCCACAAGAGGAATCGCTGCTGATGCTTCTATCAACGGTGTACTTGTACCTGCTGGAACTTCAACTGTATACGACCAATCACTTGGACAAAATATCAGACGTCCATTCTTACACGTACGTTATAGAGCTTCTGAAGCTGACGACAGAAGAATGAAGTCTTGGTTAACTGGATCAGTTGGTGGAGCTGCTACATCTTCTTTAGATGCAATGGAAGTTCACTTCTTATCTGAAAGATGTTTATGTGTACAAGGTGCTAACAACTTTGTATTATTCACATAGTCAAGAGTATATTATTGTAATTTTTACCCTCGTATAATTTACGGGGGTAACTATTACTTTTATTAAATTATTAAATCTTATTATATTATGGCTAAACAAGCTACAGCAAAAAAAGTAGAGGTTGCACCTCAACCAATAGTAGAAACTAAAAAAGTATCTACACCAGTACAACCCGCAGAACCAAAGTGGGAAATAAAAGACAGAAGCTATTATTTAGCTGGAAATGAAGAACCTTTAACATTTAGACTTAAAGCTAGACATTCAAGGTTAAAACCTTTGCTTTACTTTGATGAAGAGCAAGGTATTCAAAAAGAAATTAGATATGCAACTAATCAGCAATCCCCATTTGTACAAGATCAAAGTGGAGAAGCTACATTAGGGCAAATTGTTTTTGAAAACGGTATATTATCTGTACCTAAACAAAAGCAAAATTTACAAAAATTACTATCATTATTCCACCCTGACTTAAACAGAAAGTATTACGAGTTTGACGCTCAAGAGGAAGCTAAAGATGATTTAGAAGATTTAGAACTTGAGTTTGAAGCAATTTCGGCTGCAAGAACAATGGATGTTGATCAAGCAGAAGCAATACTAAGGGTTGAAAAAGGCTCTGAAGTATCTTCTATGAGTTCTAAAGAAATAAAAAGAGATTTATATATCTTTGCTAAAAGTAACCCAGGATTATTCATAGAATTAGCTAACGACGAAAACGTTCACTTACGTAACGTAGCTATTAAAGCAACAGAGTCTGGAATCATAAGCTTAAGCGGAGACAATAGAACTTTTAACTGGGCTAGTAATAACAGAAAGTTAATGACTGTACCTTTTGATGAAAACCCTTATTCTGCTATGGCTGCTTACTTTAAAACCGACGAAGGTATTGAAGTTTTAAAGTCAATAGAGAAAAAACTAAATTAATGTGTAATAATCAATATAAGCCGGCTGTTGAAAGCGGTCGGCTATATTTTAACAAGTAACCTAAAAAAAGTAAAAATGGCTATAAACATAAACTCAGTTTATAAAGCTGTTCTAGTTGTTCTAGAGCAAGAAAAAAGAGGTGTTTTGACGCCGAATGAATTTAACAAAATTGCTACTCAGGCACAGCAAGAAATATTCACTCAATATTTTGATGACTTAAACCAATTATTGGGTATGCCTCAAACATCCTTAGCTTATGCTGATAGGATGGCTTTGTTAGATGAAAAAATATCAATATTTAAAACAAACGAAACTTTAACTTTAGCTAGCTCAAAAGTAACGCCAACCTCAGCTGTTCAAGAGTTAGGTTCTGTTATATATAGTAATAGAGAAGCTCAAAGAATACAACAGTATGAGATTTATACAACTAATCAATCTCCATTAACAGCACCTACAGCTTATTACCCTGTTTACACTTATGAAGGAGGGGAAATAACTCTATACCCAACACTTACTGGTAATGTTGTTTTAAACTATTTAAAATTCCCAGCTGATGTTAAATGGGGTTTTAATATAGATCCTGAATTAGGGCATTACATTTATAATTCTTTAGACTCTACTGATTTTGAAATACACAAATCAGATCAACCATTGTTGATAGATAAAATATTAGGCTATGCAGGAGTAATGACAAAAGATCAATTTGTTATGACTTTAGCTAATAGTAAAGAACAACAAATAAACGTTAACGATCAAAAATAATACCCATGGCAGATACAATTCTTACAAATGCTTTTATATCATTAAATGATATAATAAACAACTTTATAATCTCTTACACTGGACCAGGTAAACTTATACCTGACTCAAAACGAACAGAGGTAGTATTTCACGCTAGACGATGCTTACAAGAGTTTGCTTACGAGACTTTAAAAAGTCAATTTATTGTAGATGCAGCATCTTTACCAGCTACTTACGCTTTACCTGCTGATTTCGTTAGTGTCGTGTCTATACTTGTAGATGAAACCCCATACACTCAAGTAGAAAGTAATCCTGATTCCAGCGAATTCGCTATAAATTACACTACTAAAGTTATTTCTTTTGATGCTGGTGACGTTGGTGAGCCTAATTTTGAGTTCAAATATTTATCAAATGCTTTAACCACTGACGAAAACGCAGCTATTCCAAAGCTAGCAGAAGAAGCTTTATACGCTTGTATGGTTTACGCTATATTAGCGAATAGAGAAAAAACAAACCCAAACTTACTGCAAAGATTATTAATAGAAAAAATAGACAAATTAGAGAGATCAAAATCTAGATTAATTTTTACTAACTTTTCTGAATAAACAAAATAAATATGGCTATAAACGTAGACGCGGTTTATAAAACCGTTTTGCTTATATTAAACAAAGAGCAGCGCGGGTATATAACCCCTGACGAGTTTAATAAAACAGCAACACAAGTACAACTTGATATATTTGAGCAATACTTCGATGACTTAAATCAGCAGCTACGCGTGCCTCAAGCAGACTTTGATTATAGTAATAGGCAAGTTGATCTAGATGATAAAATATCCCCTTTCAAATGCTTAGGTGATTGTTACTTAGGAACATCTAAAACTTTTGAAACACCTGGGAGTGGAGAAAATCAGCAATTTGGGCCAACCGCCCTTGGCACTAACTTAATTTTTGGAGCAGCTAATCCTTCTGATTCTAATTATAAATTAAATAACTTTAAATTATATAGAGAAGTTTCCGGAGTATACGTAGAGTACACTGATGCTTATACGGTTGTTGGAAACATATTTACAATAGCAGCAGACTTAGACACTGTTGATACTTGGAAAGTTGTAGCAAATGGAATATTTACTCTTCCGAGTGTTGATATTTTAACAAACACAAATATTACCTACTCAGACGCTATTGACGCTTTTACTTTTGGTTTTTATAGATTAGGAACAATTACTTTTAACGCTATAGAAGCGGAAAGACTACAAAGAAACCAGTTTTACAACATAGATAAATCAGATTTAACAGCGCCTAGTGAAAATTTTCCTGTATATTTTTATGAAAGTGGTAAGCTTTATATGAAGCCCTACACTATAAATACCGATGTCCAAGCTTCTTTTATTAGAAAGCCTAAAAATGTTAAATGGGCGTTCACACTAGGTACGGTTGGTCAATACATATATGACGATAGCCCTAATTCTACAAACTTTGAATTAAATGCTTCAGAGCAGGTTGAAGTTATAACTAGAATATTATTTTACTCTGGAGTTATAATAAGAGATCCTCAAATAGTACAAGCAGCCTCTCAAGAAATACAACAAAACGAAATAAATCAAAAAAGCTAATAAATGGGTTTAATAACAGAAAACAATGCGCATTACTACTCAGGTCAACAAGCTTATATAGAATCCACAGGTGGATCTAACATTAGTATAAAATGGAACGGTGATGTTACACTAGAACCAACAATAGCAGGATCTCAAAACTCTAACTACGAGGTTTTTAAAAATGGAATAATTTTAACAGAATCTACTGACTACAACTTAGTTAATGGAGCTGTTGTTATTGTTGCTATTTCTATTAATGATGAAATAATTATTCAGTTAAAAAAATCAGCAAGAGAAAACAATTACGGCTCATACTCTTACATAAAGCTAGATGATATTATAAATAATTTTATAGTTGCTTACGTTGGAGATGATAAATTAATGCCTAGTGTTAAAAGAACCGACGTAGTATTTCATGCAAAAAGAGCAATACAGGAATTTAGTTACGATACTTTAAAAAGCATAAAATCTCAAGAAATTACCGTGCCGCTTAATTTAAGTATTATTATACCTCAAGACTACGTTAACTACGTAAGCATATCGTGCATTGACGAAGCGGGGGTTAAAAAACCTATATACCCTTCTAACAATTTAACTATAAACCCTTACACAAACCCTACTCAAGACAACGAAGGTATACCAATACAAGATAGTTTTGGGAACAACATATTAGGTACTTCAATAACTGAAGAGCGATGGGCTAACTCTAGCGGTGATTCAATTGACAATAACTTAAATTCAAACAGCGATGCTTACAATATAGCTAGGTATTCCGGCACTGGTCAAAGATACGGTTTAGATCCTAAATACACACAAAATAATGGGTGGTTTACAATGAACGAACGAGAAGGTAAAATATCTTTTTCAAGTAATTTAGCTGATAAAGTTATAGTATTAGAATATATTTCAGACGGCCTGTCTTATGATTTAGATACTAAGGTTCCAAAGCTTGCGGAAGAGGCTATATATGCTCATATAAGCTGCGCTATCATATCTTCTAAAATAAACCAGCCTGAATATATAGTAAGAAGATTAAAGCAAGAGAGAAGTGCTAAATTAAGAAACGCTAAAATAAGACTATCAAATATTAAGTTGACAGAAATAACACAAGCATTAAGAGGTAAGTCTAAGCTTATAAAATAAAATATAATATGGCAGAAGTTAAAAATGCTTTTATAAAGTCTAAAATGAATAAAGACCTTGATAGTAGACTTCTACCGTCAGGTGAATATAGAAACGCTTTAAACGCTCAAGTAAGTAAGTCAGAAGGATCAGATGTGGGTGCTTTAGAAAATGTTTTAGGTAATAAGCAAGTAAGTGATTTTGGATTAAACATAACAAACCTATCTTCTATAGGTTATTTATCTGACGAAGCAAATAGTATTATATATGTTTTTTTAACAGATAACAATACTAATACCTATAACAGTTCAGGCACAGGTTCTAATCATTATATTGTTTCTTACAATGCTTCTACAGAGGCTTCATCTGTTTTGGTCACTGGTGCTTTTTTAAACTTCTCTAAGCTAAACCCAGTATTTGGTGTAAACTTAATTGAAGACTTGTTGTTTTGGACAGATAACAGAAATCAACCTAGAAAAATTAATGTTACTAGCGCTACTCAAGACGGTTACTATTCAACAGAGGACAATATATCTGTAGCTAAATATAACCCTTATCAATCAATAGAATTGTATAGGGTTAGTGATTTTCTACCTGGTGACAATACGGTACGGCATGAAACAACTATGAAAGACGTTTCAAGTATAGCTTATCCAGACGGGGGTACTTCTAAGGTTGATGGAGCACAAACCGGTACTACAACTATAAATATAACAAATACAAGCATACCTGTTGGAGGAGTTCCTGTACCGGGTCAAATTGTAAAAAAAGTTGACATACTTGGCAATGTTATAGATTTTAACCCTCAAATAACTGTTGCTTCAAGCCCTCCAAGCACTTCAACAACATTATATGTTAGCTCTAGTATAAGCGTTAGTGACGAAGAAGTGTTAGTGTTTAATGCAAACCCTTACTATATACCAAACTACAAAGGCGATCCTAAGTTTTTAGAAGACAAGTTTGTAAGGTTTAGTTATAGGTTTAAATTTAATGATGGTGAGTATTCTATAATGGCACCATTTACTCAACCTTGCTTTATACCTAAACAAGACGGTTACTTTTTAAACAATACGTCTACAGAAGGTGATGAAGAGCAAGCTTTTTCTTCTACTATAGTTGACTTTATGGAAAATAAAGTTAATAAAATAGATTTAAAAATACCATTACCTTCAAGCTTAGCAAATTTAAACAGCGATTTGCATGTTGAAGAAATAGATATAATATATAAAGAATCAGATGGTTTAGCTGTTCAAGTGGTTGAAAGTATACCTTATGGGAATAACAATTTTGGAGCAAGTTCTGCTGATAGTTTGCTAGATGTTTTTACTTACGAGTATGAATCTCAAATACCATATAAAACTTTACCATCAGACGAGATAACAAGAGTGTATGACAAAGTGCCTGTAAAAGCTTTATCTCAAGAAATAATAAGTAATAGAGTAGTTTATGGTAACTATCAAGATAAACATACTCCTCCAGCTTCTCTAGACTACAGCGTAACATCTAGTGCTAAAGAAGATTTTAATCTAAACACAGGCCAAGCCGCCGCTACCACTACTGGTTTTTACTCTAAAGGATCTGCTATTGCTATAAATAACTTTTCAGGAACAATTATCGTAGGTAGTTTAGTTACATCTGCGTACCCAAACGATACTATACCAGAAGGCACTAAGGTTGTAACCACGGACTTTTCTACTACTATGACTTTAAGTGAGGATGTTTCTTTAGTAGGAGGTATTACTATTTCATTTAATGTACCTAGCGATGATTTAAACTACACGGGTATAGTAGAATATCCTTCAAGCAGTTTAAAAACTAATAGAAATTATCAAGTAGGATTTGTTCTTTCTGATAAATTCGGTAGACAATCTTCCGTTATACTTTCAAATAACGAGCAAACCGCTTCTACATTTAGTGTTTCTACTGTTTTTGCTCCTTACATAGATAAAAACACAGATCCTTTTGATTGGATAGGTAATTCATTAAAAGTAACTGTCAATTCACCAGTAGGTACTACTGTTCCGGATTCAAACACAGGTAATCCAGGTATATACAATGGTGATGTTAATAGTCCCGACTACAACCCGCTAGGTTGGTATTCTTATAAAATAGTTGTCAAACAAGTTGAGCAAGATTATTATAACGTTTACTCGGCTGGAGCAATGAAAGGTTTGCCTTATAATTATGATACAAATGATATTACCCCTGTTCTAAATGAAAACACTTCTTTTATAACGTTACTAAATGATAATATAAATAAAATACCTAGAGATTTATCTGAAGTAGGACCTCAGGATAACACGTTTAGAAGTTCTGTTGAATTATACGGAAGAGTTGAAAATAACTCAACCACAAACGAACAATTTTACCCAGGTAGAAAATCATTTACAACTTCATCTATAGAAGATTTATATGGTATTTTCGACGTTCAAGATTTTAAAGGCAAATTTGATGAAGTAATACCTATAACAAATCCATTAAATGCTTTTCACGGTTTTTATAAATCAGACTCAGATCCTTTTATAGCGGAAATAACTACTTCTCAAGATTCAAACTTTCAGTTTGGAGTAAATAATAGCTATACAGCTGTAGCAGGTTCTGGTTTGTCCACAAACACTGATACGAACACCACTGAAGTTAGTTTAAGTAACACCACGGGTAGCATCCATGCTGGAAGTCTGTTAGTTTCTATACAAGACCAATCTACTATAACGGATACTTATGTTGTAAGTGTAACAGATGAAACTAACCCTACTGTAACTTTTAACAAAAATGTAAGCTACGGTAATGGTAAGCTTTTCACTTTTTCTCAACAAGATTTTAACGATATAAATACTCTAGCTGTATTTGAAACAGCGCCTGTAGAATCTAGGTTAGATATTTTCTGGGAAACATCATCATCTGGTTTAATAACTGATTTAAATAATTTAGTTTTAAACTCCACGACAGCTGGAGCTGGTTTTAGCAGTTGGAACGACGAGCCGTTTGCTGAAAACAGTGTGTTGAATAGCGATGTGTTGAACGTTGATTTTGCTTTAGTTGATAATTTTGGCAACGCTATAACTTTTGCGTCAGGAGACACTTTTGTTCTAAGCTCTGTTTTAGACAATAAGTCCCCTACACCTTCAGATGTAAGTCATTGGTTTGAACTTTACGAAGTAACACCTAATACAAACATATACAATATTAAAGTAACTCAAGATTTTGTAGATGAAGCTTGGTATAGTTCTACTAACGGTGCTAATGACTTTAACTTTTCTTTTACATCTGTTATAGACGGCGCTACAACTAATTACAATCAAACAGCAAGTTTAAGCAATGCTGATCCTATAATGAGTGGGCCAGATAATAACGGCACAACTCCTACTCCTGCTATAGATTACTCTACTAACAATTCTACATTACCAAGTGACATTGGGACTTTTACCGCGGTTAACGGAGCTAACACTGCTGGTAATCAAGGAAGAGATATAACATGGTCAATTACTGCTACTAAAGGAGGAGTTGATTACGGATCCTCTTTTAATGTTGTAGTAACTCAAACAGCTGTGTTGTCTACTTGTATTTTGAAGAATGTTAATACTTCAGGTGTTCCTTCTGGTGTTTATACTTTAAAATTAAAATGTATTGACGCTGCCCAAGCTTTTCAAGAAATAACTATAACAGCACAATTAGGTGTAGTGCCTATACGTGTTACGGATTACGGCTTTAGATACAATACTCAAACTCCTGAAAATCCAAGTTTTTCAAAAAGTAATGTTTGCCTCATAGAAGTTAACAACAGCCCTGACCCAGGTAATACAAACGGCTATTACGCCATAAACGGATCTTGGAATAGTATTTCAAATGGAGTTAATACTATAAATCTAAAAAAAGATAGTGATGGTGCGGGAGGAACTTGGTTTTACAGTGAGGTAAGTCGCGCTGATGCTTTAAACGAATGGACAACCAGTTTTACTCAAGATTTTCCTCAATACTGGTCAGCAGATTCAGCGGATACTTCGGACGCTGTTACCAATAGCTCTACGATATCTGTAGACAACGTAAACACTCCGTTAGCTGGTAGTGGTGTTTTAGATTCTGGGGCTATGGCCGGTTTAAGAATTAGTGGAGCTGGAATTACAGCTGGAACAACAGTTTTATCAACATCAGGTAGCGACTTGATTGTCAGCTCAAACCAAACAGTAGCTGACAACGTAAGTTTACTTATAGGAGATATACCTTTGTCGACTTATTCTAACTACACGTTTGAAGTAATAACATAATAAAACAAGTAATAATAAACATATGGCAGCAACTATAGAGGTAAAATATTTTAATTCTTTTTTACTTAGAAAATCTTTAGCGGGAAACAACAGACCAGATTGGAACGGTTCTACTGGTATACCGGTTGCTTTAGGTGGCTACCCTAGAATTTCTACACAAGGTAATGGACCAAGTTGGACTATTGAAGAAGCTAGAATTAGAGGCGGTTACAACAACACTAATGTTGACTACGGAGTAAAAGCTTATTTAGTAGAAGATGAACCTAACGCTGTTAATAGAGGTAATTCGTTAATATACTCTGGTATATTTAATTCAAGAACAGGTATAAACAATACAAATGTATTTGCTGTTGGTTCTGAGATAACTAAAAGCGCTGATCCAGCTAATGGTTCAATACAAAAACTATATGCAGAAAATACTAACTTAATAGTATTTCAAGAGTCAAAAGTATCGAGAGCGCTAATAGATAAAGACGCTATATACTCAGCTGAAGGTGGAGGTAGCATCACTAATGTAAATACAACTATAGGTACTATGCAACCTTACGCAGGTAACTTTGGTATAAGTAGAGATCCAGGCAGCTTTGCTGTTTATGGTTATAGAAAGTACTTTACAGACAAAGATAGAAACGCTGTGTTAAGGTTATCTATGGATGGTTTAACTGAAATATCTACATATGGTATGTATGATTACTTTAGAGACGAGTTTGCGCGCATAGACACATTAACTAGCGAAGGTAGTATAGTGGGTGGTTGGGATATATACAATAAACAGTATGTGGTATCTACTCACCCAGCAACTGGTAACACTTCTAATGGTTATAATACATTAACGTTTGATGAAGGCGCTAAAGGTTGGACTAGTTTCTTTTCTTATAAACCAGATCAAGTATTAAGCTTAAGAAGTGATTTCTATAGTCTTCATGACGGTAAACTATGGAAACATTACTCTGAAGATGTTGATAGAGGTAATTTCTACAATACGAACAATAGCACTTCTATACAGTTTGTATTTAACCCTAAGGCTAGCGTGTCTAAAGTTTTTAAAACTATAAATTACGAAGGTAGCAATGGTTGGCAAGTATCAAGCTTTAACTCTGATGAAACTGGACCAGACTTATTAGGTAGCAATTGGGCAAATAATTTTGACACTGCTAATATACAAGGCAAGCCTACAGTTTACAGTTATAATGAAGGGGCTTTTGATTCTAGCAATCCGCCTCTAACTGGAAACGCCGCATTAACTACCTCAGCAGTACGGCCTGTGTTTAGAGCTGGATTTATTAGGAAAGAAAACAAATACCACGCTAATTTAGTTAACAACACTCTGGCTAGACAAGAAGAAGTTTTATTTGGTAATAGTATGACTGGTATCAAAGGTTATTTTTCTACAGTAACAGTATCTACAGATGCAACAACTGATCCAGGTGGATTAAAAGAACTGTTTGCAGTATCTTCAAATTATTCAGAATCATCTTATTAATAAATAAATAAAAAAAATATGGGAGCAATAACAGCAGGAGCTTTAATATCGGGAGGAGTGCAAATTATAAGCGGGATTTTTGGTATGGGAGCAGCTAAAGCAAAAGAACGAGAAGCAGCTAAAGAAAAGAAAAAGCTTCAAGCAAAACTTACTTCTTTAGAAAATTCAAGACAAGAAATAATCAACCCTTACGAGGGTATTACTGATTTAAGCGGTATGATTACAAACCCATACGCTTCATTAGGAGTAGCTACTCAAGCGGCTGAAATACAAATAGAGCAAGCTGATATATCTTTAGCAAATACTTTAGATACTATTAGAGCCACTGGGGCAAGCGCTGGTGGAGCAACTGCATTAGCTCAAGCGGCTTTACAGAGTAAGAAAGGTGTTTCTGCTACTATAGAAGCCCAAGAATCTAAAAACGAGCAATTAAGAGCATCTGGCAAACAACAACAACAACAAATGAAAATGGCTGAAGCTCAAAGATTACAGCAAGCTGATGTAGCTGGTGAACAGTTTATGTTTACAACTAGAGAAGGTAGACAGGCTGAACAATTAGATAGAGTATCTGCTCAATTAAGTGGGGCTGAAGCTAGAGAAGCTCAAGCAAGTGCTGATAGAACAGGTGCTTTAACAGGTATGGTTAGTGGGCTCGCTTCAACTGCCGGTGGTTTCATGAGCGCAGCAGCTTCTGCTAATAGTTTTGATACACAAGGTTATGACACCAGCAAGTTTAATGCACCTGTAAGCTCAAGTTTTTCTAATCCAACAACAGGTTCTGTATTTACACCACCTCCGTTAAACATTAGTCAATCAATAGATTATTCAACACCAGGTTATGCAGGTCTACCTGTTTATAATTTTTAATAACTAACACATGAGTTACAGAAATCCAAAACAAATAGTAGACACTCAGTCTGGTCAATACGTTAGAGAGCTGCAAGAGTCTTTAGCTGACACGTCTTCTAAGTACTTTACTAGTGCTAAAAAAGAATACGAAAAGAGAGCTAAGCTTAACGCTAAGATAGTTGCTGACTCTCAAAAAAGAGTTAACAAAGCTTCAAATGAAATAAATCAAGTAGCTAGCGATAATAAGGCTATTAATTTTGATCAAATGTATGATAACTTAGATACTTATAATAAGTACATGCAAATAAATCCTGCTAAAAGAACTAGAGAAATGAATCTTTTTATTAGCAACATGGACAATAGTGGGACTAATTTAAAGAATAACCTTGCAAATACAGTAGCTGCAGGTGAGCCTTTTATGGAAGCTAGAGAAAAAGGACTAGGCGTTCCGGGAGGCATATATAGTGCGGCTAAAGGTTTAAAAAAATATGAAGTAATGTATGGTTATAACCAAGCACCTGGTAGTAAAAAAATGGATTACAATCCACTTACGAATGAATTTAGAGTAAATGTTATAGGTGCAAATGGGGAAAAACTAGGTTCTTCTTTAAATCAAGATATAGAGCATTTAGACATGCCTCAGATAATACCGGATGAAACCGAAAACATGAAAGCTTTAAATGAAAGTGTAAAAACTAGAATGGACTTAAAAAACCCAAACTCGCCAGCATATGCAGACCAAAAATATCAAACGCCAACTAAAGTAAATGATACAAATTATCTTTCTAAACTTCCTTCTAAAAGTGTTTATTTAGAGTATGCAGAAGGTTTAGCTAAATCAGAAATAGACTCTATGACAGCAGGAGAAGCTATAGCTCTTTATAACGATATAATAGGTGATGGAGAAATTATTGAGTACCAAAAAACTTGGGTTAAAGGAAGTGAAGAATCCATAAATGCTAAAAAGAAAATAACAACAGCATACGCAGAGTACGTTGCTAATAAGTTTGGACAAGATGTATTGATGGTAGCTGGACCTAGAATTAAACAAACAGATAAACCACAAGGAGGAGCAGATGATAAAAGACCTCCTACAGCTGCTCAAATAGCGACTCAAGATTTAATAAAAACAACTACAGAATCTATAAAAGCGCTAAATCCTACAAAACTTAAATCTACAGAACAAATAGCAGATGCTGTAGATAGATTGGGTTTTGAGCCAAGAATAGGGAAAGACGGAAGCGTAGCTATATTCAAAGGGAATACTCAAAAAACAAGAATCCCTGCAGGTTCTAATATTACGAAAATTAAAGAAGCCTTAGCAGTAGCTAGCGGTTTGACTCTAAGCCAAGCAAGTCAAGCTGTTAAAGATTCAAAAACAGAGGTAGAGAAGTTTGCTGAAGAGTGGGATAAAAAGAACCCTGGCCCAATAAGCGATGCTTTTAGGATACAAGAAATAATGAGAGCTTACGAAGAATCTAAAAATAAATAATCAAATACATTGTTAAAAATAATCATATAATGATAAAATACAAACTAGAAGACGGAACAATAGTTGATGTAACTGGGTATTCGCAAGAATCAATTGATTTTTTACTAACACAACACCCTGAAGCGGAGTTAATAGAAGAAGAAGCTGCAGAGGATTTTCAAAAAGACAGTGCAACAGGTGTGGATGTTCTGTCCAAAAAAGAACCAACACCAATGGGTACGGTATTAGACTTGGAAGATACTTCTTCGGAATCACAAGAAGTTGAAGACCCTGTAGAGCCTTTACCTACTTTAGAAAGTTATATACCTGAGGAAGCGTATAGCACAACTGACAGAGGCTCAACAATAATAAACCCTCTTGAGCAACAAAAAGCTAGAGAAAAATACAATAAATATTACAACGATTTATCAAAAGTAAACACTGACTTATCCAAAGTTAGTTTAGACAATGCTGTTATACAGTACGAAAGTGCTTATAGTGATAGTGAAGGTTTTGATTTTGAAAAAGACGGTAGAGGAGTAACCGTTACGGCTCCTAATGGTAATAAAAAAAGTTTTATAACATCTCAAGGAGGCGGAAGAGGTGGCTATAAAGGACAGCAGTGGAGTTCAGTGCAAGAATTTATAGAAAGAAACAAAGACACAGAAGCTTGGACCAATAAGTCAAAAAATGCAAAAGATTTAGAGAGAATTGTATTTGATTTAATTGAAAACGGTGATTATTATGATTTAGATGGCGGAGATGCTTATATAAAAGATACTCAAGATTTACAACAAAAACATCCAGGTTTAGTAAAAGAAATAAAAAACGAAGCTATAAACAGGTATAACAAATATTACAGAAGCGAAGGTGAAGAAGGGTTTTTTGGAGATACCGCTTTAGACGTAGCTGATTTGTCTGATTATAGAGTAGATAAAATTGTAGATAACGCTTTTAGTCAATCTATTTCTAAAGATTTAGAAGAGGTGGAATTAGAAACTAAAAACATAATTTTAGAAGAAGCTGACAAAAAATTTGAAGGAGATGAGAACGCTCTGGCTAACTGGGCTACAAAAGGAGGAGCCTCGGAAATAACAGACCCTAACAAAAAAGCTATTGCTAACACTTGGGCAAAAG
>ERZ1048068.1081-NODE-1081-length-22037-cov-118.231826_pt1 | contig 22037 bp, 36 predicted proteins | sample MGYA00383098_ERZ1048068 | MGnify/ENA primary metagenome ERZ1048068 (study PRJEB29581, sample SAMEA5548368) | metagenome | biome: marine; feature: coastal; material: water | depth 1 m | study: Short-term variability in the microbial, nano- and picoplankton... | reverse complement strand
ACGAAGATTCTGCTAAAGCAGAGTTTTATAAGAATATAGAATTAGCATCAATTTGTAAACATTAAGTACTATGGAAGGAAAACAATTATCATTATTCCCTATATTAGATGCTATGTCTGAAAAAGACTATGTACCTTTTGTTAGTGAAGTAGAAACATTTAACGACACATTTAATAAACCTAATAACTATGAACCTACTATACCGGCTAAGAAAGAGTGGCAATTCGTATATGACTTCATACTCGAAGAACTTGAAGAATATAGAGAAGCTTGCGAAAACGGGGACATTGTGGAAGTTCTGGACGCTTTGTGCGACATTGCTTATGTTTCCCTTGGGAACGGTACTATGCTACATGGCCTTAAGGATCAGATATGGCCAGCATATCAAGAGGTACAAGCAAGTAATATGTCGAAGGCTTGCAAAACTGAAGAAGAAGCCATACGTAGTGTCAGCAAAAGAGCTCAGGAACAAGGTGAGGCCTGCCATTTTGAGAAGATTGATGAGGGACGGTATATTGTCTATAGAACACGTGACAAGAAAGTAATGAAAAGCATAAACTACTTCAGACCAAACTTAAAGCAATTCTTTTAGTATGATTGATTTAACTAAACATAAGATATATGTAGATAGCCATAAAATGGATATGGTTCCTCTATCTATAGCAATTAAAGCAGTTAAAGAGGCAAGTTCTCCGGAAGTAGAAAACTATGCAAAGGAGTTTGAAAAGGCAATGGCAGAATTACGTAACTCAATAAACAATATAAAATTAGATGATTAAAATAGCTCATGAAAGTCCTAAAAGTATCTTTAACGATGTACAACAGTATACAGATTATGATTACGCATTAGTACATTTATTAGAAGAAGATGAAGAGTACTTAGACCAGTTTAAAGAAGCAGTTAAAAAAGGTAGGGAAGTTATATTAGATAATTCTATTTTTGAATTAGAAGAAGCTTTTGATGCTGATAAATTTGCTTACTGGATTAATGAGCTAAGACCAACTTGGTACATAGTACCTGATGCATTAGAAGATACTAAGAAAACTATGAGTCAGATGGCTAGCTGGAATATGCACTACTCAAAATCAGTATACGGTAAAAAGATAGGAGTAGTACAAGGTAAGACTTACAAGCAGATAGTGGCATGTTACGAATATATGGATAAAATTGCTGATGTAGATATGATCGCAATATCTTTTGATTATTCGTATTATACCGATTCTATACCTCATCCTAACAAGTACGTTAGCTGGATGCTAGGACGTATTAAGCTACTTGGAGATTTAGTAAGAGACGGTATAATAAATGAAGATAAACCTCATCACCTATTAGGTTGTGGACTACCTCAAGAGTTTTCCTACTATTCTCAATACCCTTGGATTTACTCCTTAGATACTAGTAATCCTGTCGTGCATGGCATTAAAGGTATACCATACGGTTCAGATGGATTATTCTCAAAAGAAAGACAAAAGCTTCATGAGCTTATTAATTTTAAAGTGGAAGATACGAACCTAATTTTAAATAATATTCATAAATTTAAGTGGCTTACTAACGGTAAGAGAGCAGTATAAGATATTAAAATGAGAAAACCCTGGATAGCATTTTTCAGTCAGACTGGTTCCGAAATAGTAGATATAGCTAATGCAATAGGCTACTGGCCTGATGCTATAATAACTAACGAAAGGCCTTCAAATATTAGGAAGATAAATAACGACTTACTAGAACAAAATCTATTAGCTACAACAGTAAATAAGCCTTTAGTAGAGGATTATGAAGAAGTTATAGGGTTTTATAAGGATCCTATAATAACTCTACACGGATGGTTGAGAATCATGCCTCCTTCCATATGTGAAAAATACAGCATATTTAATGGACATCCTGGACTTATTACAGAATACCCAGAGCTAAAAGGTAAGGATCCACAAATGAAAGCTTTTGAAGGTAAGTACCCGGTAATGGGGTGTGTTCTTCATAAGGTAGTAGCAGGAGTTGATGAAGGAAAAGTTCTGGCAGAAGAGAGATTTAATGCTTTTAATATTACCGAAGAAGAGATGTGGAAGGTAACTAGAGATAGATCTTTATTTCTTTGGGTGAACTTTCTTAAAAAAGCAGTTGGAAAGTAGTTTATAATTTCGTATATTGTATATAAATAATAAAAGGTTTTATGGTAAATAGAGTTGCATTAGTAGGAGCAAGTAGTACAGGTAAGACTACGGTTTACGAATTACTTAAAAATAAAATACCTAAATACGAGTTCATAAATGAATCTACTAGATCAGTAGCAGAGTATGGATTTCCTATTAACGAAAAAGGTACTTCTAAAACTCAGCTTGCTATTAGTAGCTTTCATTTAGAAGCTTTACTACGTCCAGGAGATTTACTACTTGATAGATGTTATATGGACCTAATGGTATATTCTAATTTTATGCCAGGTATAGACGCTCCAAGCCATTCATATATAGAAGATACTTGGAATAGAGTTAAAAAGCAGTATACACATTATATTTACTTTCCTATTGAATTTAAATCGGTTGACGACGGAGTAAGGAGCGTTAATGAAGAGTGGAGAGTAAAGATTGATAAAGAATTTAAATTACTTCTTGACGGAGTAAGAAAACCCTACCTAACTGTAACAGGGTCACCATTGCAGAGAGTTGAACAAATATTAGAATATATTAATTAAAATTATGGCAGACGTTAAGAATTATCAAGAAGTAGTTGAGATTGCTTCTAAGCATTTAGGAAAAGTTGGAGGAGATGGGTATAAAGATACATACTCTCCTGAACTGTTAGTAAAAGTACCCAGGTACTTAAATAGAGAAGGTTACGGACTTACGTCTGATAGCTTTGTAGGAGTAGATACCTGGAATTGTTATGAAGTATCTGCAATTACTACTAAAGGACTTCCGGTAGCAGGTATGTTAAAAATTGTATGTCCTTCAGACAGCGAATATCACGTAGAATCTAAATCTATTAAGTTATACTTAAATTCATTTAATATGACTCGGATAGGGGATAATTCTGCAGACTGTATGGCAGTAATCGAAGCAAGGGTAAAGAGAGATTTAGATGAGTTACTAGAAACTAATACTATTGTTTCTTTCTATGCTTCGGAAGACGAAGGTAAAGCTATATCTTTTGAAGGGTACTCTGATCTTGGTGATATAGTTGACTTAGATCAAATAGATTTTACAGCTTTTCAATCAGATTCATCTCAACTAGCAGTAGAAGATAGAGTTGATGAACCTATAGAGATTAAGTTAAAATCTAACTTACTTAGATCTAACTGTAGGGTAACTAATCAACCAGATTGGGGAGATGTATTTATTAAAATTAAAGGTAGAGATATTCCTGCAGCAGATGCACTTGCTAAGTATATTGTTAGTCATAGAACAGTTAGTCATTTTCATGAAGAGATTTGTGAAATGGTATTTAAACACCTAATGGATGCTTATAAGCCGGAACAGTTAATGGTTGCATGTTTATACACCAGAAGAGGTGGTTTGGATATTAATCCTATAAGAGCAACTCATCAAAGCTTAATACCAGACTTCTTTACAAATACAGACTATAGAATAGAAAAAACTTTAAGACAGTAGTATGGAAAATATAAAATTACAAGAGGAACTCGCTAGTTTAAAATTTGAAGGAAAATCAGTACTAGATGCAACATATTCACTTTTTGATTACTTAGGACAAAAAGCAGGTCCAGAATTAGGAAAAGATGTATACAGAGCAGCTTTAAGAGAAAAAGAGCCAGTGGGAGTAAGACAAATAAGCAATAAAGCATACACTGGTAATGTAATGTTATATAGAAAAGAATTCTTAAAAGAGTATTTTGATGCAAAAAGAAATAGTAGAGCATAACGAGCTTATAGCAAAAAGAGTACCACCTGGAGACAAATGGGAGCTAGTCATTGATAAGGAAAACCTTATTGATGGCTTAGTACCTACCCTTACACAATATATGCGTAAGACTAAATTTAAAGGTCACTATAGATTAGAACCTTTGAATGGAAAATTATTCGCTATAAAAACCGAAGAGATAACTATAGAAGAACCAGTACCTGAAAAGTTTGATCTTTATGGAGAATACTAGGAGAGAAGTTGCTTAACTGCAACTTTTTTCTTATATTTAATTATAAATAAGGTTATATGAAAACAGTAGAATACTGGAAGGAGAAAGGTTTTATAGAAATTGGCTCTATCTTTTCTAGTGATAGACTTAAGCAAGGTGTTGATGTAAATTTTGTAGTAGAGAAAGAAGATTGGAATAAACAACCAGGAGTATACTTAATATGCTCTAACGATGATACAGTTTTAAAAATAGGTCAATCAGCTAATATCTACCATAGAATTAACACACAGTATAAATGCATTTCTAATTCAGGTAATATTAGGATTAGAGAAAGGATTAAGTCAGTTTACCATTTAGTTAAGATTTACGCTTTTAAAACTCCTAAACAAAAAGTTTGTTTATTGGATTATTCTTTCTATATTAATTATCAGAAAGGATTAGAAGAAGCTATGCTTCATGATTATTTTAATAAGGTAGGAGATATACCTGCTTTAAATATGCAACGAAATTAATAAAAGGTTATATATGCAAATAGAAAAAAAGTACTACACAGTACAAGACTCAGAGACGTTAAAGTTAATGTTCCAACATATAGAAGAATCAGAAGTGATTGCTATAGATACGGAAACGACTTCGTTGAATATGAGGAAAGGTAAGATAGTAGGGTGGTCTATTTCCGGAGCAGAAGGAATAGGATTCTATCTACCGACTCTTGTATGGAGTCATGAAGCAAACGAATTACAAGTACAAGAAATTAACGGTCAAAGTACAGAAGTGATTTCTAAGAACTTACTTAAGATGTTAAAAGGTAAGAAGCTAGTAATGCATAATGCTTCGTTTGACTGTAGATTTATTAAGAACTACTTTGGAGTAGATTTATTAGAAGACTTGTGGGTAGAGACTTTACTTCTAGTTCATACAGTACAGGAAGAAGGAGCCGGTATGGGAGTATTCGGACTTAAAGCTCTAGCTATATCAGTACAGGAGCATATAGGTTTAGATGTTGAGAAAGCTGCTAACGAAGAGCAGATAGAACTAAAAGACTCTATTAAGAAAAACGGTGGGGAAGTAACTAAAACTAACTTTGAAATTTATAAAGCAGATCTTGATATACTTTCTAAGTATGCATCTGCAGATACGGATTTAACTTTACGTTTATGTAACTATTTCTTAACTAAGCTTAAAGAAGAGAATTTAGAGAAGTTCTTTTTCGAAGATGAGGTAATGCCAATATACAGAGAAGTAACTATTCCTATGGAAGACTACGGAGTAGATTTAGATATGGACTTACTACAAGAAACTCATGATAACATAGTTAAAGACTTACAAGAGAATAAAGGAGTAGTTATGAAGAGCTTATTAGCAACTTCTGAAGCTAAGAAGTGGGTTATGAATACTGCATTCGATAATTTTCCTCCTAACCATAAAGGTAGTTGGGCTCAAAAGCTTGCTGAAAGGTATTCACTATCTCTACCTAAATCTGAAAAGACCGGTAAATACTCTCTTACTCAAAAGAATATTGAAGAGCTAGAAGATAGTCCTGCAAAGCAGTTCCTACTAACAGGTGATAACTCAGTACTAGAAGAAATAGAAATAGCTCGTATATCTATGTCGCTTTGGAAAGAGAAGAACGATGGAGAATATATAAATATTCAATCTAAAAAGCACTTAGGTGAGATCGTATTTAACTATATGGGTATTAAAGCTAAAAGTAAAACAAGAAAAGGTCAAGCTCAGTTTGATATGGATATGTTAGAGAGTTTAGCTAAGACCTATGCTTGGGCTGAGAACTTGAGAATATATAATAAGTTACTTAAGATTAAATCTACCTATGTTGATAGGTTTATAGATAATAGCGAAGACGGTAGATACTACTTCTACTTTAAACAACACGGTACTGTATCAGGCCGTTACGGTTCGGATGCTCAACAGCTTCCTAAACCTAAAGAAGAAGGAGAAGATGCTCCGATCATTGTTAAGTATACTAATATTGTTAGAGCATTCTTAATTGCTGGAAAAGATAGAAAGGTAATAGATTCGGATTACGAATCATTAGAACCTCATTGCTTTGCTTCAGTTACAGGAGATGTAAAATTACAGGAGATATTTAATAATGGTTGGGATTTCTACTCTACCGTAGCTATACAAACTGAAGAACTTAAAGGAGTATCTCCAGATAAAAAAGCTGATAACTACTTAAAGAAGTTAGATCCTGTTAAGCGTAATCAAGCTAAGGCTTATTCATTAGGTATTGCTTACGGTATGGAGGCATATGCTTTGGGTATGACTTTAGGTATACCTACTAAAGAAGCAGAAAAACTAGTAGCAGGTTATTTAGATGGTTTTCCTGATCTTAAGAAGTGGAGAGAAGATTCTAGATTGCAAGTTAAGGCTCATGGGTATATTAAAAACTATGTAGGACGTATTAGACACCTACCTAAGGTTACTAAAATATATGAGAAGTTCGGAGAAAGAATAATGGACTGGAGATTTAGAAATCAACTATCTGACCAATACGGTAAAGATCAAGTACTTCAAGTATATAGAGATTATAGAAATGGTTTGAATAACTGTTTAAACTTTCAACTTCAGTCATTAGCAGCATCAGTAGTAAATAGAGCTGCATTAAAGATTAACCGTAAGGCTAAGGAGATGAAAATAGATGCTATTGTACAAGCACAGGTTCATGATCAACTTATTATTAATATTAGAGAAGATCAAGCAAAAGACTTTGCTCCTATAGTACAAGAGATAATGGAGAATAATCTAGTACTACCTGGAGTTACGTTGAAAGCTCCTCCTGAAATAGCTGATAATTGGAAAGAAGGGCATTAAAAGTTAATTCCGGTCTATTTATTCTAAAGAGAATTGACCCTAGAGCGATTTTTTTTTATTAACATGAGTAGCTTAGGCACTCGCAACACTATATGATATGAGTACATTATTTTTAAATGAACGGTCTCCGTTCGACATTTTAGTTAGAAATCTTTTTCAAGAAGCTGGCAAATTTTCTCCGCTAGCACACGACACCAAAGTAGCCCATCCAGTAGACGTTATCGAAGCTCCAAACGGAGTTCAGATAGATATTGCTTGTACAGGAATCCCAAAAGAAGAAATTGAGATTATTGTAGATGGAAACAATCTTAAGGTAAATTACGAAAAATCCAAAGTTAAAGAAGAAACAAAATACCTTCACAGAGGTATAGCAAAACGCTCTTTTAACCTAGGATGGAAAATCGATAGCAAATACGACTTATCAAAAGCAGAAGCAAACTTTATAAATGGTTTGTTGAAGATTGATATTCCGTTTGCAAAAGGATCTGCACCAAGATCTTTGAAAATTAAATAGGTTTTATCCGCTCTAGGGTTTGATTTTCGAAAAATAGTTCGTATATTAATTTAATAAATAAAAATAGTTATACATGAGTAAACAACTTATTCCACAAAACGACCGTATACTTCTTAAGCCGATAGATGAAGGCGAGCAGATGTATGGTAACATAGTAATCCCTGACATGGGTAAAGAAAAACCTGAAATGGGTGAAGTACTTGCAGTAGGTGCTGGTAGACAATCAGAATTTGGTCAGTTCATTTCTGTAAACGTATCCGTTGGAGATATAGTACTAGTACCTAAAATCGGTACTCTACGTATTGACTTCGAAGGAGAAGAGTACTACATCGTACAGGATAGAGAAATTTTAGCAACAGTTAAAGAAGAAGTAAATGGATAAAAAGATAATATTTTCATCAGAAGCAAGAGAAGAATTACTTAACGGAGTTAATAAATTAGCAGATGCAGTAGTAGCTACCTTAGGTCCATCAGGACGTAACGCTATAATAGAACAAGACCAAGGTAATCCAGTATCAACTAAAGACGGTGTGACTGTAGCAAAATCTATTGACTTAGAAGATAGAGTTGAAAATATAGGAGCACAATTAGTTAAACAGGCTTCTATTAAGACTGCTGATCAAGCCGGAGACGGGACTACTACGTCTACCTTATTAGCAAGAGAAATATATAAGCAGGGTATTGAGAGAATGTCCAGTGCAGTAAATGCTGTAGATATCAAGAGAGGTATCGACGATGCAGTAGAAAAGACAGTAGAATTTTTAAAAGAGTATTCAAAAGATATTACGGACGAAGAACAGTTGAAACAAGTCGCTACCATATCAGCTAACAACGATACAGAAGTTGGTGAGTTAATTTCCACAGCCATGGATAAAGTAGGACGTGACGGTGTAATTACTATCGAAGAATCAAGAACAGGAGAAACCTACCTAGAAACGGTAGAAGGAATGCAATTTAGCAGAGGTTATAAGTCTCCTTACTTTGTTACAGATAATAATACAATGCAGGCTGTTCTTCGAGATCCGTTAATATTAATTGCAGATAAAAGACTAAACCAAGTAAAAGAAATTTTACCCATCTTAGAAGCAGTATCTCAACAAAATAAGTCATTAGTTATTATTGCTGATGATATAGACGGAGAGGCGTTATCTACTCTAGTAGTAAATAAAATGAGAGGTATCCTACAAGCAGTAGCTATAAAAGCACCAGCATTCGGAGACCGTAAGAAAGCAATGTTAGAAGATATTGCAGTGTTGACAGGAGGAACAGTTATATCACCTGAAAAAGGAATGCGATTAGATAAGTTTGACTCTACATGGTTAGGTACAGCTAAGAAAGTAGTAGTTGGTAAAGACACTGCTACTATTATCGATGCACAAGGAGAAGAAGAAGCTATTCATTCAAGAGTAGAGGAACTGAAATCTCAAATCGACGAAAGTAGTTCTAACTATGAAATTGAAAATCTACAAGAAAGATTGGCAGCATTTATAGGAGGTGTAGCGATTGTACATGTAGGAGGTCATACTGAAGTTGAAATGAAGGAAAAGAAAGATAGAGTAGATGATGCACTTCATGCTACTAAAGCAGCTTTAGAAGAAGGTATTCTACCCGGAGGAGGAATTGCTTTGCTTAATGCATCTAAATACCTTGCAGGAATCATCGGAGACATTTCAGTTCAGGATCAACAAACAGGTTACGATATAGTTATTCAGTCAATTGAAAAACCATTCTTCCAGATATTAGAAAATGCTGGGTACAGTAACATAGGTGCAGGTGATGTAGAAGAGGCTGTAATAACATCGGAAGGAGATACTTGGGCAGGATACGATCCAAGAAAAGAAGAGGTAGTAAATATGCTTGATGCAGGAATTATTGATCCTACTAAAGTAACTAGACTTGCTTTAGAAAATGCAGCATCAGTAGCCGGTACTATGTTGATAACAGAAACAGTTATCTCTAATATTAAAGAGAAAGAAAATAAAGGTATTGATCCTAACATGATGATGTAATGTCAAATATAATAGTTAGAGAATATACAAATGAGTACGGCCTTAAAGACAAATGGACGTATGATGGGGATAGGTTGATAAAAACAGAAATGGCTTATCCTAAAACTAAGTTAAATAAAAAACGTAAAATTATGAGTGCAAAACAAGATTTATTCGAACAAATTGCAGAGCAGTTTAACATTCTTCAAGAAAATAATGAAGGATCAACTAAGACATCACAAGCTAAAGCCCGTAAGGCAGCAGGAGAGATTAAGAAATTAATTACTCCTTATAAGAAAGCTAATATGGACGAGGTTAGGTAAGTGAGTGGGAGGGGGCGTTTTTCTCTCTCCGACGAAGTCGCCACGCGCGAATTATTAAGGCCCTTCCGGAAACGGCTAGGGCTTTTTTTTCGTAAATAAATTGAATGTTACTCCAATGGTGAGACCTCCGTAGGTAGTGGCTAATAAATCACGTTTATCAAAGCGATTACCCTTCTCTCTGCTGTCGGAAAGTTCTTTTAGAGTACCAACCAATATAGAAGAGGCAATGGAGTAGATCAATGCTTTCTTTTTATTTTTTGTCTTAGCATAAACAAGAGTATAAGTACCTGCAGCAGCTATAGCACCACCAGCAAAGTGGTACTGTTTATCATATTCGGTTAAAAGTTGGGCAGTTGAGTTAAAACTCAAGCCAAGGAAGAGTAAAGTAAGTATCGTTTTCATATTGATAAATAGTTAACATAATAGTAGGAATGTAATATTATTTTTCTTATATTTATTAATATGGCAGAAGCATTTGAGTACTTTAATGATGAATGGAATAAAGAAAAATCTACAGACAGTAGTACTAACATATCAGGAGTGGAGACAGGCACTAACGGTACCCCTTCCTCATCGGAATAAAAAGCAATACAAACGCAAACCTAAACATAAAAATAAAAGTTATGAGTGATTCAGTTAAAAAATATTACGAACTTAGCGATCAAGGAGGTAAATATACCGTACCGGAGATAGGCGGTGAAAGCGAGCCTAAGACATATATCTATGAATCTCCTGATGGAGGGATAAGTATTAGAAAAAGAGAATTCCATAAGTCTGTTGAAAGTTATACTGAATTAGAATTGGTAGAGACTGTGGCAAATATTGCGCGACAGTATAAAGATATGAAACCCTCCTTACTTTTAAACATAGCTAAAGATGAACTTTCAGTAAAAAAAGTTTGCGATTAGGATTATTATTCGTATATTAAATTATATGGAGATAGAAAAACCTTACAAGCCAATGCATTCAGTTAAGTGGTTAGAAGACTACTTTAAGGAAAATTACTATAAGAGACCTTATAATAGGTTTCATTGGTGGAGAAGCTATGTAGATAAGAATAAACCTATGTCTAATAGAAGTCCTCTGAGAGATAGGATTCTTAATGGAGACTTTGGATTAGCTTCTTATAAGTTTGAAGCAGAGGTAGTTGAGCATAGAATGAACGAACGGTTTGCAGAACTGTATACTGATATGGGCAGGTACGTAGAAGAGACGTCTCTAGATAGAGCAAGACGCAAAAGGCTCTTAGAGGACTATGAGACAGATGAAAAGAGAAAATTAAACGACCTGGCTAAGTCTTTCAGTGATTTGATAGGACTTACTAAGGAGAAGATATTTGATGAATTGGTAGACTACAACGATACGTTGATAGAGTTTTACTACTTCATAACAGAAAAATACCCTAGAAAAAATGGTATTGCATATTTATAAATTAATATTAACTTAAGTAACAAAACATGAACACAATTTTAATTATTTTAGGATTACTAGTGGTAGCAGTAGGAATCTATTACTTTGCTTTTTATAGACAAGGTAAAATCAATGACAGAGATGGAGATTATATTCCAGACGAAGTAGAAGATACTATCGAAGATGTAAAAGAAAAGGTAGAAGACATCAAGGAAGATGTTGATAAGACTGTAAAAGAAGTAAAGCGTAGAGCAAAACGAGTAAAGCAGGAAGTAAAAGACGTTGTAGATGCAGCTAAAGAAGTAGTAGCTCAAGCAGACGATGTAGTACAAGCTGCTAAAGGAAAGCCTAGAAGAGGACGTAAGCCTTCTAATAAGAAAACTCGTAGATCTAATAAAAAAGAAAATAAGTAAGAATGCAGCAACCTCAAGTCAATTTTGACATCAATCAAACACAAGGTGTAGAATGCGAAGAATGTGGCCATATACATTTCCAGCAAGTACTGTTAATTAGAAAAGCATCAGGCCTACTAACCGGAACAGGAAAGCCCACATATGTTCCAATCCCAGTCTTTGCCTGCACCGAGTGTGGACACGTTAATGCAGAATTCCTTCCAAAAGAGGTTACGGCATTATAAAATACGGCGCATCCTCAACCATCATGAGATGCTTAAAGTAGTTTAACTATTGCCTATACTGAAAGAGACCTTTTATACAGGGTCTCTTTTTTTTTAGCTATTTATTATTAAATCGTTACATCTAATTACGTTATATTATGATTAAATACTTAAAAGATAAGATAATGGCATTCAAAAATTTATTTGATGACGATAATAATATTAACGAAAAGTCCGTAGTAGGATTTTTAGCATTCGCTGTAATGGTAATATTTGCAGTAGCAGATCTAGTAACTGGGTATATCGGTACAGATCTAGTAATAAACGAATTTATATACGATTCCTTTGTATGGATCGTATTAGGTGCTTTTGGTATAGCTGAAGTCGGTAAAGTATTCGGCAACAGAGGAAAGTAACTTAAAGTAATACAGTAATAACTTCTGAGGGCTAACGCCCTCTTTTTTTGCAATATATGTTCTTATGAAAGGTTAGTAGATTAACTTAACATTAAAACAAATGGAGACAGTAAAAATCGCTATTAAAACTCAAACGCTTATTAAAGAAATAAAGTCAATTAGAAAGCCAAAAGAAATAAACCCTTTAATTGTGGAAGTAGAAGAACTAGTACAGAAGCAGTTAGAAGGATTAGCAGTACAGATAAACTTTTTAAAACAGGAAAACAAACGCCTTAATGGCCTATAATATAATTTAGTTGTTAGTTGTGTATTAAACTATTTATAATAAATATAAAATATAAAGATGAAAAAAATACTAATGCTATTTGTAATACTAATAGCTCCACAACTACAAGCTCAAGAAGAAAAAACCAGCTTATTTAAATCCATATATACGGATTTCTTAAAATACGGTACAATATACGGAGCAGGAGATATATCCAATTCTGTTGAAGCAGAAGAACAGACATACTTCCTTAGAACTAACCCTGATGGGAGTTTATACTCAATACCGGACGTAGTTAATAATACAGAAGTATTTCCTTTTGATTATAGATACGGATTTGGAATAAGAAAATTAGCTAGATTTGATTACGAAAGAAAGCCTAAGAATTTTTACGACGGTACTGAAGAGCAGTTAGTATTTTCAGCTCCAACATCAGCAGTACAGGGACTCGAATATTTATTTCATTTTGAGAAAGAAAGATGGAGAGGACAGGATTTCACTAATTATAATTTCTTTGTAAAGCATACTGGAAAATACCATATATTTAAAGTACAGTCTAGATCGGTAGAGAAAATTAACTTAAAGTTTAACTCAGCTGAACTTAGAGCCAGGTTACCAATAGGTAAGAAGTTATCTATCTCAGCAGGAGCTATAGCTAGAGGTCATGAAAGAGCGTACGGGTATAATCCAATAGAAATTTGGTTAAATGAAACAGATGCTAACGGTAATCCAGTTAACCAATGGTATACATTAGGGTATGAAAATGGATACCAAGATGTTTTCTACACACAAACAAGCACTGACCCAAATACAGGCGATGAAATAACGACACAGGATTGGTATTGGTTAGATGAAGATGGAACTCAAGTTGCATCATCAGACTTAGACTTCAGAGAAAGAATAATGCCAGAGCTTATGAATGAATTTAATGGACTAGCTTGGGATGAATTAGATTCATGGGTAGAAGTAGCTCCTATAATAGGATTAGATTTTTATCACTATAAAAGAGATTTTTGGTTTCATGGGTATGCTAACTACATTTTACCTTATCATAGATACATAAAAGGAGAAGAAGAAGAATCGTACTTAAATAGAAATAATTGGGGTAAAGGTGGATTGATGGAAGGTACAGAATTGGAACAATGGTCTGATTATTCATTTGGAGCATCACTAGGTACTAAAATAGGAAGAAACTTAGGAATATTCGTACAAGGTGAATATTCTAAAATGTGGGACAGCAAGTTATATCAAACAACATTTGGACTTAACTATACATTTAAATAAATCATGAAAAAATTATTACTGCTTTTAACATTAACATTATTTCTTGGATGTTCTAAAGAAGACGAAGAGGTACTTATACCAACCTTTGAATTAACCCTAAACGGTAACGTTGTAGATACTGAAAACTACTATAGAATAATTAATACTTTCGGAGGTATCAAAACTGAAAATGGTATAACAACTAAAATATTTATTCTATATCTACAGAGAGATGAAGGTGATCCAAGATTAAACTCAGAACACTTTGCAGTAATTCTTAAAGATACAAATGCATTAGATGATGGAGAATTATTAGATGTTGGGACATATGATCACTTAGGTACTGATTCAAAACAAACTTTACTAGAAATTCCAGGGCCTGATGATTATATTGTTTATGCAACATCAGTAGTGCTTGATGCAGGTCAATTAGGAGGACCACATTCTGGTTTAATTTGCGTAGAAGCAGAGGGAGAATTTTGGAATCCTTATCAACAAGCATTTTATACGGTAACAGCAAAATTAGAAAACTATCCAATTGGAAGAGATGTAGAAGGTACACCTTACGGATATTTATTAGACTAAAGATATGGCAAAACAAATAGGAGAAGAAACTAAAATCACATTAGACCTTAAAACAATAGGAATACTTTTGTTCTTTATTGCAACTGTTATCGGAATGTGGTTTTCACTTCAAGCAGATATAAATGAGGCAAAAGCTCTTCCGGAACCAGAAATTCAAAGAATCGAGTTTCAAATGAAAGATGAAGCTATTAGAGACGCTATCATTAATACTCAAGATGATGTAGAAGAAATAAAAGAGCAACTTAATAAGATTGATGAGAGACTCTTTGACTTACAAAAAAGAAACTAATATGAAAAAGTTTATAGTTATAGTACTGCTGCTTATTACAAGCTCAATTTATGGTCAACAGATTTTAACTGATGATAACTTTGAACAAGCTGTAGAAGGAAGATCAGCTTTTCAAGATGATAATATTTCGATAGTCGTCGTAGAATTTTGGGCATCCTTTAATGATGACAATTCTTTTGAACATTGGGATAAAATAGAAGGAGTTAAATACTATAGATGTGATATCGCTAAAGCACCAAAAGCTAAAAAGAAACATAAGGTTAGAACAATTCCACACATTATAATATTTAAAGACGGTTTTGACGAGATACATTTTAAAGCAGGCTTAGACTTTACAATATCAGAATCACTAGAAGATATTCAAAAAGAGATTGACGCACTTAAAAAAGAAAGTAAATTCTAATTTATGGCAAATCCAATAGTATGTATAGAAGCAATAAATAATGTGAAATCCTCCATACAGGGAAACGATCCTAGAACTTGGATGAAGGCATGTGCAATAGAAACTTTACTAAAAGGTAAGAGCGGTAAACATTTTAAAAATTGCTTGATAGGTAAAATAGAATCAACTAAGGAACACATCGAAGACCCAGCAGGATATGCTGAGGAATTATATAGTAAAATAAAAAATAAATGTAGTTAATTATGAGCTGTTATACAAGAGAACAAATTGAAGAAGCAATGAAAGCCAAAGGCTTTAAATACTTCACAGGAGGAGATTATGATGTCAATATTATAGGAGTAAGAAACTCAGAAACTAAAAATAGAGTTACTAATGCCTTTGATGACTGTGTTACTATATCATATAAAGTAGAAGGTGAGTGGAATTTCCATTGCTATAAAGCTACTACAGATCCAGGAACACATTGGGTTGAAAATATAATGAATGATAAAGGAGTTGCAATTCTTAAACCAGGTCAATATAGAGGTTCACATAAATTAAGACTACATGCAGGAAAGTATCTAGCATTAGGACAAAAAAAGCCTGTAAAGGTTTATAGAGATAACAACAGAGACAATAAATACGACTTATTAGAAGAGAATGTACAGGAAGGAATCTTTGGAATTAATATACATAGAGCAACAGGAAGAGCAGGAGGAAAGTCAATAAGAGTAGACAAATGGTCTGCAGGATGTCAAGTTATTGCTGACAATGATGATTGGCATGAATTCTTAGATATCTGTCAAATTGCTAGAGAACAATGGGGTAACTCTTTTACCTACACTCTCCTAGAAAGCAAAGATATAGCATAAAAGTTGCTTATTAAATATATTGTTCTTATATTATAGTTATGAAAGCAAACACATTACAAGGTTACCTACTGTTCGCAATCCTAGGAGGATTCGTAGCATGGATGGTTTGGGGTCAACCTAAAATTGAAGTAGACGTTAAGGCCTATGAAGATAGGATTAATAAGCTAGAAATGAAAGTAGATTCTCTACATACTAAAAACACACATTTAGAATTAGAATCAGATTCATTAGCTATTAGGTTAACTGACTATACTAATAAGATAAACAATTTAAATAATAGAATTTATGTTATACAGAAACAAACTAAAGCTAAGCTTGATGCTGTTAATAACTACTCTATTGATGAGCTTCAGCAGTTCTTCACAGACCGTTACAGACTCAACAAAGATAGTATTAACTAAACCAATAGCTAAACTAGTAATTCAGGATATCGTAATAGGGGATCAATTAAAACTTAAATTGAAAACTCTAGAAGAGATAATAAGTGAAACTAACGGCAAACTTAAAACTCAAAATTTACTTGTAACTAATTTAGAAAGTCAAATACTTAACTATAAAGGTATAGTAACTGATTTAAATTACAAGAGTTCAATACAAAAAGATTTATCTAAAGATTTAGAAGCAGCTTTAAAAAAAGCTAATAGAAGAACCAAGTTTTATAAAATAGGTACAACTATAGGAGCAGTTGCTTTAGGTATACTTATAATACAGTAATATGCAAAAAATAAAGAGGAATATATTTCCAACATTCATAGCACTATCTGCCCTATCAGTTTCGGTATCGGCAGCATTCTATTCAGTTAGCGGCTTAAGCAAATTATTTGCAGGAGCATCATTCGAGGTCATAGTAATGGCTGGATCATTAGAGGTAGCTAAGTTAGTTATTGCTTCCCTACTATACCAGTACTGGAATACATTAAATAAGTATCTTAGAACCTATCTTACTGTAGCTACGGTAGTATTAGTATTGATTACTAGTATGGGTATATACGGATTTTTAAGTGCAGCTTATCAAGATACTTATCGACAGTTAACCGTAAAAGAAAATCAAACAGCATTCTTAGAACAAAAGAAACTATTTTATGAAAACGATGTTAACCGGTATGATGAAGAACTTAAAAGAATTTCTTCTAACATTAGTACTCTTTCCAATGCTAGGTCTCAATCGATCCAAGTACGAGACACCTCGGTGGCTGGGGGCGTTAGAACAACCATCTCTACTTCAGAGCTTAGGATGGCAGCAAAACGTATTGAAGTTGAAGAAGAAAATCGAAAGAACGTTCAAAGGAAAAGAGAAGTAGTAGCTGATAGTTTACAGAAGTACCAACTGGCAATATTAGAGTTAGATAATAATACAGAAGTAGCAGGCGAGTTAGGACCTCTACAGTACCTTTCCGGACTGACGGACACTCCTATGGATAAAATTATTAATATACTATTATTAGTTATTATATTTGTATTCGATCCTCTAGCAATTTCTTTAGTAGTAGCAGCAAATTTTGCATTTGATAAGGCAAGACCTAAAAAGAATCTATACAACGAGGATGAAGACGATTGGGATGAGTTTATTAAAGAAGAGACTTACGAGGCAGGAGTAGACAACAAAAGAGAATTTAACGATGAGTCCGAATCTAGAATGAATATTATTGGACAAAATGGTAACGATGGCTTACATTACGGTGAAGAAGAATGGGATGAAGATCATGCACTTGACTTAGTAATGAACGATATGGTAAAAGACTTGACAGAAGAAGACCTTAAAGAGATTGAAGTCAAAGAACCGGAAGTAGTAGTTAGTCAAGAGGCTTTGAAAGAAAAAATTAAGAAGCAAGAGAAGCCTTTTATTATTAAGAAGCTACATGAGAACACAAGACAGATACAAGTACTATACTCAGATGGTTCAACAGCTTGGATAAGAAAAAAAGATACTGATCCAGATAAAATACTGTATATGTAGTTTGTAGTTTATAATATTTTTCGTATATTAATTATATATTTAAGAGTTTAATTTAATACGAAAAATAGTTAGTAAATGAATAAATTAGTAGAAATGTTACGTACGTCTGCACAGGCAGATAAAGCTAAAGCTTTATTATCACTCGAGTTACTCGGCAACAAAGCCGTAGGTATTGGAGATCATTCCACCGGAGATTTTTATAAGAATGCAGAAGAAGCACTTACTATGTTAGTAGATGCAGATGATAGGTTATCTGCTATATCTACATACTTTGATGATAAAGGTCAAATTAACGGATAAATGAGATTACCGATAATAAAAAGAATATCTACAGACTATGATCTTGTAGAAGCTGATCTCTACGGAGCAGTTAAGGTATTAGAGACAATATCCCGGGCAAGAGGAGTATCTGAAGAAGAACTAGATGTTATAGGAGAGCTTATATCTAATATAGAAGGAGCAAAAGTTGTAGTAGATCAGAATAGAAACTACGGAATACCTACCAAAGACGCATTAAATACGTTTATGAAAAGAGTTATAAATTCAGTTAATTAAATAAGTTATATGAGCAGCAGAGAAATTAGTGAAGCCAAGAATCCTCCTTCGGCAAGAGAAATATTAAAAGAAGAGTATCCAATAATTCATGATGCTTACGAACAAATAATATATGAGCAGTTTGACTTATTTGCTAAGAAGCATTTAGATTACGGTATGCATAATGTTAGTGCAGGAACTAATCTAGAGACAGCAGACGAAATGGAATTTGCTATGACAGGACTATGGTATAGAATTTCAGATAAAGTAAACAGGTGGAAGAATATGATTATCTCAGGACGTAAAGCTCAAAACGAAACCCTTCTAGATACTTTTCAAGATATAACTAACTATGGGATAATAGCTCAGTTAGTATCTAAAGGATTATGGAGAAACGATTAAGATATGTCTAAGAAATTACCAAAGATAGTTAAGGAGGTCTGGGAGAGTAAAATCAAACAGTCTCCTAGAGCTAATAAACATATATCATATAGTCAACTTTCTAGTTTTGCTACTTGTGAAAAACAGTGGTACTTAACTTATGTAAAGAAACTATCCCCTTACCAGCCATCAATACATGCTGTATTCGGTACTGCAATGCATGAAACGATTCAGACTTGGTTAGAGGTTCTCTACCACGATAAAGTTAAGACAGCTAACGAAATGGATTTAGATGCATTATTGTATCAGAATTTGATTAAAGCATACAAAAGTCAGAAAGCTCAAAATGGTCACGAACACTTTACCGACCAAGATGAGTTGAACTTATTCTATATCGACGGTAAAAACATTCTCAACTTTCTTAAGAAAAAAAGAGGTGGGTACTTTACTACTAAGGGAGTATATTTAGCTGGTATAGAGACGTTATTATACCAAGAGCTACGCCCTGGAGTTAAGTTCAAAGGTTTGATTGATTTAGTATTCTACGATGAAAGAGTTGATGAGTGGACGATTATGGACATTAAAACTTCTACATCAGGTTGGAATAAGTATGCTAAGACAGACGATAAGAGAAAAGCACAAATACTTCTTTATAAAGAATTTTTTAGTAGACAATTTAATATACCTTTAGATAAGATAAAAGTAGAATACTTTATACTTAAGAGAAAAGTACCCATAGATGCCGAGTTTGCTTCTATGCAGAAAAGAGTTCAGGAATTCAGACCAGGAGACGGACCTCGTAAGATGAAACAGGCTGTAGATCTAATGGAGAATTTTGTACTTAACGCAGTAGATAAAGAAGGTCAGTATGTTGATAAAGAATATACAACGAATCCTTCAAAGAGTGCTTGTATGTTCTGCGGTATAAAAAAGATGAGGCTATGTCCTGATGCTGTTTTTTAAAAAGGTATATATTTATATATAGATATATTAATTAAAGTTATGAGAAATAAAGATAAGAAGCTTACTTCCGTAAGACTAGACCCAAGAGAGTATCAAGAGTTCCAAATGGAATGTTTAAAAGATAATTTTTCTTTTCAAAAGCTTGCCTCTCGAGCAATTTTTCTTTATCTTAATGATAAGGAGTTTAAGGTTAAAGTACACAAACAAAAATAGAAGTTATATGAAAGACAAGTTTCGTTATGTAGAGCAGAAAGATCGTAAAAAGATTTTACTGCTATGCGACGATATTAGAATGCATTCGGGTATTGCTAATATGGGTAAGGAAATAGTTTTAGGTAGTGCACATCACTTCAATTGGGTTAATTTAGGAGCAGCTCTTAAACATCCAGAAGAAGGAAAGGCATTCGACTTATCTCAACAAATTAATCAAGAAGTAGGTATAGAAGATGCTTACGTAAGGTTAATTCCTTCAACAGGGTACGGATCTTCTAAAAAAGTACGTGAACTAATAGCTGTTGAAGAGCCTGATGCTATTCTAATATTTACAGATCCTAGATACTGGACGTGGTTATTTGAAATGGAGAGAGAGATAAGAGGTAAAATGCCTATCTTCTGGTTAAACATTTGGGATGACTATCCAGCTCCTATGTACAATAAATCTTATTATGAGTCGGTAGATGTTCTAATGGCTATTTCTAAACAGACTAAGAACATAAATGAAATCGTATTAGGAAGTAAAGCTAAGGATAAGTTGATAGAGTATGTACCTCATGGGATTAATACTAACCACTTCTTTCCTTTAAAAGAAGATCATAAAGACTTTCCTAAGTTAGTAGAATTTAAAAAAGCAGTACTAAAGGATAAAGATATAGACTTTGTATTGTTTTATAACTCTAGAAATATAAGAAGAAAGAGTACAGCAGATACTATTCTTGCTTATAGAATATTTTGTGATAGTATAGGAAAGGAGAAAGCTAAGAAGTGTGCCTTTATTTTACATACCCAACCTAAGGACCAACATGGTACAGACTTGAAAGCAGTAAGAGAGGCTTTCTGTGATCCAAGTTATGTTAACGTATTCTTCTCTTCCGATAAGCTACCTACAGCACAATTAAACCTCCTGTATAATATGGCAGATGCTACTATACTGCTTTCATCAAATGAAGGATGGGGATTAGGACTTACTGAGTCATTGATGACTTCTACTCCTATAATTGCTAATGTAACAGGAGGAATGCAAGATCAGATGAGATTTACAAAAGACGGCAAGTGGGTAGACTTTACTCCTGATTTTCCTTCTAATCATAGAGGAACTATAAAAGAGCATGGAGATTGGGCCTTTCCTGTCTATCCGGCATCTAGATCAATTGCAGGTTCTTTACCTACTCCGTACATATTTGACGATAAATGTACTCCAGAAGATGCGGCATTAGCTATAGAAGAAGTTTATAACCTAACTCCGGAAGAAAGAGCTTCAGCAGGTAGGAAAGGTTACGACTGGGTTACAGGAGATGAAGCTAATATGACAGCAGAGAAAATGGCTAATAGAGTAATCGAAGTTTTGGATAAAGGCTTTGATAAGTTTACTCCTAGAGAAGCATTTAATTTTCATAAGATAGAAGACAGACAAGCAAATTATATTGAACATAAATTAACAGGTTATTAGAATGAATAAACCAACAGTAGTCATAAGTTGTCCAGTTGATACTTATAGCGGATACGGAGCTAGATCAAGAGATTTTGTTAATGCTGTAATTGCTACAGAGCAATACGATGTTAAAGTGTTAGCACAAAGATGGGGAGAAACTCGTTGGGGATACTTAAAAGATCATAAGGATGAAAGTATTACCCCTAGAGTAATAAACCAACTGACTCAACGACCAGATGTATGGATACAGATATCAGTACCTAATGAATTTCAGAAGGTAGGTAAATATAACATAGGAGTTACTGCTGGTATGGAAACAACTCTATGTGATCCTAATTGGGTGAAAGGAGCAAACAATATGGACTTACTTCTAGTATCTTCTAAACATTCAGCAGATAGTTTTAATAGAAGTAAATACGATATTAAAGATGATAAGACAGGTAAGATAACAGACTCTATTAAGTTAACTACTAAGATGGAAGTTTTATTTGAAGGAGCAGATATATCTAAATACTTCCCAGTCAAACCTTCAGCTAGTTTAACAGATATAGAACAAACATTAGATTCGATTCCTGAATCATTCTGCTTTTTAACTACCGGGCATTGGATGCAAGGTGATTATGGAGAAGATAGAAAGAATATGGGGTATACTATTAAGACGTTCCTGGAGGCATTTAAGAATAAAAAGAATGCTCCAGCATTAGTAATGAAATGTCA
>ERZ1048068.1080-NODE-1080-length-22061-cov-5.529174_pt1 | contig 22061 bp, 13 predicted proteins | sample MGYA00383098_ERZ1048068 | MGnify/ENA primary metagenome ERZ1048068 (study PRJEB29581, sample SAMEA5548368) | metagenome | biome: marine; feature: coastal; material: water | depth 1 m | study: Short-term variability in the microbial, nano- and picoplankton... | reverse complement strand
TCACCAAAAATGAAATCACCAAAAATGAAATCACCAAAAATGAAATCACCAAAAAAAAAAATGAGTAAGGAATTAGAAGAGGAAATAGGTAGGAAAATAGAAGAGCATTTTTATAAGGAAGTCGCAAAAACAACATTATTAAAAGAATTAGAAAATATTTTAAAAGAAGCAAGTGATGCGTATTATAATACAGGAGACCCTGTATTAGATGATGATGATTTCGATGAATTATTAGATATTTTTAGGATAAATTCACCAGATAATCCTCTTTTAAATGAAATTGGTGCTCCTATTCGTAGTGAAATTGTGAAAGAACCACTACCATATTGGATGGGAAGTATGAATAAAGTTAAACCCAATACTAAAGAATTAACTTCTTGGTTAAATAAAAATAAATCTCCTTATATTATAAGTGAAAAACTAGATGGAGTAAGTGCTCTACTCTCCTTTAATTTTGATGAACCCAATACAATAATGTTATATACTCGAGGGGATGGTAAAATGGGTCAAAATATTAGTTATTTAATACCATTATTGGATTTAAATAATGATACTATTTTAAAAAAAGTAAAAACAACTAAAATTAGTATTCGAGGTGAATTAATAATGAAACAATCACTTTTCAAAGAAAAATATAGTGCTACTTATCCCAAATGTCGTTCATTAGTATCTGGTAACATAAACGCTAAAAAACCAAACACAAATATTATAAGAGATATGGATTTTATTGGATATGAAGTTATATTAGATGAAAAAGAAGATAATGAAAAAAATAGTAAAACCATTAATAATATTTCTATAGAGAAACAATTCAAATTAATTAAAAAATTAAATTTCAAATGTGTTAATTATAAAATATTAAAAGAAGAACTATCTAGTGAATTACTTACAAAAGAATTACTAGATATGAAAACTAAATCAGAATATGAAATAGATGGAATAATAATTAGTAATAATAAATCCAATATTAAAAATAAAAGTGGTAATCCTAAATATGCGGTTGCGTTTAAAACAAAGTTAGATGAACAAATGAAGACTACATCAGTCGTTGATGTAGAATGGAATCCTAGTAAACATGGAACTCTTATTCCTCGTATAAAATTCAAACCTATAGTAATAGGAGGAGATACTATTAAATATACAACTGGGTTTAATGCGAAATATATTAAAGATAATTGTATAGGTATTGGTTCTAAATTAAATATTATTAGAAGTGGTGATGTTATTCCTTATATCAATGAAGTAATTTCTATATCTAATAATAAAAAACCAGACCTTCCAGATAAAGAAAAATATGGAGAATGGAAATGGAATGAAACAAAAGTAGATATTGTATTAATAGATAGAGGTTCTAGCAAAGCAGTTAAAATAAAGGAACTAATGTCGTTTTTTGCTACATTAAAAGTATCGGGTGTAAGTGAAGGAATTATTACTAAATTAGTTGATAATGGTTTTGATAGTATTAAAACTATTTGTTCAATGTCTATAGATAGTTTTCTTACATTATCCGGTATAAAAGATAAAATGGCTTCTAAATTGTATAATAATATCCATACTATTATAGATAAACCTATAATTCTTTCAAAATTAATGGCAGCTACTAATATTTTTAAGGGTGGTTTGGGTGAAAAGAAATTGTCAGTCGTAGTTAATAAATATCCAAATGTTATGAAAAAAGATACTATGTCAATAAACGATATAATGTTATGTGATGGTTTTTCTCAAAAAACATCTAAAGCATTTTTAACTGGATTTAAAGAATTTAAAAGATTTATTGAGGACCACCCCTTTATAAAATATGAAGTTAAATCGAAATCTTCAGTATTTGCATCATCTAGTGGAGGTAATAGTAAATTAAAAGATAAATATATAGTAATTACTGGATTTAGAGATAGTTCATTAGAGGAAAATATTGAAAGTATGGGTGGGAAAATACAACATTCTATTAATAGAAAAACAACACTAGTAATAGTAAAAGATATTAATAGTATAACTAGTAAGATTAATAAAGCAAAAGAACTAAATATTGAATTACTAACAATTGAACAATTTAAAAATAAATATAAATAAAATTGAAAAAATCTAATTTAAAACTATTATATTATATTTAATAATAAAGATTATATTATATTTAATAATAAAGATTATATTTGAATTATATTTTAAAGTATAATGTCTGATGAAAATAAAATAAGTTATTCGGGAATAATAAACAGGGGTTCTACTTGTTATATAAATTCAGTTCTACAATGTTTTAGATTTACTCCTTCAATATTAGATAAAATTTTTGATAGTAAAGAGCATGAATTAGATATTAAATATTTAGAATTAATAAATGAATGTAGTGACGATGATATTGAAATAAATCACGAATTTAAAATATATAATATTAATGTAAGAAGAATTAAAAATCTAAATGTGTACTTTCATTACAAACAATTTTTAATACAATTAATTAAATCATCTGATATTGTTGATGCTAATAATTTTATTCAATCGTGTAGAAACCATATAATACAAATGGATATTAATCTAGGAAATGATATATTTACGGGTCAGAATGACGCTCAAGAATTTTTAGTGTATTTGTTAGATACAATTCACGAGGCAAAAGGATTACCAAAAAATTTGCCTCTAAAATATCCTTCATTAGAAGAATGTGGGAATTCTATTGAAAAAAAAATTATTTTTCAATCACAGCAAGATATGATAACAAATTATTCTAAATCATATAGTTGGATTATAAACAGTTTTTATTATCAAAAAATGGCTATTATTAAATGTAATAAATGTTCTTATTTTAGCACAAAAATAGATACTGAAAATCATATTATTATAAATATTCCTCATTCTGTTAGTAATTATACTATTTATGATTGTTTAGATAATTATTTTGGTAAGGAGATTTTCGATGAAAATAATTATTGGAAATGTGAAAAATGTAATAATGAGAGAGGTAATTATAAACAATATAGAATGATGGATTGTCCCGATACTTTAATTATTTATTTTAATAGATTTGAAAGAATAGGATATACTAATTCATTTAAAAAAATTACTTCATTAATTGATTTTCCACTAACATTAAATATAAATAAATATAAATTAATAGACAGAGAAAAAAAATCTATCTATCAGCTTTATGGAGTTGTTAATCAAATTGGTTCGAGAGATAGTGGTCATTATTATTCATTTTGTAAAAATATAAAATCACAAACGGATTCTAATTGGTATATATTTAATGATGAAAGAGTCACTAAAATAAATGAAGCAAATATTGTAACAGATAGAGCGTATATCTTATTTTACAAAAAGATGTAACATAATTTAAAATATAATATATTAATTTATAAACATTTTACATAATTTTTTATTTATTTATTTTTATATTATTATATAGTATAATAGTAATTAAAATGAGTACTAAAAAATCAAATAAATTAATTAGATCATTGGATACAACAAAATCAATAAAACCAACAATGCCAGAAAAATTAGTAGTTAATCCATCTAGATATATTAGTAATTATAATAAATCTATCCAGAATAGATACTCAGATAATAGAAGTGTAAGTAGAAATTATAAAAACAATACAAAGACAAATGTTAATATATTATTAATAATAATTATAGTATTTGCGATAGCAGGAGTTATATTAGTAATACTTCATTTTGAAAAAGATATATTTAATACAATTCCAGATCCCCCGACACAAGCTACTCTAAGCACAACAAGCATAACATCTCATCAAGAAGAACCAAAGAGAGAACAAAAAGAAGAAGTTTTTTTTGTAACAAGTGACAAAGATGAGAACAAATTTGATAAAATAAAAGCAGAAGCTGTTTGTAAAGCATTAGGAACAGATGGCAAAACTGTTAGATTAGCTACATATACAGATTTGTTAGATTATACTAACAGAAAAGGTCCCGTAGCAAATTGGTGTGAATATGGATGGTTAATCGATAATAGAGAAGGTAAAACTGGTAAAGATATTTTAGGATTTTATCCTAATAAGAACGATATATGCAATACCAATACTACTCCTAAAAGTGCTGTAAACGTAAAGGATGGTGACACACAGGGTAAAATAGATGTAATTGCTGGTCCACAAGCAGACGAACTTGGAGGTGTTGAAACTCAACTTAAGTTAGGAGTTAATTGTTATGGTATGAAACCAGATATGTCACCTGAGTTTAAAGAGGCTTTACTTAAAAAGAGAGAAACAGCCGCAGCACAAAAAAAAAAAGAGGAAGAGAATAAAAGCAAACAATTAACTTTATATAGACAATCAAATATAGCACAATTTAATAAAGATGAAGATTTATGGAGTGCAAATATTCCAAATGAGGAATATTTAAAAGACCCAATATGTGATAACTCTAGAGAATCATGTTAATTGAAATTAAAAAAAAAGTTAAAAATATATATATATTAATATTTATTATTATTATTATTTTTTATAAAGGTTTAGCACCTCTATCTGGATAATCATACTCTTTTGATTTATTAATCATCTCTTTATCGTCATTTAAATAATATTTTTCTTCATTTCTTGGTTCTCCTTCTTCTAGTGCTGTTTTAATATTTGTACCAAATGCTGATTTAACATTTACAAAAATAAGAGAATCGTCATTTATATCTTTATCAACTTGTTTTTCATATACTTTATTTTGAACTAAATCCCTTCGTAAATTATCTTTACGTCTGTGTTGAAAATATTTACCTGTTTTTTTAGATTTTAATCTTATAGCATCGAAATTATCATTTTCTACTGGTTCTATAATCCAATATGATTGATCTTCACTTCTAATTCTAGTTCTAATAAGGTCATTACTATTACCAAATGTTGAAAAACATCTATCATATTTATAATTATTATAGTTAAGTGTTAGAATATAATATAGATTTTTAGCACTAGTTTTGAAGTTTGAATCTTTCTTATTATCACTATTATATAAATCAGCATGGACAATATAATATTTATAATAAGATGTTTTACTACTAATAATTCCTTCCGGCATTTGAACAAGATAACTAAATATACTATATTTCGGGTTTCTTGTGGGACGTCCGTGCCAACCATATCCAAGTTGTCTGTATCTATCTTCAACAGGTTTGACTTTTGTTTCAGCAGAAGTTTTACATACTTCATTTATTGTATAAAGAGGTTTTGGTTTTTTGTCTTTAGTTTTAAATCTAAATAAATTATAACTATTTTCATTTGATGCTTTTAATGAGTCTTCATCATTAGAATAACCAACGATTTCTCTATTATCATATGTTTTTAAAATTGTTTTCATATCTTTTTTATTCTCTGTTAAACATTCTCTAGGGACACATTTAAAACTACCTTTTTCTGGTTTATTAGATTTTCCTTCTTTCCCAGAACCTATTGTTGCTACATCACTTAAAGACTCATAACCGTATGGACATTTTGGTCTCCAAATTGTAATGTTTGTTTTTTCATAAGAATCGCTATTATCCCATAATAATTCATAATCTTCTGGATCAGCAACATCTCCTGTAACTAATATTGTTTCCTTATTAGGTGTTTTAAAACTTAAATTTTTTTCTCTAGGACACACTATAACTTTTTCTATATTAATTGGTTCGGGATTTTTTAGTAAAGGACCACCCTTATAATCCCATTTTGTTTCTCGATTAATTGTTTTACACCCAGGTGTTTTATTTTTTCTATTCTTTATATCCGTAATATGATTTAAATTACCATCATCTTGTTTTGTAGTAAATTCATATGTTTCATTATATTCGGGATCTTTTATATAAGACATATCAGTAGAATTTAAATTGTTTGTAGGTCCTATAATTAAATCACCGACTGGGTAGTAATTTTCATTTCTATATTTTACAACATTATTATTTTTCCATATAGAACCTGTGTTTTTGGGATATCTATCTATTATATTTTTAATACTTTGATTTTTTGTATCATGTGTTTTATTTTGATACAAAAAATTATAATGATTGGAATGAAGGATTTTTAAAGGAGGTTTTCCGTCTTGTGGTAAATAATTATTATTTTTGGGATTATTATCCACATAAATTGTAAGTGGTTTAAAAGTGCGAGTTCTACCCCACTGATATAAATCATATTTTTTTATTTTTTCAAATGGATTTTTATTATTTTTCCAAGTCGTATTACTACTATTAGAATAATTATTTAGGAAAAAATTTTTTGTTTCATCTAAATTGTGTTTATTCACATTATTTAATGAGTTATATATAGAAATTATCCATTTTTTAATTATAGAATTAATATATGAATGAACTTGATTGACTGTTTTATTTGAGTTATCATCTTTTTTTTGAACTGTTGAGTCTTTATATTGTTTAGAATATATTATATTATCTACAAAATCATTTAGCAAATTATTTTTTAATTTTATATCTACAATTTTGTTTGTTTTAGGTTCTCTAATTGTATTTCTAATATCTATTTTTTCACCTTTATAGTTTGAATCATCTTCTAATAATTTATTATAAGTATCTTCAATAGTATTTATTAATTCCATCTTAAGTTCTATTTTATAACAATTATTATTACATTCTCCATTAACACCTTTTATACCCCTATCTCCTCTAAAACCGACTGGTCCCGTAAATCCTGTTTTATTTATTATTTTAGAGTGACATATGGTTAATATAATTATATTTATTAAAATAATAAATAATATAAAATACATAACAAAAAAAAATATACTTATATTTTCGTTTAATTGATTTTTATCAATTAAATTTTGATAAATATTGACACCAATATATGTATATATTATAATGCCAAATAGGCATAATACTATTTTTTCTATCATTTTCACTATTTATATTTTAAGATTTCTTTTCAATATAATATATAATACTATATTATAGTTATATAATAAAATTATAAAATTATAAAATTATAAAATTAATTATAATGAATTAATATTATTCAAAAAAAATAAACACTAATAAAATTATTGATTTAAATTATATTTAATATTTAATATTAAATATATAATTATTTATTGTTTTTACTTCTTTATCAGATAAAAAAATAAACTTTTTACTAGGATTATCATAAGTTAAAACGTAATTTTTATATTCTTTATTGGCGGGTCTAATAATAATTAGTTCCTTTTCATTTATATTACTTACAGAACCTAAAAATTTTAGTTTAAAATGAAAATTAGAATTTTTTTTATATACGGTTGATTCTTTAAGAGGTTCTGTAATATTTTCTTTTATTTCTAAAAATAAATTATTATTCTTTAATGTATATAAGTCTGGATTTTCCACCTTATTAAATTCAAGTGTTATATTATTAATTTCACAAAAACCTTTATTATTTATATAAAAAAAATGATGCATTGAATAATCTTCCCCTTTATCATCAAATCTAGGTATTCCTTTCCAACCTAGACCTAATTTAAGTTTTAATTTATTTATTTTTTCTTCATTGATAGGATCTATAATAGCTCTATATGCGGTATGGATTTCATCGCGTTTGGCTCTAATATTATCATAATATGTTAATGAAGGAAGACTAGATAAAAAAGCTATATATTCTGATATATAATAAAAATAAGAATAATCTTCATTCTTATATTCGTATAGTGGATCTTCTAATATTTCCAATAATGCTAAATTAGCTTCTGTTAATGTTGTAATATGCGATTTTTTAAAATAATTATTTGTTTTAAAGAATTTATTTAATTTTTCAATATCTTTTAGATATATTTTTAATTTTTTTAACTCAACCAATCCTGATCTTACTTTACTGTCTATATCTTCAGGAATAGATTCAATGATTTGTTCCTTTTCATTTTCTGATATAAAAAATACTGTCGCATCTTCTTCCGGGTTTCCAGTTTTATCTTCTTTTAAAATAGATGGCCATTTATAATCATCGCCTGTGAAACTAATGTTACCATCATCTTTAATAATACATTCGTCTTTAATACGATACATATATGGTCTAACCATTTGTGGTTTTTCTAACCCTTTAGCTAAAGCCTGTATACCTACGACTAGTAACTCTATTCCTATAAAACGTTCACGTGTATTTTCTCCTCCTTCCTGTTCTTGTGCTTGTTCTTGTAAAAGTGCATCTTCTTTTTCTTCTAATAATCTTGTATATTCTTCGTCTAAATGAGAATCTTTAGATGCCCATTCACTAAGAGGTTTATGTTTTTTCAATTTTTGTTTGTCTAACCATATTTTACTTAAATTATATGAATTTTCATGTGTTGCTTTAACAAACCCCTTCTTACCTGTATTAGGTGTAAATGAATAAATCTCGGCATTATCAACAACATATTTATACCAGTCTTTAGAACCAGAACCTTGTGATGGTCTTTGAGATCTATATGTATCCCATATAATTTTAGGATCTGTTTCTTCTATAACTTCTACACACTCGGTTGGAATACATACAGGTTGGTTATTAAGTATAGGTTCATATGAACCTAGTTTATTGGTTCGTTCTTTTAATTCATCTGTTTGATTATCTTGACTTGTATATATGTCTCCCAATGATGTATAACCAGTTTCACAAATAGGTGTATGGGCGATACCCCTATAATAACTGCTTTTCGGTTCTTTTTTACAAAGTTTACAAGTCCAGTGACGAGCCATTGTTTTTTGTAAATCATACCACTTAGTTTCATAATCTATTGGTTTTTTTACGTCACCTGCTACTAATATAGTATCTCTATTAGGTCCTTCTGTCTTACCTTTTTTTCTAGTAGTTCTATGTTTATCATTATCATTATCATTTGTTATTCTATCACTAAATATTAATTCATCTCCATCATCGGCATTTTCTTTACTAGGTCCTACAACAATATCTCCAAGTGGATAATATCTATCTCCATTATGAAATTGTGAATAAGGACGATATGACCTTATTTGTTCCATCATTGTTGTATCTCTATCATCATATGTAAAATAATAATTATTTGTTCTCATAATTTTTAATCTGGCTTTATTGTTAGGGTGTGCTCTACCTATAAGTTTACTAGATTTTTTAATATTTTTATAATTTTCAAATCCTTCATCACCAAGTTCAACTTTTGTTTCATATTTTTCTTTTACATTAACAACACGGGGTCTAGTTTTATTAGATAATCCCCAATTAAATACATCATATTTTTTTATTTCGTTAAATGGATTGTTTTCAAATCTTTCAAAATCATTTTCAACACCTACAGATGTAAAATAATTTAGATTAGATGAGTCATATATTAATTTAATCCATTCTAACCATAAATCTTTAATATATTCTATTAATTTAAGAGGTCCTCTATAAGCAGTCATCTCTCTAAATTCATCAGAATCTAATATAGTTTTCACTTTCTCCTTAATATACGAATTATTAATATCAAAATCTGCCCCCCCTATATATTTATTGGATAATACATTCTTTATGTGATCTTCTGTTTTATATTTATCTATTTCTTCATTTTGTTCATTTGATGGGGTGTTAACTATTAAATTGTTATTTTTTTTAGAATCAAGTTTTTTTATAATTTCATCAGTAGTTAAATTCATATTATCATAATATCGAATATAATCATTTATTTTTCTTTGTATTTCGGTAATATCTTTTCCTTCACCTCTTTTTTTAGCTTCCAACTCTTTTAATCTATTTTTAATAGCATTCATAATTATTTTATATCCTATTTCATCTCTACAATTAATTTCACATGCACCTGTTTCACCTTGTTCACCAGATTCTCCCATTTCACCTCTTTCCCCTGGCATTCCTTTTAAATCTTTTAATGTTAGACTCATAAAAAAACTACCAACTAATATTGATATTGTGAAAATACTAGATATATATAACATCCAAAAAATCATATATTCAACATTACTTTCTATATTACCAGATAAAGAATAACCAAAAATTACCACTATTAAAAAATATGTTAGGGTCCCAAAAAGCATCCATACTTTCATTTTATTTAAGTTTGTATATTATTATATTTTATTTATAAAATATATAAAAGTAGTAATCTAATATTTATAAAGATAATATTTATAAACATATTATTTACTTTAAAAAAATCATAAATATAATATAATTAAAATTATTAAAATACTTAAATACTTAAAATTTAAAAAATGTAATTGTTAATTATTTTAAAGTGGTGGAAATAATTTTTCTTTAAGGTCTTCCCAATTTAATTTGCTATTGTTACATTTTTCTATTCTTATTCTATTTAAATTTTTTACATCATTAGCAATATTTATGTGTTCTTGAGTTTTACAATTTTCTATTGTTGAATTAGTATAACATGGTTCACCTATTAAATCAATTTTATCTGCAGAATATTGTTTACTTTCATTCAATACTTTACTCTCACAATCATTAATACCACATTTTTCTGAAAAAGTACAAACTCCAGAATCTCCTGTAAAACCAGATTCTCCCTTTAAACCCCTTTCACCAGGTTGTCCTCCTACATTTCTTAAATCTTTATAATACGCTATTGTCAAATAACAATTAAATAATGTGAATAATATTAACGAAACAACTAAAAAATAAGATATTTTAAGATTTTTATCTTCTATACTAATACCTATTATTACAAATAATATAAATACAAATAAGAATAATATTATTTGTATTATTGTAATATTTGGTTTTGTATTTTCTGCCATTTTAAAGTTTTATATAATATATATTATATATATAAAATTATAATATATAAAAATATAATATATAAAATAATTCAAAAAAAATATATAAATTTAAATAATTAATTAACTAATTATTATATAAATTTTATTAATTTTATATATTAACATTTATTATTTCAATTCCAATGAATATTTTGAAATACATCCACAATTGCTTACAACAGCAGTAAATATATTTTGACCAATAATAGCAAAAGTCAAACCCCTAAATCTTTCACTATATAATTCAATAAACTTGTCGAAAGAAATAATCATTCCGTTATTTAAATATTGTAATGGTAATTTAGCAAAATTCAAACATTTATGTTTGGTAGAATTACTATTACAATATGTTTTAATATTATAGTCTTCTATTTTTCCTAGAGAGTTGGCATTAAAATATCTATTTATTTGTAGAGGTGTTTTGTAAATGAGTTTATCAGGACTATTTTTTTTAATAAGTGTGTTACATCTACATATTGGGCATCGAATCCTATGTTTAATTTGCCTTTTAGATACCTTTTTTCTAATAGTAGATTGTCTTTTTGTTGGATAAAAAGATACAGTTTCAGTTTGTGGTTTATTTTTATTTTTTTTGTATGATATAATACATTCCTTACAAAATTTATGATTGCAAATGGTTCCAAAATTTATTACCTTACTTTTATCTACATTATCTAAACAAATAGAACAAAACACATTTTGTGAAGATATCTCTTTTACCTCTAATAACTTAATATCTCTACAATCCACCCCTTCTTTAATATAGTCTATAAACAGCATAATATTACTTTTATCTCTTGTATAATTTCCACAATCATCGCTATATTGTTTTTTATTGAAATTAAAGTTCATTGTTGTTGTCTAAATATTCTATAACTCTTTTTGTTATTAATACTTTATAATCTTAATTTCAATTTTTTTAAATAATTTTGAAAAAATAGGATTTTAAAGTTTAAAATTAACAAAAAAACATAAAAATTGAAAGTTATTATTTTATATTATATTATTAAAACATACCACTAACAAAAACTTAATGTTTGAAAAGGTTCTCCCTTCGTCGAATTCCTTTAATTCTGTTCAAAAAAGATGGAATAGGGTTCAAGAGAGAAAGAAAGTAATTTATAAAGATATTACATACTATAATTGGAGAGAAACACAATTCAAATTTTGGTGATATATAATTAATATACAAGGGGTTATTTTAATAATAAATATTTTTTTATTGTAAAAAAACATTTGTAGTATCTGTTGCTAATTTTTTTTGGTCAAAATCTTCAATAACAACTTGTTTAAGGTCTTTTTCATTGGAGATACAATCTGATAATAATTGAACTTGTTGTTCTTCTGCTTCCCATTTATCATTACCTAGATTACAACTCATAGGATGACCTTTTGGAAAATTTAAACAATCATTAAAATTAACTTGGTCATGACTTAATTGGGGATAATATTCTCTAGCAACATTAATATGTTTTACCGATTTTGATAAACAATTATTAGAATGTAAATAATCAGTATATGATTTTGCTTTAAATGGATGTGAAGTAGCATAGTATAGATAATTAAGACGGTTTTTCAATTGTTGCGGTAATAATCCTTCAAATGGACTTTTATTTTTTTTTGTTTTTTGTGGCCAATACGAACTATCTATACTACTAAAGTTATCTTTTATTGTATTTGTTTTTATTGATTGATTTTCTAGATTATTATTTATAGAATTATTATAATCTTCTGGTGTTGAGATAAATTTATTATTATTAGTTTTACCCCTTAAATTATCTAATATATTAGTAAAAGTTTCTTTATTATTAGAATAACACAAAACAATTATATATAAACCACATATTAATAATAAAATGTGTATTGAATTATCTATATTTAATATATTTGTTATTATAATACCTACTAATATAGTAGTTATTAGTAAATGTAAGTCTATTCCATTATTATTAAACATATTTTTATGATTTTATTGATTTTGATTTTTATTTATAATATACTTATATAAAAATATTAAAAATTTTTAAAATATTTAAATATTGAAATTATAAAAATTAAAATAATTAACAATGAGAATTGGTTTTCATTTTTTGAATTGCTATTTTAATTTGTTCTAAAGATGGAATTCTGTCATCTGTTTTATTTATTAGTTTTTTCACAGTGTTTGTTCTTTTATTATTATTTTTAGATTTTAAAATAGATGAACCCCTAGATTTTAATTCGTTGAATAATAGAGATTTTACATCTGGTTTTGTTATTTGTAAATTATTAGTATTTGAATATTTTGGTTGTGATAGAGAACATTGTGGATAGGGTATATGTTTTTTAATATTTGATGTATTAAATATTTTATTAATAACTGTTTTTTCTATATTATTATTTTCTAGAGTAAATTTAATATTATTAATAGGTGTTGAAGGATTTAAATCTATAATATTAGGAGATACTTTTTCCATTATCATTTTATTCTTAATTGCTTGAACTGGAATACCCATTTTTTTCATTTTAAAAAATTTACTAAATCTTTCATCTTCACCTATTGTTTTGAGACTATTAATTTCGCTTTCAAACATATATTGGACTTTTTGGACTGGTATTGGAGGTGGATCCATTAATTGACTAGGTAATATCATAGCAGCATTACAAAACAAATTAATACCCCACTTATCATCACCAATCCAAATATTTTTAATTTGTATTATAAAATAACCATATGTGGGTGCTATAAAATCCCATTCTTTAATTATTTTATTATTAATATCAATACATGAACTGGTATATGTGTTTAATGGTAAATAGAGTTTTTTTGTTTTATATTTGTAATCTTCTTTTATTATAGAAAGAAACTCTTTTTCTTTTAAATTGAGACGTTTTCGTTTTTTAATTTGATTGTAGATTTTCTTTTCTATTTTAGAGAAGATTTCTTTAAAATAAGCGACACCTTCATCATCACCCTCTATCATTATGGTTTCTATTGATGGTTTATATCCCATTTCTTTACGAACTTTATTGGGTATGAATAATCTAGGGGTTTTAATGAGGAAGTCATTATATTTCGTTTTTTTCGTTTTTTGGTCATTATAGTAGATTGGAATGTATTTTTTATTGTTAAATGATTGTGTTTTACCAAATTTAATGTATTTTATATTTGTTTTATCTTCATTAAATATATTATAATCCATAGTATTTATTTTTTGGTGTGTTTTAATATTTGGATTTATATTATTACTAGATATATTACTTATCTTATGTTTAGATTTGTTTTTTCTTTTCATTTCTATTTAATATAATTATTATGAGATATATATAATATTAATTAATGAATATATAATTTTCTAGTTAAAAATACTATTTTTAACGTAATTTAGCGTATTTTTAACAAAAACCAAAAAAATTGAAATTTATTTTATCTTTAATGATAAGTATTAAAAATGACGTTTATCTCCTTTAGCATCTACCTTACCCTCATCGCGATGGGCATCGTCATCATCGCAATCCTTTTCTTAATGGACGCAAAGATCTATCGTCAAGAAGAGAATATCACCGCCTTGGTTGAGCACTCTTGCAAGATCACCAATTCCTTGAGACTCCTCGAGGAAAAGGAAAAGGAAAAGGAAAAGGAAAAGGAAAAGGATCACCCCCCCCGCCCACCGTCATAATCGTGGAAATATTGGAATAAACGTTTTGTTAAAGTTTATTCCAATATTTACACATAGGTACTCCCTCCCCCGGTGATTTTAATCACCAATCCTCTTTTTTTTATTAACAAAAAAATAGTTTATATAATATTTATTAAGCACAAAACTTAATGTGTTAGTTATAGCATCTAATCCTTTATTTATTGTTTAGTATTCTGCTATTTTGTATATTTTTTCACAACAGTCGCAATTAAAATGATGAACTAAATTAAAAGCCCTATCTTTATAATGTTCAATGAAAAATGTTCCAATTTTCATTTGTAATGCTTTTTCTACAAAATCTTTAACATTTTTACAATTAATGGTTGATAATTGTTTATTTTTTTTTTTGTATTTTCTATTATATTTTTCACAACATTCAAATGAAATTAATGTATTCTCTTTTACTATTCTATGTTTATATAAAGGCATTATTTTTTTGTCCTTTAAATAAGTGTCAAAGTATGAAAGTGAAGTAATAGGTATACCATTTTCTATATATTGTGGTGTGTATCTACACATTGGACATTTTGTATCTAAAAAATTATCAGAACACGACTTACAAAACTTATGAGAGCATCCATCGCTAAATCTTATAAGTTTATTATCTTTTTTATTAAAATAGTCTAAACAAACAGGACACGACTCGCATTCTTCGCATATCTTCGTTCCACTGATGTCATCTTTTAAATTAGTATTAGACCCGCAATTTTCACACGAATGTGTATCATCTTGACTTATTTTTATTTCTTTGGCGTTTGGTAATAGTTGTGGTGTTTCTTCTTCTCTTTTTCTTTTGGTTGTTTGTTCTTTTTGTGAAAATGTTTCTGTCATTGAATTATCCATTGTATATATTTTTATATTACTATTTTATATTTGAAAATTCAATTTTTTTCATATTTTTATTATAATTATTTATTTTTAAATACAATCGCACATTATTATTTTACAGCATTTTCTAGTAAAAAACGTGTTTTTTGGCGCAATATGGCGTTTTTGGGCGTTTTTTGACGATTTTGAACAAAAACCGAAAAAATTGAAATTATTATCGTGCTGTAATGAAGTAGATAAAACATCATGTCTTCCCCGCCACCGTCACCGCCACCGCAAACGCAAACGCAAACGCCACCGCAAACGCAACCGCAACCGCAACCGCAACCGCAACCGCAAACGCCACCGCAAACGCAACCGCAAACACCAACACCAACACCGCACACATGGCGAGGTAACCGTAACCGGACACACCGTAACCGTAACCGTAACCGTGGAGGCGCACGTAAGGGCGCAGGTAAGGACACAAGGCGTGTCGCAGTTCACCGACGTATTAGGGCAGCGTTGAAGAAAATTGGGAGGAAGGGCAACAAGTCCCGGAGGAAGGCCAACAAGTCCCGAGAATCTTCGAACACAGGTGAGAAGTTCTTGCCTCAAGCATCAACCGAAGAATAGAACTTCCACCCGAAACCACCTCCCCGGTGGGAGAAAAAAACAACACTTTCAGTTTCACAACACGATTCTGAGTTTTCCCTGTTCCCCCGTCGCGGAATAGAAAAAATTTTTTTATCCAGTATGTAAAAAATGACTTTTTAACAACAAAACAACTTATAATTAGGATTTGATTTTAAAATATTGAAAAAATTGAATTATAATATTGTATTTTATAAAAATATAAAAAACTTACAATGTCTTCTGTTCCAGAACCACTTACTATTTGCGGACTTCTTGAAATGGTTAAGCGTCCGACTACGGACGCTGTAATTGCTCTTGTTAATAAGGCAATTTCTAGCAAGATGTCGCCAAAGGGTTTTTCTAACGCAGACGTAGCAAATCTTAAGAGTAAGCTTGGGTTTGACCCAGATAAGGTTTCTATTGGTATTAGTGGAAATATTTTTAAGGTTGTCCTCAAGGGTCAACAGTCTGGTTCCATTCTTCGTCTGGATGTTAGTGACACTGGTCCTACATGGGCATCAGTTTCAGCTCCAGTTCCAGCGTCAGTTTCTATTTACGCACTTTGTGGAATGGCTAAGCATCCACCAAATGGTGATCCTCTTGTTAAGAAGGCATTTTCTACTCGTATGAAGCTAGGTGATTTTACTGACGAAGAAGTAGGAAATCTTAAGCGTGCGTTTGGGTTTGACCCAGCAACCGTTTCAATGGGTCTTCGTGGAGAGATTTTTCTAGTTGTTCCCAAGGGTCAAAAGTCTGGACCGGTTCTTGAACTAGATATTAAGAACCCTGGTCCTTCTTGGGCGTCAATTCCTTGGGGATAAACACATAACATAATAAATTTAAATAATAATAATAATAGTAGTAGTAATAGTATTAATAAAAATTAAATATAAATTATATTTTTTTTATATTTTAGAATATAAGATTTTTTTCAATAATTTATATTAACTTAAACATATTTATTTTTGTTTTAAAGTATATATTGATATAAAACAATTCAAACAACTAAAACAACATAAAATGATTGGATATGGTATTGGTATATTAGAGCTACTGATTTATTTTGTAACATCATATGGCGTTAGAAAGAGATTTAAACCTTTACAAGAAATAAATGCTCTATCATATTATTGGTTTACAATGACTATTTTAACGTTTATATGGGAGTTTTCATATTTATCAGATTATGATGAAATAACACAAATGGGGCGAGAATTAATTATAAAGAATAAACACACTTGGACGAATCATTATGACCTTTCTTATATTCTTCCTTGGAAGTTAGCTCGTATTTTCTATGCTGAATATGGTGCACACGCAGACCGCGAATATTTACAATTAACAGATGACTGGAGTCGCACTGTTGAATCTAGTCACGCTATATTTTGTGGTCTTTTTTCATTATTTACTTTGATGTTAAAAATGGTCGATAATGCCCCCAGTTTCAATATTTGTTTAGGAATAAGTATGGGTTCGCAATTTATGAATAGTTTATTGTATATGATAAATTATTATTATCAATCTCTAGACAAAGACAGTGTTAATTATATAACACCAGAATTCCCAGCAGGAAAACTCTTTTTAAAAAGAGGGTTTATGTATGTTAATATATTATGGTTAGTGTGTCCAGCATATACAATAATATATTATCTTCTTTGTAAAAGAACAAATGTGAAATCAAAAGAAAAATTAAAAAATAAAATCTATAAACCACCTCCTTATAATTTTAGTGGCAGATTTAAATATTATGAAACATAAAAATTATTGAATTAATATTTTAAAAGAATTATTATTAACTTTGTAATATATTTAAATTTTTATTTTTTAATAGATTTTACTATTAATAATAAACAGATAATTGAAATAATAGCTGAAACGCCTACTAAAGTACTCCAAAGAGCTAATCTTCCAATTATTACCTTTTTAGGATCATCTTTTTCGTTAAGATTTATACCAATTTTAAATATATCATTTAATAACGCACGTGATTTGATATCATCTATTTCTAAATTCCCTTGAACAAATATATTATAGAAAACACTAACTCTTGATAATTTATATGAAGACACTGATAATAAAGAAACAGAAAGTACTAATAAAATCGCAGTAATAATTAAAGTATTTTTAACCATAATTGATAATTGATAATTGATAATTGATAATTAAATAATTTATATATATATATATATATATATATATATAAATTATTTAATTATCAATTATTTAAAAATAAATTATTTAAAAATAAATTATTTAAAAATATAACTCTATTGTAACTAAAATATAAATATGTTTAAAAGAAATCGCTAATTGCTGGTTGTCTTGTTAATTTTTTCTTAACAACAGTCTTTTTAACTTGTTTTGTAGTAGATTCTGATTTACTATTGTCTGCTTCATCTTCTATTGTATCTTCTTCGTTTTCATCGTTTTCTTCGTTAAAAGCGTCATCAATAATTTGAAGCCAACCGTCAAGTGTATTTACTTTATTTTGTTTATTATGTGCTTGTATCATATATTCTTTGAAAATGAGTTTAGCAACTACTTTTTGTTTTTCTTCACTAATTTTCTTATCCGTTTTTTTCTTATCATATTTATATTTTTCATAATAAATATCCCATAAATTTTCGAAATGATTTGCGTGATATGGATAACCCTTCATATTTTCAACAACTAGTTCAAAAATCTGACAAATGGGTTTCAATAATTGATTTTTAATATAAATATAATAATCAAGTTGTAGGTCATTTTCTGTAATATAATTTACATGTTCTATTTTATCACCTTGTAATAATTTAACACCTGCCTTTTCTTCTACTTTAATATACGCATATGGAATACGTTCATTACTAGCAGGTTTATTACCAGGGTCTCGTTCTCCCATTCTATTTGCTAGAACTTTATGTGCGATTGATTCAGGGTCTTTGTAGTAGTCTCGTAATGTTTTACTAATAACAAACATATTCAATTCATATTTATTGTCAATAATTTCCTGACAACAAAGACGCACAAATTCAATAGCACTTTCAATATTCTTCTCTTTCATAATCTTTTTCATTACACCGCCATATGCGTGTTTCAAAATAGGAGCATTATCTCTTCGTTTAAGAACAATACCCATACTAGTGAATGCTGACGATGATGCGTCAAATTCAAATTTCTCACCAGCATACCTTTTTTTAGTGATTAACATAAGGGGATAAAATACCTTTTCATATTCTAAATCGTGTGGTGGTGTAAAATATTTGTCATCTTTCAACTTTTTTTGTAATTCTAAACCAATATCTATACTACGTTGCACTTTATCCAAATCTGTTTGAGGATATGTTCCATCTTCATGAACTAGATTAAACTTTACAAAGACAGAATCCGTATTTTTAACAATTAAAGGAAATCCAGAATTAAAATTACCAACATCAGTTTCTATATCATAGACATATTCATCATTATTAATAGTTTTAATATATTCTATTTTTTTAATCTCATTTGGATGTTTTCTTTGTTTTTTATTAGTTCCTGTTAATTTAAATATATTATTTTTATCTTTTCTAGTATTAACTGATACTTTTAAACCAATTGATTTCATTAAATAATATAACATAGAAGTCCCTATTTTACCTTTATTACTTAAAATAATATTTTTCGATGCCGTATTTAAACATTTATATCCATCGGCTGCGTAATATCCAGCAAAATAAGCTATTCTCAAATTTATATCTCCATTTAAATATTTTAGGGGGATAATTTTATATTTATCTTTATTATAACAAATATTTCTAAATAAATTTACATATTTTTTAATACTACCTCTAGGTGCTATTTTATATATATTACTACTATTCAAAGTATCATAAATACTAAAATAATCACCAAATACATCAATTAATATAGATTGTAGTATCGAACACATTTTATAAGATTTTTGATTTAACCCCCAACTATATTTTATTCCAGAAGGACAATTATATTTACCACAACTACCGTCTCCAAAGAAGAAACCATAAATAAATGCTTCTTTAAAATTTAAATCATAGTTATAAATATTATTGATAATATTTAAAATATTTTGTAAGTTTATTGTATTATTATCAAATTCAGGATAATTATGCTTTAATTTCATACCTACATTAGCATTTAATGGTTTTATTGGATTTAAATCTTCATCTAGTAAACTATGGTCTTCTGTTATATCAACTATACCAGTATGAGTATTTATTCTATAAATTTTTTTAGTTGTTTTATGTTTAATAATTCTTCTTATATTACTCCAACCATTTGATGTATATATTAAATAATTATCACATTTATTTTGTAGTTTATCAGAATTTGTAATATCATTTATTTTAAAATTATCATATTTACTCCATTCTATATCTCCTAATTCATCAATTTGTTTTATTTCTATTTCATTCGTAATTTTATTTTTTAGTAATAATGGAGTATCTTTAGTAACACTATCTCCATATACTACTTCACACCCAGGATTGTTTTTAAGACAGTAATCTTTTGCTCTATAAATACAACGGCGTCCACCAGCAGTAGTGCTAGCAGCGATTGCCTTTTTGTATATTTTGCTTGTAGAAGCACCAATTTGTCCATATAATGAATTTGCGGTGACTTTATATGCTAATTGGAGACCATCCAAAATACTTTGTTTGAAGGGGTCTTTCTCTTCTTTCATCTTTTTCTTAGTTGCTTTTCTAGCACCTAATAGTTTCCTTTCGATGTTTGGAATAAGACCTTTTTTACCATCATTATATTGGACAAAACGTTCGGTTGTCACACCAGTTTTCTGTTTTCCTTTATTATGATTTTTGGGGTCAATTAAACTAAAAACGTCATATTCTATATCAAGATAATCATATCCTAATGCTTTAATACGCATTGCGCCTTCATCGCCCAACCAATATTTGTCTTCACAATGACTATCATGACTAAGATTACTAGCAATCATTTCACTAGGATAAAGACTACTAAAATCTAAAACAGTAATAGGGTCATCTATATAAATACCGGGTATAGGGTCTAATACAATAGCACCTTCAAAACCATCACCATTAATATTTATTTTATTAAAATCATTACCTAATGTAAATTTAGTATTTTCTCTATCATCGTCTTCATTATCATCTCGTCCTACTAAATTAGATAGGGTTTCATTATGTAAAGATGATACTCCTAATTCAATTATTTTATCTTCATTCTCAATAATTTCTATATCATCATCTCCTTTGTCAGTCCATACTTTATCAAGAGTGGGTAATAAAAACCCAGTTTCGCTACATTCATTAACAACTAAACTGAAAATCTTTATACCTTGCCCTCTCATAAAGATATAACTGAATGGAACAAGACAAACATTAGACATACCAACATTATTAACAATTGTATCTAGTTTTTTGAGTAATCTAATTACCAGAGCACAATCCTGAATACAATATTTGGCTACTATTGCTCTTTGTTCATTTGTCCCTTTTTGAAATTCGAAAATCTGTTTAGGCGTCACATCATCTTTTGCAATACCCCATTTGGGTGCTTGTGAATTTATTGATGCTGAAATGGGTTCATTTAATTTAATGTATTCATTTTCAGCGTCAAGTTCTTCAATAATAAATTTAGTTCCATTTTCAACTTTCTCACCTGTTTTAAGAGTTATTATAAGATAATTACCTACTTCCAATTCTTTAATATTGGTAATATGTAACCAATATGATTCATTTATTACGTCATCGCATTCACTTCTACCAACTTTAAGTATTTTACCACAAATATAAAATTCGGCAACACTATCAAGTTTGTAAGAATCCAATTTAGTAAGACCACCTTGAATAACTTTTAATAAATCTATTTGAACACGTCCGGGAGTATTGAAATACTCTAGATAATTCGCTCCCAACGCACTAGACGCCAACTTCTTTTTAAGAAGTTTACCTTTACAATTCCAAATATTTTTATATGTGTCTGCGTTAAGTCGTCCCATATTAATGAACTTTTGGTATTTAGTATCTCCAACATTTCCTTTTGCTATGAGTTCATTTGCTCTATCGAACATAAATACTTCATCAAAACCAAAGATATTATAACCTAGAATAATATCTGGGTCATAATTGCGGATCATTTTAGTCCATTCTAGTAAAACATCGCGTTCTTTTGTAAATGAGAATACATCAACATTAGGAATAGGGGCACATTCTTTCAAAGTAATAATATTATTGTAAATAGGTTTATCATCGCCATAACGCCAAAATACTGTTCCA